>Ga0265780_10005813_pt1 | contig 15508 bp, 14 predicted proteins | sample P1T30metagenome_FD_192432 | JGI IMG/M metagenome (GOLD analysis project Ga0265780, IMG submission 192432) | Plant litter microbial communities from East Loma Ridge, Irvine, California - P1 T30 | ecosystem: Environmental > Terrestrial > Plant litter > Unclassified | place: USA: California... | reverse complement strand
AGTTTATAATGCAATTTGTTTTGTTTCTATATCTCTAATATTGCTTGTGTAATTAATGGTTGAAGGTCAAGTGTCCAAAATCTTGACCGGCTCGCTTGTGTGACCGGCTCGCTTGTGAAGTACGTTAGATCAGATCTTCGGCAGCGAGCGGTACACTAGCCTTCCCGATGACGTACATCGAGCTAAACTCAATTCCATGGGACAGACTGTTCTCCCGATCCCCGGTTCCTTCTGTCCCAGGTGCCCGGTTCGGACGAATTGTTACCCCGCTTCCCGACCATCTGCCGCCACACCCATACGCGCTATATGCAAAGCACCGAACGCATTTACAGGGTGCTAGGTTGTCCTGGCTTAACGTCTATTGATCCTCTTCTTCTTCTTCCAGATCAAACCATCTAACTTACACCGAATCTTGCTTCAAGTGGACTTGCACACATATTCTTCGCAACTTCTCGATCCGACCTGGTCGCTACTTCTTGCTATGTGTCACAAGATTCTCCTCCTCCTTGGTGCTGGCGCCAACGTTGGAACAGCAGCCGTGAAAATGTTTCACGGCGCGGGTTACAAGGTCGTCTCTGTAGCACGCACTATCAGGCCAGAGGTGAAAGCATATTCCGATTTGGTCCTAACTGCGGATTTCAGCGATGCGAGTTCAATCCAGGGAATCTTCGACAAGACTGAGAAGGAAATTGGCGTGCCTAATGTCGTGATCTACAACCGTGAGTGTCAACAACAGCTGTTGAAAGCTGGCGGAAATGCAATTTGCGATGGCTGACTTCTCAAACAGCCTACTCATGGAGCCATGGACCCGACCCAGGTAACCCACTCTCACCATCACTAGACTCCTTCCAATACGATCTCGCCATAAACACGACAAGTCCCTATGCAGCCGCCCAAGCTACAGTAAAAGGCTTCGCGAAGCTGCCAGATGATGTGAAGAAGACGTTCATCTACACGGGCAACAACGGGAATACATTCGTAAGTACTTCCTGCCGCCCAAATGAGTAGAAGGACAAACGACGAGAAGAGCTTACCCTTGCACTTCATAGATCATGCCCGGGTTCCATGAGCTAGGCATTGGTAAAATCGCGTTTTGGTATACCATACAGACGTTGGTCGCCACACCGCGATTCTCCCAAGCAGGGTATCGTTTCTACTACGTAGATGAGCGCACCCCAGAAGGTATATTTTGTCGAAACTTCCAAGACTTCTCGTCATGCTCATTATAGTGCTAGGCTGCGCCATGCACGCCATCAGCGGCCCTGGCCACAGCGAGGTCTTCCTCGACCTCGCCGAGAACGACGGCCAGAAGGCGCCGTTGCATACTTTTGTGAGAGGCAAGGGATATGTGAAGTTCGAGTGGAATGACCAAGCACATTTGCCAGTGGCTCGCTTGGAGGACATTCTGGACCCGGGATATGGTAGACCGGGCACGATGGATGGGAGGTATGGGAAATGAGTCCCAAAAGGCGGTGGCAAGCTGTGCTAGGTGTTGGTCGGAGATTTGACACACGATTCTGGAAGCTTGCAAGCCTGCAAGCCTCAAGGTTTTAGAGCCTCTTGCCTAGCCCACCTCCTTTTAGCAGCTGTTGCAAGCATTCGATCCACTCCTCAGCGCGCCTCTAAGCCATTCTCAGCATGTCCTGTCGCTGACAAGTCTCTAAACTTGCCGATCAGACAGGCAGCATAATTCAATATTCCAATCGGATGCAGATCAAGAACAAAAAGCCAGCTAACATGACCCGTAGGGACCTGACCTAATCTTACCTAACCTGCTCTAGTATGCAAACTGGCATGCGTCGCGTTTCGACCGAATCTGCCAGACATGCATAAGTGGCAACCCCAGAAAGCGTCGCTAGTGCACCCAAACTTTGGAATCGCATCGCGCTTCTTCTGTCCTGGAACACGCCACGTTACCGCGGATCTTCCCCACAATTGTAGTGGTGTCACTCGGAACGCGTCGCGTTCAGCAGGCAAAGCACTTCTGGCAACTCCATATGCACGTGTTATCAATAGCATCGGCAACATTCCCCTGTCCATGGCTGCCACGCCATGGAATCGCCACTGGAAGATTGGGGTACACTCGACCCTGCAGCAATCGACAGTGGGCTGGCCCACTTGAATTATCACTCGGCAGGGAGAATAAAGCTGTTACACGCACGCGTTGCAGATACGCACTCCAGCCCTCTGGCCAGACGGTTTCTAAGCATCTGTAGGAACGGCATGCGGTTGATGCTCGAAAACGTCGCGGATTGTGTGCATTTGTTGAATCTCTCGAGCTGCACAATCTGAACACGCTTTGCACGCCTCCAGACGGAGACCACACCCTTACCTAGCAGTTCAGGCGGGCTTCGCATGCCGCTGCCGCGACTTCCGAACGATCAGTACAGACCTGGCGCAGCGTCATGTTGCAAAAGCACATGGCAAAAAGGATACAGAGATACACAAAGTCCTGTCTACGATTGAGAAGCCTTGTTGGTACGGGTACAAAGCTGGACGTAAAACGGAAAACGAACACTCTAGATAGTTGACTTGGGCGAAACCCACGAGATTGGACCTGCTGCTCCGCCGAGAACGATCAGTTCACCCAGTCGACTGAGGAGAGTATCTGAGATGCATGTAGCAGAGCTCGAGAGAGTTCTTCGCGAAGAGCGGAATGTCGATGTAATGGAAGACTTTGACGACGCTTTGCTCGCGAGTAACTGGATGAGACGTACTGGCTGGGCGAGAATCTTCTCAGGCTTAGATCGCATGCTACTTATGCGACTGATCCGACCTCCTTCTACTGGACATTTCGGTCTAGATCTGGGCAAACATGATGGTCACGAAAAGTACTCGGACATCATCGACGAGTGCCGACTCGTCTTCATCGGTGCTGCAATCGATCGTTTTTTTTTTTTTTGGATAAATGTGAAGAAGCTGTCCGCAACAGCGATCACTTACTCCAATGCTGGCTCTGTAGCCACAGCCGTAGGTGAACATACAAGGCGACATTCGAACTACTCGCACGCAAAGTCACTCAGCTAAGATATCGAGGATGGTGGAAACGATTGATCTACTTCTGCATTTGCGTCTCTGTCCTCGAGAGAGAAAGACTCGTTGCTATGAAGCTGCCTTTGTCTGCAGAGCATCACACTACTGTGAATGAATTGTGGACGCAAGCACAGAGGACAACAATACAGCATGTTGACAACAGTGATGCTATTGGCAATGCTAATCCATTCGCGTTTCCATCCTGCCACCGAGACAGTCTTATCAAGGATAGCACCTCCAGCCCGAGTCTTTTACCTGCTCGTCACATGGAGCAACGTCTATATCCATCTGCAACTTCACGTGCCAATGATGCTTGCATAGAGCTAGTTGGCGAGGATATATGGTCAGATCATGGTGATACTGACGATACAGATGATGAATATGTCGGCGAGGAAGATCATGTCGGAAGTTCCGAGGACGAGCAATACCAACCAGACGTGAGCAATACCGAAACCAGTGTGAATGATTTTCTCATCACTAGCGCAGCTGCTTCCCCAGATACTGTTTGGAGAGCGTTGCAAAGTTCTCTTCGTTTCTCTGTACAGAAAGCTTCGACGGGTTCGGAATGATAGAGTCTTCGTACATTCTATCTACTTGTCTTACTTCTGTTTAACGCATTTGGTAACATCGAACCCTGCCCATTGATGAACTCCCTCATCTAACACCCCGTGGATGATGCGATCATACTCATCGACGCCGCCAAGGTACACTAGTTGCTCAGGAGTCTTGCCTTCGATGTTAGCACTACAAATCTATCAGTTAGCGTGCAACAAAACAACGGAATTGCACTTATGTTTTCAAGCGACTGCGAGGATAAGGGGGAAAATACTTACCCGGTGTACCAGCTCTTCGTGCCCTTGAACAACGTCTTGTCGCTCAGATCCTGGACAACTGCTCGCCATTCCTCGGCTGAACTCTCCTGCGTATCAATGTACTCGATTCCCTGCTCCAACATCTTACCAATTGCTTTCGCGATCCAATCCACCTGGTTCTCAATTATGGCCGGGCCGTTTGCAAGAGATGTCGGTGCTTGAGGTGAATACACCATGAACATATTTGGCAATTTGGGGATCATGAGGCCCATGTATGTGTAAGTGCCCCGATCCCACTTATCGGACAGCGAAACGCCATCAGTGTCGATCAGGCCAATATCTTTCAGGCTACCAGTCAGCGCATCATATCCTGTAGCAAGGACTATGATGTCGAAGTTCAACAGCTTCTCCGACGTCCGGATACCTCGTTCTTCCAAACTCACGATGGGTGTTTGTATGAGGTCGACCACAGTGACGTTCGGCCTGTCGATCATCTCATAGTAGTCCTGTTCGAGTGAAGCCCGTTTCGTACCCAGCCAGTGTGGCTGCTCCAGTGGTGCCATAACATCACGCTTAAACGGATCCTGTATTCGTGGACGTGTCTTCTCCGCCCAGAACTGGTAGATCTCCCGATTCGCAGTACGGTCGACTAAGAAGTCACGGTAGTTGCAAAGCGTGAACGAGAAACCGCCTCTTTCCCAAAGCATTTCGTAGAGCTCGCGGCGCTCTTCTGGACTGGCTTCATGGAAGCGCCTTGAAGATGGCGTGTAGGGAAAACCAGACTTGCATTGTTTGGCAGAGTTGAACAACGCCTGGTAGATATTCTTGTTCGCTAACTGCTCTTCGTGGCTCAGCTTACGTTGCCTCATTGGGATCGCTACATTTGGCGTTCGAATGAAAGCTGTCAAGTCGCAGTCTTCCTTTGCAAGTTCTTGCACAATCTGGAGTCCAGTCGCTCCTGAGCCAAGTACGCCGACTTTTTTGCCTTTGACATCAAGGCCGGCTTCCGGGTACGCTGCGCTATGAATGAGCTGACCAGCGTATTTGCTAAGCCCCTCCAGCTGCGGAACGTGCTTTTTGTACGACGACCCGGTGGCGCAGATGAGGTATGAAGCAGTTGCTTGTCCTCCATCCCTGGTCTGAACGTGCCACTTCGCTTCCTCCGTGTGATACCTGGCTTCCACAACGACCGTACTGAAGTATGCATCTTTCCTGAGATCAAGCACCTGGTCGACATGCTTAAAATAGTCTCTCAACTCTTGATGTCCCGGATAGCGCTCAGTGAATTGCCAATCCTTGTAGACTTCCGGGATGGACAAGCTGTAGAACGGCACCTCACTGTCGACACGTGCACCCGGATAGCGGTTCCAGTACCAGGTCCCTCCAAAATCTGCACCTGCTTCGAGAAGCTTTACAGCAAGTCCCAGCTGACGCAATCGATGCAAGGCGTACATGCCGCCGAACCCTCCGCCGATGACCAAGACATCAGTGACAATACGCTGCTGATCATGCCCATTGCCCAAATCTGCGCCATTCGTTGTGCTGTCCGACTTGGGAGCACGCTCGGTACGAGCCGCACTGGAGTCTGTCGGTCGATTAGGTAAACTGGCCATAACGACGTCGTTCCACTGGGAAAGGTCGACAGGTGAGAGTGGCAAGGTTTGGCGTGGATACTTTTCTAGTTTGTTGTGAGAGAAAAGTAATCATTCAAGGTAAACAAGTGCTGTCAGGCTCCATGTGTCGAAGTCTTGCGGTCTAAATACTGCTTTTGTAGTAGAGTGTGTACATAGGTAAGCTTGCTTGCCACCGGAGGCACGCGGGAGCTGTATGAGAATTTGTCCAAAGACGGTATGGATTGTGGGTACGGCACTCACTCAAGATACACCGCGCACCGGGATTGTACGGGGGCGGGGTAGATCGAAGTTACTATGGAGGTTGCGTCATTAGGGCGTACCGCCCCGGTCTTATGGAACAAGGAAACCCCAGTTTTCCAGATCTTATTCCGGCCAGCTGCGGAGCTCAGGACAGATCTTTCAGCCGATCCCATAGGCCGGGAGGGTTCGAGATCGAAGAATTTGGTAATATGCTCTGCATCAGTTAGCTGCGCCACTATACACAAGTAGGTTCCAAGCAGAGATAACGTGGTCATGAGTCTTCTTGCCAATGCCCTACAAATGTGCTCGGTCCCTCTTGCACGACCAAAGGATAGCCAAGCACGACCGCTGCCTGGGAATTTTTGTAGATTGCGCTAATGTAATCCGTGGGGTAGCGCGGCACGTGTAGAAGCGCAACACAAATTTCAACTTTCTTCGCATTACATCGCTCCGCTGTTCGCAACAACGATGCAATCAGACTCAGAATCACTACGCGCAATTCCAAGCACTTCGTCTTCATCACCAGTGATTTCCACATCGATAGCTGTAGTGCGCGGCCTAATCTACTCAAGCATTACCACGAGAAACGCGCGTCGAATTTCCCCTTTCCACACCTAGACGTCGCGCGTTTTTTTTTTTTTCGATTTTAATCATACTGCATTCAAGCTATATAGCTTATGGCACGTCGGCTATCTTCACGACGACTTCTATGGCTTCCACGTATGCTCTCGCGCCAATTTTCTACTGCACAATCCTGCTCGCCGTCCCGACTCCACCGAGCCGCCACGGCTTTTGGGCTCAATACCCTCCTACTTTTCTGTCGCTATCGTAATGCATCCCCTCCTCACACTCCGCTATTCCCCACTGCCCCTTCTCCCTCTTCGCCCCTCCGGTCCAGTCGCTCAATATCCCACGAGTCGACTTTGTCCTTTTCGGTTCCCAGCCTCTTACCTACTTCGGTCTTCTCCACGAATTCGAGCATGTCCGCTATAGCATTGTCTTCAAACAAGAATTTGACGTTTTTCTGGTCTGACGTTCCACTGATTGTGATGTCTTTGGCTTTCAGCTTCTGCATCATGGACTCTCACTCTCTGTGCCACTTCCGACACTCGAGCAAGAGGTCCGCGACGGTCTGTCTGCTACCACTGCACCACCAGTAGTGTGCGTCTTCGGCTTTTTCGATCCTCATTAGATAAATAGCCGTGATGGCATGGCCTAATTTGAGCTGCAAATATCGCGCAGCAAACGATTTTCTCGCGTCCTTGACGTGCTTGTTGAGCCTCGCCATTGGTTTCCACCTTTCTTTTACGGCTTGCTTCACGTATGACAGTGAGGCCGGTCTCAATGCTTTGGGCGACTGCCTTGCCGCCCGTTGCGCTGCTACGCTCGCAACTTTGTAACCGTTACTGCCGACGCCGCTTGAGAGCCACGTCAGGGCTAGTGTACCACCTGCCTCTTCGGCTCTTTTTGCGAGTCTTCTGGCGTCGGTGATGGTCCGCACCTCCCAACGGCTTTGGTCATGGATCGCTGTCAGCGTTGACCTTGACTTCGTCACTATCTCTGCACTTCGGCAATTAGTCCTCGAGAGGATTGGTGGAAGGTCCTTCAGTACCATGCCAATCGCGAAAGCCGTGGCATCGGTCTCCGTGGGACACTTGCCCAGTGACGCCGTCCTGGTCTTCCAACCGTCTCGTTCCTTCCACGCGGCTCCCACACCAACACTGACGTCTTTAGCCAGCTCCACAAAGAGCGTCGTCTGTAGTGGATAGTCGGGGAGCATCCGCATCGGCATTCGTGAGAACCTATACGTCCTGATCACCGGAGCTGTCACCGACGGCTCTTGTCTGTAGAGCAGGTCAAAGCCATACTCCGTATCGTAGTCTACGTGTTTCACGACTTGTTGTGCAAGTCTGCTCGCAAACAGCCGGTGCGTCTTCTCTGGCCTTGTCTAGCCTGTGCTGGACGGTTGTGGCGTGCCACCTGCGTAGCCATACAGCTCACCCAGCCGGAAGTTGGCAGGCAGTAGCTGATGCGTGGGGTGGTCACCGTCTGCGGCGAGCGCGCGTACCGCATACCTGGTCTGTCGCTGATCGAGCAGTTCCTTTGCGGAAGGCAGGCATGGTTGACAATGGAGGAATACCAGCGGCGTCGATCGCAGTAAGCCCGTGGTGGCTCTTGCTTGGCTGTTCAATAACAGCTGCAACTTGTTCATACGGCCTTGCTGGCCCCTCCACCAGACTTCTGAGCCGTATAGTGCTACGGAGGTGACTGCCGCGACGATCACTCTCCGCATCAGATCGATGGACAGGCCGCCATTACTTCTGCTGAGGCTCGCTACCCGGTGTAAATCTCCTTTGGGGCTCGCCATCCTATCCTCAAAGTTTGTCTTGAGCTCAGCTTCGAGTCCACCCAGGAGCCGAACCATTTTGTCGCTTCTTGCTTGATCGCAAACGATTGCTCACCTATGCGAACGACAACGCTCGTCGCAGCTTGGAGGACTTTCCTACGCCTGCTGAAGAGCATTACTTCGGTCTTGCTGACTTCGAACTCGACCTTATTGTCCGAGCCCCATTGCATGGTGTCTCTGGCGGTGCCCTGAAGCCGTGTGGTGCCCTCTTCGAGCCCGTCGCATTCGATCACCAGGCCTATGTCGTCCACGAACGAGATGGCCTGAAGGGTCGGGTGTGTGTCTTCCAGCCACTGGAAGAGGGCGCTGATAGACAAGATAAAGAGTACCGGCGACACTGGTGAGCGTTGCGGCAGGCCGGCCTGGATGGCGCGGGTCTCGCCCGTCCGCCCATCAATCACTAGCGTAGCTCGTCGGTTCGATAGGAACGAGGCCACCCAGCGTACTATGTTGCCCGCTATGCCGACCTGTGTCATCCTCCTAAGCAGATGCGTCTTATGAATACTATCGAATGCGCCTTTGACATCGAGCAGTAGTGCGAGCGCATTGCGTTTCGCGCCCCACGCCCTCTCGACTTTCGCAACCAGCTGTGCCATCGCGTCTGAGGTACCTCTGCTCCGACGACAGCCGAATTGTCCTCTATGGAAGACGTCGTCTCTCTCGCAGAAGGAAGTGACCCACGTTGCGATCGCTCTCTCGACTACCTTCCCAAGACAGCTGAGCAGGCTGATGATCCGGTAAGCCTTTGCCGCGGTGTAGGTGGGCTTACCCTGCTTGCGCAACAGTATGCCTTTGGCTGTCTTCCAGGTGCAAGGGCGGTATCCCATCCTTATGCAGCCCTGTGCAAACGATACTACTCGATGTTCAGCCCACCGCCACAGTAGTCTGAGCGCTCTGAAGCCGATGTCGTCTACACCGGGGGTTTTCTTGACAGACTGAGTGAACAGCGCCTCGCGAACTTCACGCGCGCTCACGTCAGCAACTGAGCCTGGAAAAGACACTTCTCCGTCGACCATGGTTTGTGATGGAAACGCCTGGGCCTTGAAGATTTCTTCCTTCTCTTTGGCTGTCGCCACAATCTTGACCTGTCGTCCGTCCATCCCGCTGACCTTGATGGCCGGCGTGTGCAATGGCACCTGAGGTTTTGTGTATTTCAGTGCTCTCCAGCATCTCTCGGGGGTCAGATGCGAGCTCTGAGTGGTCGTCGGTGGGAAACACGCCTTCGAGAAAGCGCTCCCAGGCTAGTCGTTTAGCCTTGCGGATGTGACAGTAATAGTCGTTCCTCACTCGACGGTACTCGTCAAAGCTGGTTCGACCACCCTTGTACGCACGCCTCGCACCCGCGAATGACCGCCTCATCTGTTTGGTATCGGCGGTCTACCATCGCTTCGAGCGAGCGCAAGCTGTTTTTCCGGGTGCGTGTATGTCTAGCACGATTTTGAGGCTGTTCTGAATCCAGAACGCTTCAGCTTCAAGCTCCTCTTCCGTTGCCGCATGGGAGTCTACCAGCGGTCGGCCTTCACTTAGCAGACGCCAATGCTCGGCAGCTTCTGCCATCGCTTGCTCGTCGGCGCAAAGCCTCTCGATGTTCCAGTTTGGCGCTGCTATTGCTTCTTCGGTGGCTACAATAGCACGCAGTGGCGTCCACGCAAAAACGATCACCTCGTGGTCAGAGGTAGTAGCCCGGTCCGGGTCGATACCCCAGGAGGTAAGCTCTCCAACATTGCGAGTGCTCAATGTTAGGTCGATGATCGATTTGCAGTTCTTCCCCCATCTGGTAGGTTGGTAGTCGTTGTTGTTGACGATGGGCTGGTGCCTCTCTATCAGTCGCTCTACCGTTCCTGCATTGTGTCGACTCGACACCCACGGGTCCCACGCGGGACTGCGAGCGTTGAAGTCACCTGCAAGAATGGTTCTGCCTACGATCAGTCGCGACAGGTCTAAGTGGTCGATGGTGTACCCTCCGCCTTCGACCCTGGCTTTGTTGTAGATGTTTATCAGCCTAGTGCTTCGACCCTTCCTCCTATGCACTGTTTCCCATACGTCGAGGCACTGCACTTGCGGGCCTTCCGCCAAGTCAGTCCTCTCCTACCCATAGTATCCGAAGGAATCGAGTCGATTCCTTCGAAATCGCGTGAGAGATTAGGGTTAGGGCTAGCAGGAAAGAGTCGATTCCTTTGGTCTGCCCGAGTCGATTCCTTTGCCAAAATAAACTCGAAATTGTCTAAATATTGGCTCATGACAAGAGGAAGATCTGTTCTCAATGCATGCGAGATATTGAATATATATATGATACGATGGTGCGACAGTAAAATGGTGATATCTACGCCTTCTCATCTCGTTAGACGTCGAATACAGAGTGTTCCCCACAACAAACCCTTGCAACCTCTGGTTATAGGTGCATTCCCCAGCTTATCGATGCATGGATGCACATATGATGTAGTACTGGCTCACATCAATATGCAAATGCAATATTGCAATCACTTCTAGGAGATGTAAGCTCTAAGAATGGATGCGTTCGCACGTAAAGCAACAGCCAAGCACCAAGTCCTCTACGAAGATGGACGAATTCTATCGCCTCTTTGAAGTCAACCACAAGCATCATGTTCTTATATGCCTAGGTTGCCAGTACGCCGTAGTACCTTCTCAGGTCAAGACGCACTTACAATCCTACCACAAGCGCATTGGTGTTCAGCAACGTAACGATATTATCCTAGAGGTCGAAGCCACGACCGGGCTAGCGAAAACTCACGCAGAAGTCATCTACCCAGCATCTACTGACCCTCCCATCACTAGTCTCCCGACATACTTCGACGGGCTGAAATGTCACGGAAGGGAAAGTCAAGGTACCGCTTGCTCCTATGTGTGCCGTACCCCACGTGGGATGCGCGAACACTGCTATACGAAACACGGCTGGGTGAACGAACAGAAACGAGGGGGCGATATCCGGTCGAAGCAGGTCCACGCGAGTAACAGGATCTGGACAGAACATCATGCCTGCCAACGATTCTTCAAAGCTGCGAGCTGGCAGAGATATTTCGAAGTAGCTCGACAAGATGTGCAAAGCGGCATACGACAAACGAACAAGAAGCGTGAATTCTTCCAAGCCCAAGAGGACGATGTCCAACAGGCCGAGCGCGACGCCACCGACGATGCCAACCGGGTACACGGCTTCGACGAACACCGCTCTGCTGTAGTACCTTGGTTGAGGGAGACAGGTATCGTCGACCACGTGCACGGTCTAAACAAGGACGAAATCCGAACTGCGATTGCCGTGCCTCCAATAGGAGACAAAGGCGATCTCAGAATGGTCGTCGACGCTATGGAATCGCTCCTACGAGATGCTCACAGGCTGTGCTTCGACGGGCCCGACTGTATGCTGACGTACCAATGCCGAGTTGTCCTCGGCCGCTTCCAGCCATCGCAAGTCGATTTACAAGGCAAGACCAGACCATTCGACCCATACAAAGAGCCGAGTAGCCTCTCAAAATATTTCAGAGCAGCTCATAGCTTCCTGTCGTACTTTAGCAGGGTCGTAGCACCCGACGAGTACTACTTTAGTCTAGCGGCCGAAGATGGCGACGAAGCACAAAGGCCGGAGGACGTCGTCGATGCGACGGATGAACAATTGGCGAAGTGGAAAGAAATTTGTGAGATAGTACGGCGAATAGGTGCGGATAGAATCGAGAACTACGACGGTTGCGGCGATGGCGACGGCGACAATGTGGATAACGGACTGAAAGAACGACTTCTGGAGCTGTGGATGCTACTCATCTGCCACACCACTGGCGCTCAGCGGTACCAGTCGCCTCTACTAAGCTTTTGTGCCATGCTTAGCATTAAACCGTCAACGAGAGGCTGGATGGAACCCGGTAATTTCAACAGTAGCCTTTCAGCCATGATATGGGTTGTTCAACTGTTGGTTTTCCATGACAGCGCCATGAGACAACAGCGCGGCTCCGGAGAAACGCTCCAGCTCGTGAAAGACTATTGTGACCAGTACCTCCAGCAGACAGTAGAGACACCGATGGGAGAGATCCTCAGGTGGCGTCTCCTGTTATTCAGAGTGTCAGGGGCGAGTGTCGGAACTCACGAGGCGTCTTGGGACGAGAGCGAGCAGGTGCTCACCTACGAAGACACCGAGCTGAGCATGGAACAGATCCCGTCTCTGCTGCGGTCTGAATATCAGGGATGCAGCCAACTTCTGTACGACGATCTTATGCTAGGCCTCAAGAGCCTCCGACGGATGGATCCACGAATACTTAAGGACGGTGCGAATGTTGATACCGTCCGATGGAATTTCATCCAACACAAAGACAACGCCGAATTCTTGAAAGGAACAGATAGCGCCCTTCTAGCAGCCATCGAACGATCCGAACAACTGAGCCGTATCTTCCTCGTCGAGAACAATAGCTCGCCCGGCGGTCTTGCGTGGAGGGAGAGCGCTATGGCCAGCTACGAGGCTACAGTGCAGGAGTTTTTGAAAAGGCTCAGCGTCTTGGTCCACATCAGCAGCGGTCAGCCAGTACGGGAGAGTGAGTTCTTTTCGATGACACACCGTAATACGCAGCGGCGACGATCGGTCACGATCCGATTCGACCGCGTCATGGTTCACGTCCAGTACCATAAGGGCCAGCAACAAACGGGAAACTACAAGGAGAACGTCCGATTCCTCTCCAACCCGATTGCCGAGCTGCTTCTCGATTATATTGTCTACATCCTACCGCTACGACAGAGATTCTTACGGCAAGCGTCGCCAAAGACACTGCTCTCCCCGTATCTGTGGGAGAAGGGTGGGAAGGTATGGCCAGAAGGTCATCTGAGTCGCTACTTAGAAGAAGCAAGCGTCCGGGCATACGTGCCGCGGCTCCACGTGGCGAACTGGAGGCAGATCACAGTAGCGGTCGTCAAGACAAAGTTCGCCAGCCACATCGAATGTTTCGACCCCGACGATGACGATGAAGACGCGGAAGAAATAGACCAGAATATTCGGATCATGACACAACAGCGCAACCAGAAGACCCGAACGGTGAATCGAGCGTACGCCAACCAGACTGGGGCGGTGTTCAGCAACCTATGGGATGGTAAGGTGCGCATGGGTCTGCAAGCATCGAAGCTATGGCAGGATTTCTGGGGCGGAGACACGATATTCAAACAGAAAAAGCGCAAAGACAGGGGAGAGACGGATAGGGTAACGAAAAGAGTGGCTATGGGTGTCTATCGTCCTCGCAAGCCTTAGTCGGCCGAGGCTCTATCAGGAAGCCTAAAGAAGTTCTATGGCAAAATAGACGCTCGTTGGAGGTGCCCGGAGCAAGAACAGGCGCTCACTGCAATCATGTCACAGGCCGAGCAAGTCGTGGCCATCCTACCTACAGGTGCTGGGAAAAGCCTCCTCTTCATGCTACCCTGTACACTTCCGGACGCCGGTATAACCATCCTTGTCGTACCACTCGTGGCATTGAGAGGGAACCTACTCCAGCGGATAAGAGATGCGAAGATAGATCATGTCGAGTGGAGACCTGGAGAGGCTCGAGAAGCGGCGTTGGTCGTTGTCAGCGTCGAAGCTGCGTGCAAGCCAGGATTTATGAAGTACGCGCGTGGTCTCAGAGCACAGCAGAAACTCGATCGGATCGTGATTGACGAGTGCCATCTGACAGTCACCGCTGCTAACTACCGAGAGAGCGTCGTCGATCTCACTCTGATCAGGAGCCTGAGGACGCAGTTTGTTTATCTGACAGCGACCCTCCCTCCATATATGAGGGCAGAATTCGAGGGACGGAACTACCTATATCACCCAGTAACCATCCGAGCTTCAAGCAACCGGCCGAACATTCTCTATAAAGTTCGTAGGGTCGATAACCGTTTAGGCAACATCCTCGAGCAAGCCGCCGCCGAAGCACGACATGCCTGGACCGAATCGGGCTTGTTCGACCAATCCCGGGATAAGATCATCCTATATGTCAGGACTAGAGATGAAGCAGACATACTGGCAGAGGAACTCGGCTGCGAACTGTACACGTCGAAGAGTGGGACGGAAGAGGAGAAAGCCAAAGCTTTGGACCGATGGATTGGAATCCCCAGCCGCCCGTACATCGTCGCCACCACAGCTCTTGCGGAAGGCTTCGATTACCCTTACGTACGATATGTGATCAATGTGAACGAACCGGATTCTCTAGCCACGTTCGCTCAAGAAACAGGGAGAGCGGGGCGCGACGGTAAATTAGCACATTCTCTCGTGATGCTACCAGCTACCTGGGAGGCACAGGGGGGAGACAGAAGTCACAGCGAATCGAGCGAGGCGAGCTATAAGGACGACTTGACGTTACGTCGACAGCGCGAGCGCAAAGGGGTTCATCGCTACCTCAAAGGCGAGCAATGTTACCGGACGTCGTTGACTGAGGAGCTAGACCTACCTCAGCACCGGAGATGGTGTATGGCAGAAGACGCTCCTTGCGAAATATGCAAAACAAGCCACGACGAACCAATCCAGCCTCGGGAGACGGCAAGGGAGGACGTGGTTCCCACCGGCCTCGAGCTGATCCAGCAAGAGCAGCTGAGAGCTCACTCGGAGTTGGCGCGATATCGCCTAGGTCTGGCAGCGGTGCGCGGGACGTGTCTGCTCTGCCGAACGATGGAAGAACAGTGGGACCACAATTTCTCGTTATGCTCACGGCAACACGATGTATTCCAAGAGCGCAGCAAAGCACGACAGCGGCAGCAAGGGCGAGGCAGGCAATGGCTCAAACGATTCACGAGTTGCTACTGGTGCCTAAATCCGCAAGTGATATGCCAGCGAGCAGCTGAGGGCACGGGAGGGAAGAGAGGTGGGAGCTGCGAAGACGGTGACGTGGTACTGCCGATATGCTATGGCATCTTCAACAGCGTTGGGGGCGGGGAATGGATAAGAGACGAATTCGGGAGAGAGTTCGCCAACATAGAAGATTTCTTCGATTGGTTGGCGGAAGAGTGTTACTTCGGAGGAGGAAAGGCGATACAGGCCGTACGGGTGGCAGCCCGAGCGCTCCTTTTAATCGGAGGGTGAAGTAAACTCAGCACAAGAGGCCAATGGCCTAGGTCATCAGTCGAGGCAGCGGCATATGTTGATGTATTGGTTTAGATCATGTAGAGGTTATTCCGCGGAGCTGCAAGGTCAGGTACTATCCTACAGAGCGGCCGCACGGGTAGGCTCACTTTGATTGAACAGATATGGGAAAGGGGGGAAGGGAATAGAGAGCATCGGAGCGAACAGAAGGTACAGCTTTGACTATGAGTAGACGTTGGTGAGATACTCCGTCATGGCGTGTTGCACGGAGGCTGAATTCCAACGGGAAGTTTAACCCCACGTAACGGGTTACGAAGCATCGCTATAGCAAGCGTTCTCG
>Ga0265780_10005812_pt1 | contig 15510 bp, 16 predicted proteins | sample P1T30metagenome_FD_192432 | JGI IMG/M metagenome (GOLD analysis project Ga0265780, IMG submission 192432) | Plant litter microbial communities from East Loma Ridge, Irvine, California - P1 T30 | ecosystem: Environmental > Terrestrial > Plant litter > Unclassified | place: USA: California... | reverse complement strand
GCTACTGCTGCTGTTTTCGCTAGAAGATTGATTGATAGTAACCCTTCGGCTCCTACTGTTATCACTCAGGTAAGTCACCCTGTGCATATGTGTCATCGACATAGCTGACAAAATAGGCACGATCAGTTTTATCCCAAGGAGACCGAAACCCCCGCGATGCCCATGAAGTCGCATACGACCATTTCACACCTTTCGATATTTGCCCAGCATCGCTTACGCCGATATATCAAGGATCTCCTAATGTTGTCGTTTCGTATTCCGGAGCTAGATATCTACCAGAGTATAAGAATACTATTTGTGTGATTGATGAGATTACACAAGTTGGACTAGGGGGAAGTGGATTGAGGTCTGCTATCTAGGTCCAAGGCCATGGTCCGAAGTAACGAGGGTCTTCGATGGTGTAGTAGAGTGAGGAGTGGAGATTTAGAGAGATGGGTTGTTTTGGTTTGGATGTACATGATAGAGGAAAAGGTTAAATGCATGACTTGAACGAGATCTACTCCAGCTCGTAGTACTGCTGAGAACTCATGAGTGTGACACTCTGATGTTCGTTCTGTACATGATGATCACTGCTGCGTTTTTACGCTGTGATCTCTTCTACCTTTGCCGCTTCCGTCTGGACTGTACAAGCATCGATGTAACGGGCAGAATAGAGTTCCGTAATGAAGCCAATACAGCTTGGAAGTTCACCAATACAGACCCTTTCCTACATGGAGTAATTCCATTTTCTCCTCTCCTTTTCATCCTGCCCGTTGTCAGTATCCTCGTGTACATCTCCCAGAGACCTCTGCTAGTACTGAACGGCATTGCCGTGCGGCAGAGAACGAGCTGATTAGGCTGAGCGGCAAGAGCTGACGTCGTAAGCCTTTCTCGATTTGTTCTAATTCTCCGCTACTTTGCGTTTCACTACTCGCTTCCAGGCGATCAAGACGTTAGGCACTCCAAGAGTGGGGGATACATGAGTAAGAGGAGTCGCAAGTTACGATTACTCCAAGCCGAGAAGCCGGATTTGTATTGCAAGTCACTCGGCCGGTCTAAGCGATGTAGCAATGTCATGTCATTTTCATGTGCATAGAGAGACAACATGTATGTAATGTATGTATGTACAACTAGAGATATTGTAAGTATCTCGTGACTTCTAATCATATACAATTATCGAGTATCAAGAAATCAAGAAAGCATGGTTCATGGATCATGGATTATGAGAATTCCATTGACCCATCTTCAGATTCTCCACCTTGGAAATCAAGTCCTAAACCGAGACAATCGGATGATGCTTCGAATCCTTCTGGTGGGACTAGTGAGGGGAGTTCTACTGGTGGTTCACCCAATCGAGCGCGGGCGGCATTGAGTTGATGATGAAGGATCATTACTTGTTGTTTTAGGTGTTCGGTACTTGCTGCCCTGGATGCGTCTTCCGCTATTCATTAGCAAGTCTCCATGAGGAGAAGGGGGAGAGACGACATACCCTTTCTCTTTGCTCTGAATGCTCTAGCCCCACATCTATTCCGTACTTGTTTCTTTTCCTCACTGTTCATCCGAGCATATATTTCATCCGGTACATCCCATTTCCATTTCTCCCTCCCTCCCCCCAGAGACATTGTATCGGTTGGTGAATTCTTTTTCTTTGGTGATGTCGTTCGTCTTTTAGGAGCAATCTTTCTACTTTGACTTTGAGCTGATGCTGATACGGCCATATCTTTTTGTGTAGGAGAGACCATGAAACCTGATGGACCTGGTGGACCTGGTATTTGATGTACGGGAGGAGGAGGAGCAGCGAGAGACTGGTAAGGTGAATAAGGTGATTGTTGATAGTGGTTGTAACCTGGTTGTTGGGTTGCGTTGTAACCGTATCCAACTGGTGAACCATCGGAAGAATAACCATGGTGAGGAGGGAGTACGTATCGCTGGTTTGGAAGTTGTCCATTACCGTGACCATTACCATTGCTACTCTGCATATGTGGTGATTGATGTATTGGCTGACGAGTCTGGTTCATGTCTTGCCTTGCATCTGGACGGTGTCCTCCAGACTGATAGTAATTTGGCGGATTCATCGGAGGTATAGGGAGTTGAAGGTATTGTATACTCATAGGAGTTGTAGGGTATGGTTGTTGACCGTTTACAGAATCGATAGATTCAGAAGGTGAAGGTAAAGGTTGATTCGATTGCGATTGTGGTTGTAATTGATATTGATCAATAGACCGGTCTTGGGGGTAATGTTGCTGCTGGTATGGACCAGTTTCGAGGGGGTAGTCGGAAAAGGTGTTACCGAAATGATCGTAGGTTTTTAAAGGTGGCTAAGGCGTTAGCTACATGTACTCAAGCATTCTGGGTGTCCAACTTACCAGAGTCTGTTGCATTGAATTACGAGTTGATTTAGTTGATGTAAAGTTGTAGCATGGAATAAACCGCTAAGTATCTCGGATTGAGATGGTTTTACTTGTCCGGTTCCTATCTTGTTCAGCCGAATTCTCATCAGGTATATCCAAGAAGATGCGGCAAGGGAACCATGGGGATCATGGTGAGGGAGCGCATGTACAGGGTTGAAACAAGGTTGAGCATAGATGATGACAGGATGATCATTTCATTTAGGCACACAGAGATCTCTGTAAGCAGATCCGCAGATCCGCCATGTGAACATGTGGCCATGGAAGCGAGAGGGCGCCCATGCCTTGTCCAGCATACCAGATCCACCGAGGGGATCACAGGACGCAGGAATACAGCGGGTTGAAGGGGTATGGAGTTGTGTATGGCGTAGCATATCTTGAGAAGAAAAATCCACTCACCAGAGACTATTTGCCGCCAGATGGTAGTGGTTTATAAATCCAGGGTAGACCCTCCTCCTAATACATCCATGAAGCCAACCTTGTATCGGACTGTCATCAGCTCGGAAGCTCGCCATAAGATGCGGATCAATCAACTTACGAAGCTTGTTTACCGAGCCGCTGGAATTATCGGGGACCCAGGTATCGGAGAGATTGACCACGACCTCTAGATCGCAGCAAAATGTGGTTGTGAATAGTTTGTCCGGTGGGGCGGGGCAGTCGGCCGAAAGATGCTCGGTCGGTGGACAATGGTGGTAGTAGTCGTAGTCTGTCTACCTTGGACCCAATTTATCGGTAACAGCGATTATACCGGTGACTGAGGTAGTAGAAGAAATGGAATGGTAATCGAAGACAAGTTCAAGTTGCAAGTGATTGGCCTTGTAGTATGTGTTTGGACCAAGAAAGGGTATACCAGAGATATGGGGAGAGTACGATTGTTATATTGTAACCTAGCGGACTAGTATAATGCCGCAATGCTTCTATAGGGCAAGCGAGACAGATCCGATCTGTTGAAATAACTACTACTAGGGGCTATGCCGAGGCCGGGGCTAGCGCAATTATCAACGAGGTCCTGGGGGAGGAAGGGCAGGAGTTACGTGTTGACCCTACGAAAGGCGGGCAGCGAGCTTTTATCCGATGGAAGGCTGTTGAGTGGGGAGGATCTGCAAACTGCGGGCGGCTGCCGGTTCGGATCTTTTTCGCGAGGACGGTTTGTCGATAATGTAGTTGGGAGATTGATATGTTTCAAGTAGCTTTGTAAAGTGATTGAAAGAGAGGTGCGATTCGGGGAGATAAAAAGTTCGATCTAATTGTGTGAACTCTATCGGTCGAATAGATATATTGACGGTGTTTGTGGACGTGAGGTGTTGAAAGATGAAAGATGGCTCCTGATTTATGAGTCACCCGAGGCTAAGTACCCGCGAATAGATAGCCCAGTCTGGGTCATTGAAACCCAGGGCGAGGTCTGGTATCTAGATCACGCTCATACCCCTTTACCCCCCTTTTCGATCTATGACTGCCGTAGCCCGTGGCGCGCTGCAGTGACCGGGCAATCGGTCATTCCCTGGATCGAAATCTCGCTCTACCGAACAAGATCGCACTTGAGAAAGGAGAATTCCCACCAATAGGTCCAAGGCACGATTCTCCGGGGAGTACGACCTAAACAAAGGAAAGAATCGTCGATCACGTAAAAACATCAGTGGCGTAACCTTCGGTGGCCCGAGGTTCAGATTCCGTTCCCCCCATGGCAAGGTGGGATTTTCACGTGCGGCTTACATGAACTAGGTAATGGGAAATTTGAATCTGAGTTGCTGACATTGAAAAATCTTGCGGATTGGTTGGTCATCTAAGGGGGTGGCTCACCTGGCTGCATGACCCCTGATGACATGTATCTATCTAGGTTATGTTTCGGCTCCCGGAGTAAAAATTCAGGCGCCGTAAAGCGATACCAGGAATGTGACCCGAGTGTTCTATGTGGCGTTTGAAAGATAAGAAGCTCGTCCCGCCTTCCTTGGGAACGCAGGCCGTGGAGGCACCGGATTATTGGAACGACTCTACCACTATCGCAGAAGCGGAGTAAGCAATAGAGGCGAAACCTTACCAGTTATGTGGCCGTGCGATTGATAAGCTTCCAGACCTCGGTCTAATTGCCGGGCCGAGGTGTATCACGATCCATCGGCATGTGTCGGAAGGAGATCGGCCAGAATGGGCATGTCGGTGGGGGTTATGCCCACTGCGTGTTTTGATTCAATCTATATGCATTCTCATGTATTTCAATGTTCGAAATGCCCTGTTCGGTGTATAGAGCAGGCATTTAACCACATCATCACCATCTTCCTCTTTTCAAGTAAACCTGTAAGTCGAGGGCACAGCAGCGAAATACCTAGAGCTCATCCCTTCCAATTGCCTTTCTCAACCTCTCTTCCAAATCTCCCTCAACTTCCCCAACTTTCCTCAAGACGTCTTCTACCCTCTCACCCAACCCCTCAGGGGCCGCTGTTCCTCCTACTTGCTTAACAATCGATCGAGTAGCTGTATGATATTCACTCGATAGAGAAGCTAACAAACTAGAACCCTGACTCAAGACGTCGTTTCCATATGATTTTCCTGATGTCCCAAGAGAAGCGAGGTATTCGGCAATTGGTGCTGGAGTGGGTGCTGGACCTAGTAGAGAAGCGATTTGGGATAATAGGGAGGATGCTTGAGAGGCGGCGGAGGAGTAGTGGTCTGGAATGGATTCTGGTGTTGGTACCGCACCGACTATTGAGGAAGCTGAACGTGTTCCCTCATGGACAGCTGATGCGATTACTGATGCCGCCGAAGAAGCTGATGCGGATGCTTGGTTGTAAACCGATGAGACATGTTCGTTGATCGATTCGGGCGATGGTGTACCGCCAACCGCGCTAATTACTGACCTAGTCCCATCGTGAACAGCTTGCGAGACCATTGATGCAGCCGAGGAAGCGGAGGCGGGTACGTCGCCAACAAGACTACCTAGTCCTTGGGTAGCAGCTGCGATGACCGAATAAGCGGATAGAGAAGCTTGACTAGCGTAATCTTCAACATTCTCAGGAACGTTGGTACCACCGCCAGCGGAAATGATCGATCTCGTAGCTTGATGAACCGCCTCGGAAACCGCTGATCCGATAGATGAAGCTGATGATTTCGCTTGATCAACCACTGAAGCAGCGTATTCGGCAGCACCTTCTGGTGCGGGTGTATATCCAGCAGCACTGACGATCGATTTGGAAGCTTGATGAATTCCATCTTGAGCTTGAGCGTATGCGCCAGCAGCACCAACTTGGACTTGGGCGAGGATCGATTCGAGGGCTACCTGAGCTCCAGTGTCGGGTATGGCAGAGGCGGCGGAAGCGACAGAAGCTGATGCGGCATTGTAGATTGATTGCGCATGTTCGGCAGCACCTTCGGGTGAGGGGGTAGCGCCAACAGCAGAAATAGCGGATCGAGCAGCATCGTGATAAACGGACGACGCGGAGCTTGCTAGATCCCCAACAGCTGATCGAGCAGCTTCGACATGTCCTGGAGCCGAGGTCGTTCCGGCAACAGCAGCACTAGCTTGGTTCAGAGCATCTTCAACTTGTTGTTTCCCTTTCCCGATAATTCCACCCACACCAGCTCCAACAGCTTGAGCACGTTCGGCAATAGGTAAGATAGAGACGGAAGGTCCGGCTGAACTGGTAATGGCGGATCCAACTTGACTTAGAGCATCTTGAATCTGTTCTTTTCCTTTCCCGATAATGGCGCCAGCTCCGAGACCCTCTGCAGCGCGTTCGATAATAGGCAAGATCGATACGGAAGAAGCGGCGGATGCTACTGAAGCACTCGGGGTGGTGGAACCAGTAATGGCCGATCCAGCTTGTCGTAAAGCGTCTTCGACCTGTTGTTTTCCTTTGCCAATGATAGCTCCAGCTCCAAGTCCTTCAGCAGCCCTTTCAATGACGGGTAATATCGATACAGATGATGCGGCCGATGCAGCAGAAGCTACTTTCACTCCGGAAGAAGAGGAGGAAGAAGCTTTGTCCGAAGCCAACACCTCCCTAGCTTCAACCCTATCCAATGCTGATCTCTTCAAAATCCCAACTCGGACCCTGAATCCTTCTACAACATCCTCAATTTCGGTATATAGATCCGCTAGGTTCTTGTCGATGTTTGCACTGGGATCCATTAGACTTTTATCCTTGATGGTACCGTTGTGTAGACCCATGTATTTGTCTTTCCATCCGTCGATGGATACTTGGAGTTGGGTGAATTTAGTGAAATCTTTAGGATTGACATCTTCTACCCAAGCCATTTCCTCTGCTAGTGCATCCTTCTCTGCGACGAGGTCGTCCAAGGGTTGGAATGCTCGTTGGACAATGGGGCGTCCAAGGTTGATCCAGTCGGTCTTCAAGGTAGCGATACGTGCTTTGATCTTTGTGACCTTGGTCTGGAGTTTGGCGTCGGCCTGTTGGGATGATTTGACTACTTGATCCTTCTTGAGAACAGGGGATTTGGAGTATAATTTGTCGAGTCCGGTGACTACGTAGTTGATATCTTGTTCAATCTCCGCTCGGGATCCTTGGAGGAGCATAGGGAATTTGGTATTGAGGATGTCCTTGTGTAATGTGACCAACTATATTTCGAGCGAATCGTCGTATACAACAGATTGAGGTGAAGTGGTGAGCGAAGTGGTGAGAGTGATGAGCGGAGTGAGCGAGTTGAGTGAAGAAAGATAGAGGTAAGCTAATATCCCACTGTAATTCATAGTAATTCTCAATTTACCTCGGATTTAACCTGCTTGTATCCCTTCTTTCCCTGCTCCTCGATCCTAGTCTTCAATTCCTCTCTAGTCTTGTCCATTTCTCCCCTTGTCATCTTTTCTCCTTTAACCTTTCCTGCATTCTTGACGACCGAAGGCGAGGGCGATGGCGAAGCAGACTTGGACAGGGAAGATGAGGCAGAGGTCGCTTTAGATTTTACAGAAGCGGTCTTCGATTTAACATCCTTAGTGACCCTGGAGTAACTATCGTCCATCCTTCCCTTGGTTTCACCTCTTGATCCTCCTGTTGTAGGGAGGAATTCGGAGAACATGGCCCAGAATGATTTAGGTGGCTGAGGAGCGAAGATTACGGATGGAAGGATCGATTCGAGTGAAGGGCGGATATAAGGCCTGTAGACTTTCTGGTTGAGTATCTCGATGTATGGCCTCAAGATGGTGGTGGCTCGGTTGATGTGAGGACCGAGATGGGGGTCAAGGTGGGTCTTGTAGGCTGCGACGGCGCGTCTATGGATCAGTTGATGACATATGTGGTGAATGGGGACGTACCCCTTGACGATCCCGTATCCCCTTGCTGCGTGTTTTCCTCCAATCTCTAATCCCCTAATGACTCTAGGTCCTAGGATCTCCCTAGTAATCCTCTCTGCCTCCTTGGCACCCCTGATTGCGTGGGGTTTAGAAAAGTTGTATGCATCAATACTCCTCTTTCTTCCAACTTGGTATCCCTTGTTTGCGTATTTCCCAGCTTGTCCAGTCACCGGATGACTAGCGACATACTTGTACGATTTGACGGACTGATCCTTTGCCGAGTTTGCGTATAATTGAGCAGCGGCAAGTTGGGGATGTAGGTACTGGTTGTGTAGTGCCGATATTCTAGAGGTGTATGGGGCAGTGAGTGTATTGAATTTGGTTTTAACATATGGGATATGAGGTTGAACCAAAGTCAAATATGCTCGTTTGATTTCCCTCTGTAATCGCCTTGCGACGGGTGCGACGGGTCCATTCCATACTTTCGTCGTTGTATCTTTTACTTTCGTATAAGATGGTTCGAGACCTTTAACGTAAACGGGGTGGTTGACTGCATGGCCCTGAGCCTTCTCGACAAGTGGGTAGATGTATGGTTTCAGAACTGCATCGTGGTATGCGTTGGCGGGGTAACAGAGTGATTGATGTAGGGATCCAGCTTGTGGTGGGTGAGTTAGACCGAATGGGGTGAAGATGTATTTGGATATCGTTGATTGTGTCTTTGATGCCGGAGGTGGGCAGACTACTGTTGAGAATAGCGAGATGAATAAAAAGAGTGGGATGGTGGTGATTAGAGATGCGATAGAGAGGGGATGACGACGAGCTACAGCAACTGCCTTTCGACCTTGGACCTGAATATCAGCTCTATTCAAGCTATGTTCGCTCGGGTGTACCTTTGCAGTCTGAACAGTCTTTTTAGCGACATCCTTCGAGTAATCAGGGATACCAGCTGCTTTAGATACAGTAGGTCCGTTCTAAATATTAGTATAATCCGCTGGCAAGGGAACAAGAGGGGACTTGCATAGAATTTGGGAGTAGTACCCGAAGTGGATGTACCTGCAGGACCAGGTTGGAGAGGGGTAGGTTCCTTCCTTGCCTGAGGAGGGACTGGTGTTGAAGGTACCCTCTTTATACCTGGTTGATTCTGTCTTTGTTTCGACATTGTATAGTATAGGATGTAGAGAGAGATGGATAGGTTGAGAAGGAAGAGAAGGCAAGTGACGTATAGTGACGTGGCATTACAATATAGGGTGTGGAGGGTGGTATTCAATGAAGGACAGGATATTTAACATGCTATGCATACACTGTGACCAGGACGTCGACGAGCAAGATGGCAGGTAAGCACTGGAAGACAAGTCAAGAGAAGAGACTAATGGTAGACTACAAAGCGATGCTGGAAGAAGAGTTCGAGGTGAGTTGCAACGACTGTCTGAGCTCGGGCGGTCATTGACCATAGGTGCTCGAATCAATTTACCCAGATGAGCTAGAGAGTGGGTCCATTCTCAGTGACAAGGTCATGGGCTAAACGAGACAGAGATATCAGAAACATCAGTCCGTATACGAGTTGGACCAGATGAAGGGTCCCCTTCACATCCATGTTCGTTGACATTTTGAACCCGAGCAGTGATAGGTAGAGGATAGGGCTAATAGTAGTATCGCTGAATATGGTCCTGACTTACCCACCGACCTACCCAGATGTAGCTCCTGAAATAACATTCGAGACGATAGAGGATGATGACGAAGACGAAGAGGAGGAAGGGGGAAATGGAGAATTAACAGAGGAAGAAGAGGAGACGGTGTTAGAGCAGCTGAATACGATTGTACGTCTAGTCACATATGGGCCAGCGGTTCATATCCTATGGTCTATATGATATACATCAAGAGAGGGAAAGAGCTGATGATAGGTGGAAGAATCGTTAGGAATGGCAATGAGTTTCACACTGGTCGCATCATGTAGGGAAGCGCTGAGTGGGGTCGTTTCGACGAGATTGATAAGGGAACAAGAGTCCGAAGATGCTAAAGCAAAGGCGTACGAAGAGGTGCGTCTGACTTTCGAACGCAGCGAGAAGGGTGTTCAGCAAGGTGTCATGTGTCGTCGGATTAAGGGGTGGATGGCTATGTCCAGACGACATGATGGAGGGGGGTATCCTTGAGAGCGTGAAGGACCTAGGTGCGGAGAGATATCAGGACCAGTCCAGTGATGGGACCCGGATGGAGTAATAGAGGGAGGGACGAGGAGAAAAGAGCTAACAAACCAGGCAGAAGCAGCACGTACCCGAGGAACACCCCTAACTCCCCAAGCATTCCAGGACTGGCGTATACGATTTACAAATGAGTTAAAGCAGAAGAGGGATAAAGAGGAAGATGAGCGGATTAGGGCATTACCGCCGAAAGAGCGGGAGGATGTTAGGAAGAGGAGGGAGAGATTGTCTGGTTAGTTCATTCTCTCATTTTTTATGGTCCATCATCCATCGTTTTCGGAGAGAGACGGTCAGATCAAACTCAGACTCGTCGATGTTGAGGGAGAAGAGCAGGATACTAGGAGGAGACACTGACGACTAGGCCGACAATTATTCGAAACGACAAAGATAATAGATGACGAGAAATATTACGAAGAGGGATCTACATCTATCGATATATCGAAATATAGTAGGGAAGAACGTGATAAAGAGAGGAGAGAGGAAGAGGAGGAAGAAGAAAAGAGAAGAGCGGGGTTGTTGGCTGATGAGGGGGATTAGGTCCCTTTCAAGGCCGTTAGGCCGATGGAGGATCTCATCAGAGTGGTCGGCGATGTGCCAGCTAGGTCGGAGGAGGATCTTATCAGGAGAATGAGAGTTAGCCTGTGTGTCCAGTGACTGGGCTGTGGGGGATGGAAGTGATGAACGTAGGAGCGCCGGGTGGCCCCTTCTGTACCGAGGGGGGATGGGTAGAGCATTAGTCTGATTTGGGCCATATGGTATTTCATGCATTTACAATTATAGTATAGAAGATAACGATCGGAGCTGCTGTCAAATCTATCTCGTCGTATGCTTTAAACGTGTTATAGTTTGCGTTCTGTGTAGTCCAATCGAGTTGATGTAGAGTAGAGTATACAAGATAGTGAGGGAGAGATTAGATTACCGGCATCTCGCGTCAACTTTCTGAATTTGACCATTACACTCTTCTTCTTCATCTATATCACAATGTCGCAACAAGAACCAGAAGCAGGGCCTAGTACTACTCCCCCTCCACCCACTCTTGAGGAAACACTCAATTCTCTGGACTTGAACGTCAATGATAATACCGAATCTAATTCGAAAATCAAAAGTAAAAATCGTAAATCTAGATCTAAATCAAAGGATCCTAAACCTACTCCCGCTCCTCAAGTGAAAGTACCCAAAGCTCCTAAACCGGTTCCTACGCCTATTGAAGCTTTCGAGAATCCAGCGGAGGGGGAGGAAGAAACTGTTCATGGGGTATATGAGAGTATTGCACCTCATTTCTCCCAGACTCGGCATAAGGTGAGTGAGGTCACGAAGTCGCCGAACGATTCCACTTCCTATCTCACAAACATCCTCTTCAGTCTGTCCTACTCCTACTTTTTAGTGTAGAGGAACAAGAAAGTGGAGAATAGGAAGGAGAAGTCTGATGGACGAACACAAGAGAAGAGCTGATAATAGCCCTGGCCCCTTATCACCACCTTTCTAAACTCCCTACCACCCAACTCACTAGGTTTAGATTCAGGAGCAGGAAATGGGAAATACCTCCCAACAGCACACGCAGCTGGACATGGGATGATCGCTTTAGATCGAAGTCTGGGCTTACTGGGTATAGCGAAAGAGCAAGAGGGCGGGGTTGATGTGGTAAGAGGTGATCTAGGGTGTAGGGGATGGAGGGATGGGGTCTTTGTATGTTTTTCCCCTTCTTGTCTTCCCTGTCTTCGTCACTCTTTCTATCCTCTGTCTCCTTCTATGCTCTTCCTCTTCGGTCATTTTCTGGGATGGTACTTCCCTATCCCCAGTAGATACAAGCTGGTCACGAGACTGCTTGGTCCTGAAAGCCGAGCGAGCTGGTGGACTGATAGCGCGACCTACGAATGCAGAAAAGTAGCTAACAAGCAGGATTTCACAATCTCAGTAGCAGCAATCCATCATCTCTCAACCCCTGTCAGAAGGAGACAAGCAGTCCAAGTGAGTCTATTCCCCGTATCTTTCACCTGCATGTCCCACATATGAGGCATGACATGTGGACTCGATGCAGACAAAAGAGAAAAGAGCTAATATCAGGCCCTCTTACCAGCCCTCAAACACAATCAAACAGGCCCATACTCAAGGTTCTTCATCTACGTATGGGCCTATGAACAAGGTGAATTATCAAAAAGGCGAATGGGGGTGAAAGCTACTCAGCCCGAAGGTGAACAGGGGGAACAGGGAGGTGTACCTACCAAAGAGGCGGAGGGGCGTATAGAGCAAAAGATCCAAGATGTCTTGGTCCCTTGGGTACTTAGATCGAAACCTAAACCCAAGCCTAAAGCCAAAACGAAAATCAGAATGAAATCTGGACCGAAATCAAAACCATCTTCGAGCTTAAATTCAACGCCGCGTGAGGAGGAGAACGAGGATAACAGAACAAGCGACGTAATGGAGGGGAACATAAGAGCAGATAGGGAGAAAGAAGAGGACGAGGAAAAGGACAAGGAAGAATTGGGAGAGGAAGAAGAGGAGAAGGAACAGGTTTTTAATCGATATTATCACCTGTTTGTCGAGGGGGAACTACGTGAACTCACACATCAAGCAGGTGAGGTAGAGGGATATCGTATACTCCCTTCTCTCTCTTCCTTTACCTCTTCTTCTGCCGGTCCCTCTGCTTTGCCATCATCTACAACAACAACAACATCGTCATCTACCGAGAACGTGAAAGGACCTCATAACGGGAAATGGTTGAGAATAAGGGGAGAAGGGTGGGAAGCTGATAATTGGTGGGTTGAAGCTGAGATTGGTGTGGGGGATGGTCTGTAGATGGAATAGCTACTCCTGTACATATACCACATATTGCATTGCATCTGATCGAACATCACGACTACTCGTTGTCAAATCCCAAATATGGTGGTACATCCTGCTCTTACTTCCACCATCGTATCCAGTCCTGCAGAGAGCATCATCGGCACCTCAGGCATAAGGACAGTAACGGATACAAGGATGGGTAGTATACATTGAACTGTGAAGCAATAGATTCAATAGTTAGTAGAGCGAACGGAACGGAAGACAAGGGGTAATGGGGGACGAAATGCATCTATAACTATTTCTAGCATAAACACATCCTCCTAAGCAACAGCTAAAGACTCCAAAAGGAATCAGTTCTCTAATCAAAGAGACCGAAACCCATGTCATCATCAGAAGCCTCCTCCTCATCCTCCTTCTTCTCCTCGGCCTTCTCACCAGCATCGGCGGGGGCGTCGGATGAAGCGGCAGCTGGGGCAGCAGCGGCGAAAGCCTCGGGGTTGGCTAGGTATTCCTTGGTCTATTTGTCAGCACGAGTACGAGCGAAAGCGAGTACGAGTGTAGCCTTTGAACTGGGCGAGAAGGGTAAATAACCCGACTCCGCTTCACTCAAAGCATGGATAGATGGTTGATCAGAAAGAGAATTTCTTCGTTTGATCCGCTGTTAAGCCAGACCTAAGTAATCTCCAGTGGAAGGAAAGTATAGTTTACATCGTGTTGGTAGAAAGATAGGTGATGGAATGGCAATGGTGAAGTGTAAAAGGAGACACGACGGCAGAAGAGAATAAGACTCACCTTCTTGGATCCCTCGAACTCGAAGTCGGTGGCGATAGAGACAGCGAGCAAGTTCTTGTAAGAGTTGACGAGGGAGTGCATGACGGAAGGCAAGGAGGGGATACCGGTAGCGAGCGAGATAGCGGCAATGGTCTTGGCTCCAGAGAGGAATCCATCGAGCAAAGTCTTCTCCTCAATGTCGAGGATCTCGGAAGAGAAGACGGCACCGTTGTCGTAGACCTGAGCGATGGTCATACCGTAAGTGAACGGAGAGATGTTGAGCATGTTCAACAAAGTAGCTTCGGAAGTACCGACTCGACCACCGGCCTGGACGACCTGGACATCGGAAACGATTTCAATGGTACCTCGAGCAATTTTGGTTGGAATACCAAGAGCCTGGAAGAAAGAGGTCTTTCCGGGTTCCATACCGGTGTTTCCACCTGGTACCCAAACGTCATTGGGGGCAACAGCACCAGCTCGAGCGGGGGCAGCGACGACGTTGGAAACAATGATTTCTCGGACATCCTTCAAATCACCGGTAGTGAAGACGAAACCGATGTTTCCCTTGACGTGGGGGAGGAGCTTCTCGAACTGGGGGTGTTCGGAAAGGATGACTCGGAGACATCGTCGGACCATGGTGTTTTTACCCATGAGGACGACACCTTTCCCTCGGAGAGACTGTCGGATCAAGTGGGTCTGTTGAGACGAGACATTGTCGATGTTGACGATGAAGATGGAGGCTGGGATAAGTGACTGAGGCTATGATAAAGAGAAAAGGGGGTACTCACGGTAAGTCTCGACGAGAGCCTTGAGCTTCTCGAAGTAGACCTCCTTTTCGGCACGAGTTCCACCCATTGTTTATTTGATTTGTTTACTGTTTTCTGTAGTATGCGCTAGTCTCCCAAGTGATCTCCTATATTGAGATCAGAAGGATTTTTCAAGACTAGAAGTATATAATAGATACGTTAAGGGGAAGGGAAGGGAAGGTGGATGTCAATGATCCTTCCTTCACTGCGAATTTCGGCGGAGTTATATCAAAGATTGAATGTGGCACTTTTATTACTATCTAACCTATACATACACCTTATACACTCACACCATACATACCGCACCACACCACACAGCATGGAATGCTCGTCAACCGCCCATCTGCATTCATCTTTCAACAGATAATATTACCTTATATAGCATCATCTTCAAGATCAACAACAACAACGCACCAACAACGATATTTCTCAAGTTCATCATCCGCCACAAAACCATTCGAGGGGCAAGTAGAAAGGGAGAGTAGAAGTACATGGGAACCATACCCTGCATCGGTATCAGGATCAAGGCAGAGGGTAAGAGAATATCTGGGAATAGGAGATGATCGGCCAGAGAGCTCTGGGTCTAGCTCAGGCTCAAAGGGGAGAAGAGTGGAGGTAGATGTGGATAGGGAGGAGGCTTATAAGCGGACAGCGGCTCTGGCAATGGAAAGGATTATACGGAGTCATCAACCGCTAGCTGGCGGAATGGGGAGCGGAGTGAGGGTCAAGACGAGCTACAAGGGAAAGGGAAGAGCGCAGCTGGAGGATGACCGACTATCTCAATTCAACGAGGAGCGGCTGGGGAATGAGGTCTCACGAGGCATTCCAGAGTTTACATCTCATCAAGACATACAACCGCGGACGGAAGGCGAGATATCACAAACGAAATTGACCTCGAAGACCAAGACAATTTCCCAAATCTCAGTCGAACCGGTACCTACCAAACGCAAGAGACCATTCCCACCCATCATCCATCAACTCCTTCAAGCTCGTCAATTCCGCTTAGCAGTCAACCACATATTGAATCTCTCCCACTACGCCCTAGATCCAATACTAGTGGAAAACGTCGCTGGATTCATGGAACGACATGGTGGAGGAAAGGCAGCAGAGAGGTTACGGAGAGGAAAGATCCCTACGGCAGAGGATAAATCGACCATGACTCAAGATGGAGAGGAGAGATTACCGGATGAATATTGGTCATTGGTCAATTCATCCCGACCGCCTCCAAGGACTTTGGACGACATATCAACTTATATGCCTGGAATATCTTTAACGCCCACCCAGAAATTTACTGCTTTTTGTAACCTCCAACTCGCCCATCTTTT
>Ga0265780_10005811_pt1 | contig 15510 bp, 4 predicted proteins | sample P1T30metagenome_FD_192432 | JGI IMG/M metagenome (GOLD analysis project Ga0265780, IMG submission 192432) | Plant litter microbial communities from East Loma Ridge, Irvine, California - P1 T30 | ecosystem: Environmental > Terrestrial > Plant litter > Unclassified | place: USA: California... | reverse complement strand
TTAACTTTTGGCCCGTAACCGGTGCCGACCACAATGTATAATCTAACCTAAATAATGGGTTACTTCTACGTACTACTGTTGCAGCACCTGTATTATCTACATCATTAACCTGCAGTAGGGCAGCATTGTTTTGAACAACTAAGTTGCTATCATCGCCATTGTTTATTACCCTATTTACAACTTTAAAGGTTTTACCTGCTTCTATAACAACTATCGGGTCTTCGCTAATAGTAAGGTTGTTTCTTACATAGTTGTAATTAGTGTCTAAAGTTTTCGCACCACTTCCGCTAAAAGAAAGGTTACCGTACCCGGATGTGCTTTCGCCTGCGGTGGTGTTAACACCGGTAATAACCTGGTTGGCTGTACCGCTGTATTCTATTGTAGAGGTATCACCTAATATTATAGCCGGGTTACCTGTAGTTGTAATAGCTGTAGTTGCCCCTCCGTTAAAGCCGGCTGTATTTTTAACTTTAAAAGTTGCACCATTTACTACTTCAAAGCTTCCTCCGGTTTGAAATGCCAAACCATTATCTGACGATGAAATGCCAACATTAGTACCGGAAACGACCACTTTAGAATACTGTGGGCTCATACGGATATTAGTAGCCGATGTTCCTGCAAATTCTATAGTTGTATCGTTACCTAATGTGTAAATACCCGCAGCATCTGGTTTTGTACTGCTGCCACCGGTAATAAATTTAGCTGTATTTTGCATGGTAAGGTTGGTGCCAGCACCGCCCATACGGCTTGTAGCTGTGTTTAAAACCGCTGTATCTTTAATAAGTATTGTACCTGTTATAGATGATACCCCGGTTGACAGGGTTTTAATACCGCCCGTAGAGAAGGTAAGGTTAGCATAATCTTTACCTCCTTTAAGGGTCTGCGTACCACTCGCGGCATTAAGTTCAATAGTACTGCCATCAGCAAGGGTGTATGTACCTGTAAGCTGTGGTACATTATCAGATGTTACCGCTGTTTTGTAAACACCCGCAGCATCTATGGTAAGAGGCCCGCTACCACCTATGTTTGCAGTTTCAGTCTCAGTAAAAATACCTTTTTTAATATATAAAAGGCCATTTGTATTGTTGCTGATGCCTGTGCCTTGGGTTAGGTTAACCACATCTGTAGCGTTGTCCTTATCTACTACAATACGCTTGGCGGTAGAGCCTGTTGTTATAGCATTACCGGTAGCCTGTGGCGTTACATTACCCACATAATGAAATTCTCCTGTTTGAGAGAACGTTCTTGTACCCGTATTTTGTACATTACCAGTAGCACCTGAAGTTACACCTGCGGCGCTGGTAATTTTTAATATACCACCGGTTTCTTGCGTAAATGTACCCGAGCCTGAAACGTCACGGTAATTAAAGTTTAATATACCCCCTGTTAAAACTGTGAAGGTGTTAGTTGAATTTGATAGTGCAAGATTTTGATTGATCAATTTTACGTTTGCGCCGGCGGCTATTTCAAAACGAACATTCGTGCCTAAAGACGGTACTATACTGATAGTTTGCTCTATAGCTCCTCCAAAAACATATTTTGCCAAAGGGCCGTTATTAGTTAAGGACCCTCCTGATTTAACATCAAGGTTACCTTTAAGTATTACTACAGATCCTGTACCTCCTTGATTAGTAGAGTTAATGCTTACTTCACCGGCGTTGTTAACTAATAGGTCTCCGTTTACAGTATGGGTCGTTGTAACAGTATTATTACTAAATCTAAAAGTTCCTTTGTTAATAATAACATTACCGTTTATAAAAGTTCTATTTGCGGCACCATAAGCCATATTTACTGCTTGAGTACCATTATTGGTAATTTCCAGGTTATTTTGGCAAAGTTTTACCATATTTCCGGTACCAGGATCATAGCTGTTAGAAATTATCCTTAACGGATCTTCAGTAGGAGCCGCATTTACAATAAGGTTACCAAAAAAATATCCGTCGGTATTAGGCGTAATTTGCGGTACTGTGGCTATAACATAATATGCACCGTTATTTGAATTATCATAATCCCAATTTTGAATTTCAACTGTAGAACCTTCTGTAAAGTTTTCAGTTCCGTTCCATAGTCCATCCGTGTTTTCTAATGTGGCAGAATTAATAACAAGTTTACCTCCATTATCCACGGTAAATATACCAGTTGAATGAACTGTGGTAGCGGGATCGATTACACTAAAAGTACCTCCATTTTTTACCGTTAGTGACGCATAGGTACTATTATGTCCGCTTGTAAATGTACCTCCATTTTCAACAACCATATTTGTTCCCGGTATAGGGGCTGCATAAGCTGCATTTGTTGTAATTGCATGCCTTATAATAAGAAGGCTTGTTGTGTTTGCGGGTGGAGCAGATGATGCACCCCATGCACCATTGGTAAAGCGCTGCCATGTAGCAGCACCGGATGTACCCGGCCAGTTACCATTGCTTGCTGTACGGTAGGTACCACTGGCAATATCAGAAACATCAAATGCCGTACTTTGTACACTCCATGTGGTATAAGCAGCAGTTAATATGCGTCCGGTTGCAGTGGTGGTATGCTGTATCGAACTAAATGTAGCAAGGCCTGAGGCTGCATTTGCTGTTACGGGTGTACCTGATAATGTACCGGTTGATGTAATGTTTACCGAGCCTGTAAAATCAAGATCGCGGTTACCGTTAATATCGTTTGCCGATACTGTTACTGCGGGAGCAATTGATGTATTTATTGCAGTAGAAGTTGGCTGCTGTACAAAGGCAAGTTGGCTTGCTGTAACCTCAATACGGTTACGATCGTTTGTAATGCTTGATGTTGCAGCACCTGCATTGGCAGTAGCAAAAGCAGACCCCGAAGGTGCAGCCGCTGCCGATGATACTGTAAATTGCAGTTGTTGATTGTCGTTAACTGTATTGCCAAAAGTAACACGTAGTGTAAGATTGGCAGTTGCGCCATCGGCAGCGGTTACATCTGTTCCGCTAAGGCCGGTAAAAGATATACCGTTAGCAGCCACAGTACCATTTGCTACAAGAGTATTACCATTAAATAAAGCAGCTGCTTTTATGGTATTTGCAGTACCTGTGTAGGTAAAGCTTATCGCGTTTAGTGTTGTAGGTTGCGTATCGGTATCGGCACTGCCACCACCGTCTTGTATGGTAAAGCCAAATACACCTAAACTTTGTGCAGAGTTGGTTATAGTGGATACATTGTAAAGCGTATAGTCTATATTGCTCTCATATGTAAAACCACTATTTGCAATAATGTTGCTTGTGGAGCTATTAGTACCGGCAGCAGTAAGGTTAATTACATAAGGGTTTTCATCGCTATCATTATTAACTAATGAAATATTAGCGGTTTTACTACCTGCAAGGGTAGGGCTAAATGTTACAGTAAATGTAGTAGAACCACCGGCGGTTATAGATGTAGCTAAAGGCTGGGTTATACTAAATTCTGATGCGTTAGTACCGCCAAGGTTTAAGGCGCCTACAGTTAGTGCGGCTGTACCTGTATTTTGCACTGTAAATGTTATTGCATTACTGCTGCTATTTACTGTTTGGTTACCAAAAGCATAATTACCGCCTGTAGCTATACTTGTGCCTTGTGTAATGCTAATTTCAGGAGAAGGTGTAACGCCTGTACCGGTAAGGTTAATTACGTACGGATTCTCATTGTTATCGTCATTAATTAACGATATACTTGCCGCGTTAATACCGTTACTTGTAGGGCTAAAAGTTACCGTAAATGTAGTATTGCCATTAGCAGGCACAGTTGTTACAACCGGTTGCGTACTACTATATTGGTCAGCATTAATACCACTAAGAGTTAATGTACCAAGGGTCAATGCACCTGTACCTGTATTTTGTACTGTAAAAGTTATAGCGTTACTGCTGGTATTTGCATTTTGGTTACCAAATGCATAAGTACTACCTGTAGCTATGCTTGTACCCTGTGTAATATTTATTTCCGGTGCGGGTGCTGCTGTAGTTTTATTTGCTGTACCCGGTGTTGTATTGTATAAGGTACCTGTACAATCATATTCATATACAGCAAAATAGTAGATTGTACCGGCTGTTAAGCCTGTAACAGTAACGCTATTGCCATTACCGGCAGACACAACTTGCTGACCACTGGTATAAACAGTATTTGCTGTGGGTACTGAACCGTTTGCCGGTGTGGTAAAGCTATTAGTAGTGTTTATTTTTACTACCCTCCCGGTACCGTTACCGGATGTAAAAGGCATGGTTATGCTTGTGGCAGTACTGGTGCTTGATGCACTTGTTAATGCTGCCTGAGTGGTAGGGGCAACGCAGGCAGTTGCTTGTTTTTTATAAAGTTTAAGCTTTACCTGATTTGATGTATATGATGCAAATCGTGGAGCAGTATTATTCCATTGTAATATTCTGGCTGGGGTTCCAACATTATTTAATGTCCATAAACCACCCGAGACAGAAAATGTCCATTTCTCATTATTACCTGGCGTACCATTTACAAACGAAGCTGTATTTGCTGTGTTACCATTGCCACCCCATGAAACATATCCTACAGAAGCATTGTAAATTGTAATTTCGGTACTGCTAACAGTGATCTGAAAAATATTGTCAGCAGAGTATCCGGTCGTAATGCTCGCTCCTGGATTTGTAACCCCGGAGAAGTTAATATACGGGGTTGATGCTAATGTATTTATCATCATACCATCATTGCTTGTACCGTCGCCCACAATCAGGTATTCACCTGTTGTTAAGTCATTGTTGGCAGTGATCTGATCAAATGTCTGCCCCCACATGCTACCACTAATCACAAAGGCGACGAGCAGTAAAATTTTTTTTAGTTTTTGTTGTAAGAATCTCTCCATAATACTTTTCAATTTCCTTTAAATTTTGAGTGTTTTTATCAAGAGCAAAGGTTATTTATATAGTACAGTTAAAAAAGATAAGTAAGTTGTGTTTTGGTAATCAGGTTGTTATATATTGATTATTTAAAAGTTAACTACGTAATCAAAACATTAAGGTTTTTTTAACGAGCATATCTTCTCTGATACAACTTTTCAAAATGGACTAACCGGAATTCTTCATCTGCTTCAAATAAAAAACCTCAGCCTTTAGTGGCTGAGGTTCGTACTTTTAAGTATTTCAAAACTATAACAACGACTATTTTAATAACACCTTAAAGGTTTTTATGCTATTAGGTGTCTTAATATTTAAAATGTAAATGCCACTGGTGTTACCCGCAATATTAATTGTATTTCTATCTGTATTGCTCTTAACTTCCTGGCCAAGGCTGTTGTAAACCGTGTAAGTAAAATTGCCGGTGCTGTTTTCTACATAAACAATTCCGTCGGTTACGGTAGGATATACATTTATAACATTTACAGATAACTCTGTAACCGAAAGATTGCCCCAGGTGTTTTGCGCTTGCGGCCCATTCCAAATTACTGTAGCCAAATAGGGGTTGTCTATAAATGGGTTCCTGTTACCCTGCATGTTTTGTAACACTGTATTACGGTTCATTTCATATTGACTTACCGGATCTTCGGCATTCCACTCTAAAAAAACATTAGGCATATCACCTAAAGTACTATAGCTACTGCTACCAGAACCTACGGTATTAGCTTTACACTGGTTGCCGTATCGCACATACATATACATCATCATTCTTGCGATATCACCCCTCCATTCGTCTCCAGGATAAAACAAGCCTCCGGCCAGAATTGTGGCGTTGCCAGACCCATCTGCAAAGCGCCTATTGCCTCTGTCGTTATTCATGTCATAATCTATAGCCCGCAAATGGTGCGCATCAGCTCCCGGCCCTTCATACTCAAGGTTAGGTTCGCCTAATGATCGCGGAAAAACGTGTTCCCTTACCCAAAGGCCATCGCAACTTGATGTATGGCAATTGTCGTCCTTATCACGCGTCCTGTCATTATCGGTATTATTATCCGTGTCGTTGTAGCCATAAATTAAGAATACATCGTTATTGTTATCAGGATCAAGGTCGGCCTGTTCTAAAGCAGTCCATACCTCAGGTGTATAAACAAGCTCGTTGGTATGTGTTTCGGTAATGAGTGTTGCAAGCTGATTTTTAAGGCTGTTGCCGGTTAATGTAAAGTTTACAGAGCTGTAGTAAGCTGGTATCTGCGCAATACAACAAAAAGGAAAAAGTAATAATAGTGTAAATTTTTTCATGTAATTGTAATTATCGTAATAAAGAGAAGTGTGCTTTAAATTCTTTCGGTGTACTGTTCGGAGATTGGTACATTACTGTAAACCAGTAATCTGTTGCAGGGAGTGCGTGACCGTTATATGTACCATCCCATCCCGGTTGCGATGGTTTTACAGAGACAATGATCTTACCATACCTGTCGTAAATAAGGATTAGTGCGTTAGGCTGTTGCCTAAGCCCTTTAATATTCCAGTGATCATGGTTTCCATCACCATTAGGGCTAAAAAACCGTGGATAGTTAAGAGCAAATACATCTAATTTTATCATGCCGCATCCATTTACATCCCTGACGGTAATTTCATATTCGCCATCGGTAATTCCGGTAAAATAAGGCTCGGCCTGGTAAGGCCCGCCATCAAGGCTATACTCATAAACTCCAGATCCACCTGTAGCGTACACAGTTATAATTTGGTTTAAATGAAAATCCAGTCCTACTTCGGCATAGGCAGTTGCTATAGACGAACTGCCCACAACTGTGGTAGCAATACCGCTACAACCCGTAACTAAATTTGTTGCAGTTACAGTATATGTACCTGGCTGACTAACCATTATAAAAGCATTGGTTGATGCTAATGATTGATTGCCTTTTGTCCAGGTAAAGCTATAGTTGCCGGTGTTAAGCCCGCTATTTAAGATGATAGGTTCAGCAAACCCGGTTTTACTATCCAAACATAAAAAATAGCTGGATTCCAATTCGGGTTCAGGCAGGGTGTTTATTTGGATAGTTTTCGTAACCGACGCAGTACAGGCTGTGCCTAAAGTACCAACCGTGTAACTTATTACTACATTTCCAGGGTTCAGGGGTGTTACCAGTCCATCAGTGTCAACAGTAGCAAGCGCTGTATTACTGCTTAACCATGTTCCGCCGGTAGTTGTATTACTTAGTTGCACTGCTTCACCAACACAGGCTATAGCATTACCCGTAATAGCATTTGGTGTTGCAGGAACATTTGGCATGGCATTAATAATCTGTGTGGTTATGGCTGAGATACAACCTGCTGCATTTTTTACCGTTACCAGGTAACTACCCTGCGGCAGATTGTTGTAAGTTGTTGCTGCACTATAGGTAATACCATCAATACTATAAGTTAGCCCCATTCCTGTTGGAGCAGCAATTGCAATACTTCCCGTTGTAACCGTACAAGTTGGCTGCGTTGGGTTAACAGTAGGGGCAACCGGTGCTGCTGGTGCTGCGTTAATAACCTGTGTGGTTATGGCTGAGATACAACCTGCGGCATTTTTTACAGTTACCTGGTAACTGCCTTGTGGCAGGTTATTATAAGTTGTTGCTGCACTATAGGTAACGCCATCAATACTATAAGTTAGCCCCGTTCCTGCTGGAGCAGAAATTACAATACTTCCTGTTGATACTGAACACGTAGGCTGAATAGGATTTACGGTAGGAGCAATCGGTGCTACTGGTACTACGCTAATAACCTGTGTGGTTATGGCTGAGATACAACCTGCTGCATTTTTTACCGTTACAGGATAACTACCCTGCGGCAGATTGTTGTAAGTTGTTGCTGCACTATACGTAATACTATCAATACTATAAGTTAGCCCCATTCCTGTTGGAGCACTAATTACAATAGTTCCTGTTGATATTGAACAGGTTGGCTGTGTAGGGTTAACAGTTGGAGCAACCGGTGCTGCTGGCGCTGAATTAATAACCTGTGTGGTTATGGCTGAGATACAACCTGCGGCATTTTTTACAGTTACCGGGTAACTGCCTTGTGGCAGGTTATTATAAGTTGTTGCTGCACTATAGGTAACGCCATCAATGCTATAGGTTAAACCTAAACCTGTTGGTGCTGTGATGACAATACTACCCGTAGAGACCGCACACGTAGGTTGGGTAGGGTTAACAGTTGGAGCAGAGGGAGCCGTTGGCACGGTATTAATAACCTGTGTGGTTATAGCTGAAGTACAACCTGATGCATTTTTAACCGTTACCGGATAACTACCCTGTGGCAGATTGTTGTAAGTTGTTGCTGTACTGTAGGTGATTCCATCAATACTATAAGTTAGCCCCATTCCTGTTGGAGCACTAATTAAAATAGTTCCTGTTGATATAGTACAGGTTGGCTGCGTTGGGTTAACAGTAGGGGCAACCGGTGCTGCTGGCGCTGAATTAATAACCTGTGTGGTTATGGCTGAAGTACAACCTGATGCATTTTTTACCGTTACAGGGTAACTACCCTGCGGCAGATTATTGTAAGTTGTTGCTGTACTATAGATAACGCCATCAATACTATAAGTTAGCCCCATTCCTGTTGGAGCACTAATTACAATAGTTCCTGTTGATATTGCACAGGTTGGCTGTGTAGGATTGACGGTAGGAGCAACCGGTGCTGCTGGTGTTGCATTAATAACCTGTGTGGTTACTGATGAGATACAACCTGCTGCATTTTTTACCGTTACCGGATAACTACCCTGCGGCAGATTGTTGTAAGTTGTTGCTGTAGTATAGGTAACGCCATCAACGCTATAGGTTAAACCTAAACCTGTTGGTGCTGTTATGACAATACTACCCGTAGAGACCGCACACGTAGGTTGGGTAGGGTTAACATTTGGAGCAACCGGTGCTGCTGGCGCTGCGTTAATAACCTGTGTTGTTATAGCTGAGGTACATCCCGCTGCATTTTTAACCGTTACCGGGTAACTGCCTTGCGGCAGGTTGTTGTAGGTTGTTGCTGTACTATATGTAATACCATCAATACTATAAGTTAGCCCCATTCCTGTTGGAGCATTAATTACAATAGTTCCTGTTGATACCGCACAGGTTGGTTGTGTAGGATTTACGGTGGGAACAGGCAGCGCGGTTACAAACAGTTGTGCTGCATCACTTACTATATTACATTCAGATGATGTTATGGCGCAGTAATATTGGTTGTTATTAAAGCCTATGGGTGTATTTGTAATCGTCAATAAAGCTGTTGTTGCTCCCGAATAGTTTGTACTATTAATTACGTTTACCGATGTGCCCGCTGTATTAAGCATTTTCCACTGATAAGTGAATCCTGTAGACGGTGTAACCTGTACAGAAAAGGTTGTTGACCCATTTTCGCAAACATCCCTGTCAAGGGGTTGTGTTATTGCCGGCAGTGGTGCGCTAACGTTATTCGTTGTATGCATACCAAGGTTGGTACAGCTTTCGGTAGTGCTGGTATTCCAGTCCATTCCGTTAAAAACGGGCTCTGGTGCAATAGCGTTAGGCTTTCTTATCACACTATAGCCAACTTCACCCGGCGCATTCACAACATCTATTAAAATATCATTCTTTAGTAAGCGTATCTGGTCGCTGGCATTAATACCCGATCCCATATTGGTTACAGGAACAATGCCGCAGGGGGCAGGGCCGCTGTTTATCAAATAAGTTGAGTTTGGAGCTATAGATCCGGGTAGTATTAAATTGTATTGACTTCCGGGGTCTACTACATCTATAGTACCATAGCGCTGTAATTTATACGATCCGTTAAAGGTAATTGAGGTACTGGTTGGGTTGTAAAGTTCTATAGCTCCCGGGCTGTTGCTATATGCATCATATATTTCTGATATATAGATCTCGGGGCTACCACACTCCGAATCAAGAAATGTATATAAGGCGTTGGCAGTACCTTCGCAACCATCAGATGCTGTAACACTTATTGTACCTGTATTAACACTGGCAGGCACTGTTGCTTCTATAAGAATGTTGGAAATTATCGTGTAAGTAGCCGGTATAGCGTCAAACTTTACGGATGTCGCTCCTGTAAAGCCGCTTCCGCTAATGGATACAATTGTATTCTTTGGGCCCGAAGCAGGTATAAATGAAGTAATCTGTGCTGTATTGCAGTTAGAAACTACACTACCATTAAGCGTAAAATTATCCAGCCTGAAATTTCCGTTACCGGAAGCATTGCTAAGGCTTAGTACTACATTTATGGTTCCTGTTAATCCTGTAACAGGATTGCTTACAGGAGTATTGCCAATCAGAGCTCCACTTGTTGGTATGCTACCACCGCCTGCAGATATTCCATTAATGGACATAGCCCAGTTTTGCGGTCCGGAATTACTGCGCTGCCTCCAAAAATCGAAGGATGTAATGTTGGCTTCATATCCCGAAGCAACAGTTAAGGTGAGTGTTATCGTTGTTACACCCGGAGTATTAAAAAGTGTAATGGCCTGCCCGGTATAGCCCACATTACTTGACCATGCACCGGTACTATTGGTCCAGGAAGAACCTGAAATGTTACTGTTTATAATACCCAGATTTGTTGTATAAGGATAACTGCTAATGGTGCCGGTACCAAAATCATGAAAATATATTTGCGCCTTTAACTGCTGCGAAAGTAACAGGAGAAAAAAAAACAGCACAGGTAAGAAAAGGTGGCCCTCCTTGTTTTTTTGTAACATTTTGAGGTTGTTTTAAGAAAATTTTAACAGAGCGAAATTAGGCGTATTACTACTTCAACTGATTTACATTTCGTTAACTTATCTCGCATAATTCATCAAATAATTGTAAAAAATGTAAACAAAAAGTAAAGCCTTCCGGTCTGGAAGGCTTGCTTTGTAAAGTTTAATTTTGCTGTCGGTTTATATATACCCAACCGGTTTTAGAATTTCCGTCGGTTTCAATTATATAATAATAGGTACCTGTAGGCAATTCATCATTGTTACCCGATTGCCCGTGCCACTCGTTAGTATAATTATTCCTGCTGTATACCTCTTTACCATATCGGTTAAATATTGCAAGGTGGTTAACAACAAGGCCACTTAAATTAAAAGTGTCGTTTTTATCATCATTGTTTGGCGATATACCACGGGGTATATCACAAAAAATGCCATCTACAGTAAAGCTTATGGTGTTCTCACAACCGGTAGTAGTTATCACTTTCAGCATAAATTCCATTGGAAAATCATTGCTTTGAGATGTAGAAAGATACTGTGTAACATTCAACATGTTTTCTGAACCTATTAAATCATTATTTTCATTGCGCCATTCAAATATTGCAGTATTAATATCAAATGAATTGGCCAAGGCGATTCCTTCCAATATATAATTTTTGCCGTAGATGGTTTCCCTACATCCCTGTATTCCTGAAACTTGAGGGGAGGCAGGTACGGAATTAATAGTTTGAGTTGTTATGTTAGAAATACATCCATCAGCATTTTTAACCGTTACTGAATAACTACCCGGAGCAAGGTTAGCAAAAGTAACCCCTGATTGGTAGTTGACACCATCAATACTGTAAGTCAAACCATTTCCTGTCTGATTACTTATTGTAATAGTTCCTGTGGTTACGGCACATGCAGGCTGGATAACTGAAACAATTGGTGCAGCAGGTGAATTTGGTGCAGCATTGATAATTTGTGTTGTTATTGCAGAAACACATCCATCAGCATTTTTAACCGTTACCGGATAGCTGCCCGGAGCAAGGCTGGTAAACGTAACCCCTGATTGGTAATTAATGCCATCAATACTATAAGTCAAACCATCTCCTGTCGGAGTACTTATTGTAATAGTTCCTGTAGTTACGGCGCATGTAGGCTGGATAGCTGAAACTGTTGGTGCAGCGGGTGCATTCTGTACGGCATTAATAATTTGTATTGTTATTGCAGAAACACATTCGTCAGCATTTTTAACAGTTACCGGATAACTGCCTGGAGCAAGGCTGGTAAACGTAACCCCTGGTTGGTAATTTATACCATCAATACTGTAAGTCAAACCATTTCCTGTTGGGGTACTTATTGTAATAGTTCCTGTAGTTACGGCGCATGTAGGCTGGATAGCTGAAACTGTTGGTGCAGCGGGTGCATTTGGTACCGCATTAATAATTTGAGTAGTTATCGCAGAAACACATCCGTCAGCATTTTTTACTGTTATTGGATAACTTCCCGTAGCAAGATTAGCAAAAGTAACCCCTGACTGGTAGTTGATGCCATCACTACTATAAGTCAAACCATTTCCTGTAGGAGCAGCTACTGTAATAGTTCCTGTGGCAACAGCACACGTAGGTTGGATAGCCGAAAGTGTTGGTGCAGCAGGTGCATTTGGAACCGCATTTACATTTACCTGTAGCGTTGTTGTACAGTTTGACCCCGTTTTTATTATAAGGTTATAGTTACCAGGCTGAATATTTACAAAGTTAGGCGAAGATTGAAATGCACCCCCGTTAAAGCTATAGGTTAATCCTGTACCTGTTGTTGCATTTACAATAAAACTACCGGTAGTAATGGCGCATGTTGGCTGTGTGATTGTAGTGGTTGCTACAGGAAGAGGGGAAACGTTAAGCTGGGCTGCATTGCTTATCAGCATACAACCCGTAGATGTCATTTCGCAATAATATTGAGTACCATCAAGTGCTAAAATTACCGGATTTATGGTTAATGTTGCAGATGCAACACCAGAATATCCGTTGCCATTTACGACGTTTACCCAGATGCCAGCTGAATTTAATCGCTTCCATTGGTAGGTAAAACCTGCGGGGTTACTTAATACCACAGTAAAAGATGCTGTGCCATTTTCGCACGTAGTATTATTTAGAGGTTGTGTAGTTATAGTTACAGCCGGGGTAACTGTTTCGGTAGCATGGTTACCCAGGTCACCACAACTTTGTGTGCCGTTAAAATTCCAGTCGGCACTATTAAAAACTGTTGAGGGAGCTACAGCATCAGGTTGCCGTATAACAGTATATCCGATTTCAGATGGTGCACGGGCAACATCTATAACCAAGTTATTTTTTTTCAGTTTAAATTCGTCATCGGCATTTATACCAGTACCCATATCTGCATTTGTAAGAATGCTACAGCCCATTTCGCCGGTACCGTAACTTAACACTAAGTAAGTAGATTCCGGCCCTATAGATCCCGGTAATATTAAAGTATAATCGGCAGGTGAGGCTCCAACATCTCCGTAACGTTCTAAAACATAGTTACCGTTAAAGTTAATAACAGATCCTGTAGGATTATACAACTCTATAACACCGTAGCTGCCGGGTACGTGATCGTATAATTCGGAAATATATAACTCAGAGGGAAGGTTGCCGCCGATACAGTTTGATACTGATACTGTAAACAGCGCCAATAATGCCTGGCATCCATTTGTAATTGTAGTAATACTGCCAGTTGTGGCGCCGGCGGGTACAGTAGCTTTAATAGTGGTGGCAGAAACAACGGTAAATCCCTGAGCTTCTATACCATTAAATTTTACCGATGTAGTTCCTGTACCAATGGTAAAACCTGTACCTGTTAATGTTACTGCTGTACCCACAGGCCCCATTGCAGGAAGTGAAGAAATGATTGATGTGTTTGTGCAGGGTGATTGAGAATATAAGTTGTTTATGCTTACTAAAAATAAAATTACACTGGTTAGTGCGTGCTTAAATAGCCTGAAATTTTTTTGCATCATTTACGGTTTATTATTAATGTGCTAAATGCTGCGCAAGCTAGCTTTAAATGAAAAATATAAAATTATGTGGGTTTTATTAAAAAGTTACTAAATACTATTGCTGAATTTTAGTTGCGGTTGCGAATAAAATGAAATTGTCTAATTTGTTTTTGGCTTGTAATCAGTGGAATAGAGGAGGATGCTTACAATTTACAATTGCATATTTTACATTACAATTATATTGGCTATGTAATTGATTAGTAAAAACATAACATATGCTTTATGTGGCCGAAATCTTGTTGTAATGCTATAATTCTATTTTTGGTAGTATTTCAATTTAATATTAAATTAATTAAAACAATGATGAAATTTACTAAAACTACAGGTTTCCTGTTTCTTATTTTGTTAATGATGGCCAGTTCGTCATGGGCTCAGTCAATATGGACTAACCCCATTGAAGATTCTGCCCCGGCCGATTTTAACCCGTATATAATTGGCGATGTAAAAGATGCCAATATTACAGTAAGCGGTATAGGCAGGACCGGCTTGCAGCCTAATGCCGGTACCGGATCTTATAATGCTAAAAACTGGCCGGAGAGTAGCACTATAGATACAAATGCTTATTTTAGTTTTACACTTACACCTAATACAGGCTACGCAATAAATTTTACAAGTTTTGTGTTTGCAAGGCAGCGTTCGGGCACGGGCCCTCTTACTTGGGCTGTACGATCGAGCGCAGATAATTTTACACAAAATATTGGCGAAACATTTTCTCCGGGTACTAACAGCGGCACCGAAACTATTTCATTATCAGGTGCGGCTTTTCAAAATGTAACTACCTCCATTACATTCAGAATATATGGTTGGGGCGCAGAGGCTGCAGGCGGCACCGGCCGTGTGAGCAGTTTTACATTTAATGGTATAGTGGCACAGCCGGGTACTACGCTTAACGCACCTGTAGCAACTGCGGCTACCGCGGTAACCACTGCGGCTTTTACAGCAAACTGGGATGCTGTTACCGGCGCTACAGGGTACAGGCTTGATGTTAGTACCGATACTAATTTTACTAATATTCTTGAAAATTACGATAACCTTGCCGTTGCGGGATTATCGCAAATTGTTACAGCAGGTATAGCACCCAATACAACCTATTATTATAGGGTTTGTGCGGAAATGGAAGCACAGACTTCTGTAAACTCTAATGTTATTAACGTAGTAATACCAGAGTGTGGTACTATTGCTCCTCCGGTAGCTGCGGCTCAAACTTTTTGCCAGCAGGGTTCCGTGGCAAATTTAGCAGCAACAGGTTCAAGTTTAAAATGGTATGCTGCCGCTACAGCAGGCGAACCACTTAGTGCAACTACGATTCTAACAAATGGCAATTACTATGTATCGCAAACTGTAAACGGTTGTGAGAGTGCAAGAACCCAGGTTGCAGTTGTTATAACTGTTTTAGCGGCTCCTACAGTTACTGTTGTACAGCCAACATGTGCCAATGCAACCGGAACTATTATTATAACAGCTCCCGTAGGTACAGATCTAACAGGCAGCGTAGATGGAATTAACTATCAGGCAGCAGTTACTTTTGCTAATCTTGCTCCGGGCAGCTATCCCGTTACCGTTAAAAATGCAGCAGGCTGTACATCGGCAATAGCAACTGTAATTATTGATGCCGCACCGGCTGCTCCTGCTGCGCCAACAGCTACCGGGCTAACATTTTGTAGTTCGGCTACAGTTGCTAACCTTACTGCTACTGGTACCGATTTAATTGGTATGCAGCTGCAACAGGTGGCGAAAGTCTTGCTGTTACAACACCAGTTACATCAGGTAACTATTATGTATCTCAAACGGTAAACGGTTGTGAAAGTATAAGAACAGAAGTTGCCGTAGTTGTAAATGTTACTGCTGCACCAACAGTTGCTCCACTCACATTCTGTCAACAAGGTACC
>Ga0265780_10005809_pt1 | contig 15512 bp, 14 predicted proteins | sample P1T30metagenome_FD_192432 | JGI IMG/M metagenome (GOLD analysis project Ga0265780, IMG submission 192432) | Plant litter microbial communities from East Loma Ridge, Irvine, California - P1 T30 | ecosystem: Environmental > Terrestrial > Plant litter > Unclassified | place: USA: California... | reverse complement strand
CCCTCGCTGGCGTGCCGCGCCTGCTGCGCGCGCACATACACAATAAAGGCGGATGATTTGCGTTTCTCGTCTGCTCCGATGGGCAGATTATTGCATCTGAGCTTTCCTTTCTCCTTCTGGGACCAAAAAACGCACTGGCCAGCCGAGGACGTGGGGGGTTTTGTCGTTGTCGTCGTCATCGTCGTCGGTCTTGAGTCGCGCGTTGAAGGGACTGGAACAGGTCTGGTGCGGCTGCACACATGTCCTGGAGGAGAAGAGCAAGTGGCAGCCGCGGCATGGGGAAGGGATGGCGGGTGGGGGCCAAAGATTTGTTAGTGCGTTTAAAAAATGTAGTTTTGTCAGTTTTGTCTAGTTTGAAGCGGGATGATGGTGGGATGGAGATACTCTCCTTGCTCAATACATGACGCGGACAGTTAGCAGAGGGCGACGGCGGCAACAACAACAACACATGCAAATTGCCATGCAAGACAATGCCAAAAGCACACTTCACCATGTTTGTGTGTGAGTGGGTTGGTGGGCCCGTTTTATTTTCTTTTCTTTTCTTTTCCAAAACCCTAGACTACTAAATACACACCGTTATTCATCTCCGGGTCCCGTCCGCGTCTTTCCGCAACGTTGGTGGTTTAAAAGCAGCGGAGGCTGTTTCTTCTTCCTTTCTTTTCTTTTTCGGTGGCTTTCTTTTTCTTCGCTTACTTTTCGGCCGGTTTGGCTAACGAGCTTTAGTAGCGGAGGGAGCAAAAAGAAAGCAAAAGGCAAGGCAAGCCCACGCACACCACCACGCACCACCGCTTACCTCCACGCCAAACAACGCGTGCACTTTGCGCGTGTGCAACCCATCGGCATTCATTTCGGCATATCTCCACACTGTGCGGCAAGTTTTGCTTAACCCTACAATTCCTTGTTTCCTTTGCTTGCTCGTGAACGTTTGTTACTGCTTTTGTGTGTGTGTGTGTGTGTGTGTGTGTGTGAGCGTGTCACATGCTTACTTTTGGGTCTGGGCTGGGCACGTACGAGGATCGGTACGGTACGGTCCGGTGCCGCGCGTGTGACTATTCACATAGGAGGAGGAAGGAAGGAAGGAAGGAACGCAGTCACACAAGTGCACACTATGAAATGCAGGGCTTACCTTGCTCGTGCAAGCATGTAAAAGAGAGCCAGTGGACGGAAGTAGAAGATGAGGCCTCGTCATCATCATCGCCATTGCCATCATCGTTTCTAGAAGCGAAGAATCCCAAAATAAGGCAGGCGCCCGTAACGCCAACGTACGACGCCGCATTACGTCGTACTACCAACCCGTCAACCAACAACCAAGAGGTAAGCACCGGATAATAATAATAATAACAACAACAATAAAACAAGGGAGCAATGAACGGCGAGGCTACATGGCCCCATTACGATCTGTACACGCAACTGTACAGGTTTTACCTTTTTAGCATTGGAGTAAACTACATCATTCGCAACTAGACAGTCCTCGCGCGCATCATCTCCATCGCCCAATGCCCACCTTTTCTTGCGGCAACGTTTCCCATTCGACGGCTATGCAACTTTCAAAACACGCAAAACCCAAACCGAGCGATCGGTGAGCAAGGTACAAGGGCGAGAACAAGAGAGAGAGAGAGCATATCCCAAACAAAACGCAAGAATATAGTTTATCAACAACCCGGTGAGGGGGGCCCTAGGCTAAATCAAACTAAGATATCCGCTTCCTTTTCGGTTGTACCAAACACTATTATTCGGCCCTACCTTTTCACCAAACCACAACGAACAACTAGCCAAGCCTCAGTTCCAGCCCCCGAGAAGGGGGGGGGGGAGGACGAACAACTGGCAGGTGTAGCGCACAAGATCAAACCAGGCTAAACGGCATGTTTGGTTCATAGCCCGTTGGTTGTGTGCCCCGCCGGAGCAAATCAGCTGCTGATCGCTGCTAATAGCCGGGTTCACTTGGTCTTTGCAATAGTTTCGCATGTTGAATTGAATGTGTGAGAAGGAGAGGAGGGGGAAATAGGAGGGACAGCACGGAAATAGATTTCCGTGCTTTCATGCGCTGGGAATAAGCAAGGTTTCGCAGTAAGATAAGGAGTCGTCCGGGTATTGCGATGCTCTTCCAGCTCTTCATGCGGTACTATGTGCGCTAGTTACCCCCGCACGTGATCATCTTTCAATGCTGTGCAACGCAGGACAGACCAGATAACAAGATTTTGCTGTTCGACACACAGGATAGGGCGCCCAGGTCTTTGTGTGAGGTGTTTGCAACAAAAGCCCAACCCGATATAATATGTACACTTGTTACTTCAGTACTTGTAACGCTGTGCGCAAAAGACCACGGGATTGCAACGTACACGTGTGGTTACTACCGAGGCAGCTTGAGGACACACCAATAATTCACGCGTACTTTGCTGTCCTGAAAGACAAACCCGGAACAAGATATACTTGAGAAAAGTTGGTTTGCGTGGTACATTGAGTTCTGGGTAGGTGTTCGCATCGCTGCGTGTAGACAGCCGCACTACATGTTCGTAGGCTGTTGACGTACCCGGCCGTCTTGCACTCCCTGTCAGACGTACCCGTCCGGTTTACTCAAGTACTGACAGCGGTGCGCTGCATGAACCGGTATGACAGACTTCTCAACTGCCGAGACAGAGGACACAGCTCGGCGTTCATGTGCAAGAGCGGTGACTTGGACTACTTCGCATAAATGGAGAGCATGTTGTAACCGTCAGTTCTTCGTCTCCCACAGCCCAACTGCCATCGTACGTCCGCCGGCAAGCGAGCCTCACATCCTTTCCTTTTGCTTAGCTCTATTGTCTTGATCAATGCCGTCGTACCGAAGAGGCTGAGGCGATTCTGCCGTACGCCTCACTATTGATTTCTCATGCCTTCCCCTGGGAGGCGACAGTTCGGTAGCATGGTTGCTCGCTACGGGTGATGTCTTGCATCTTCGAGTCATAGTCCCCGCTGTATGCCTCACCCGTCGAAACATGGTTGGATTGAGAAATGTTGCTGCCCATTGTTGCCCCTATCCGTCGGTTAATACCAGAGCATGGTAGATGCTGGGCAGCTCATGCTAGGGTATCGCGATTACTACCGAGCTTGTCCTTGCCCTGGACCTCGTGCCGCTCAGGAATAGGCGACGTTGCATCTTGTGAGGCGCTCCCAGGGTCATGACATCGTTGCTTGCGTATTTCGCGGTATCGCAAGGCTATCCGAGTGGGGGCTCCTGGCCTGATTTCGAAGGTCAGAGCATTAAGGTTTCAACGGTCATCCAGGTAGCCGAGTCATTCAATACGCCATCATCGCCTTGGTGGCGTCTCGAGAAGCAGCCATGGAGGCGACCTCAGTTATACGCACGCGCCCTCAAGGCGCGCGTTATTCGATAGGATCGGAAAGAAGGGAAACCGACATGCAAAAGAGCTGTGCCGCAAAGCAGTGTGCCTTGAGTCTGGTCTCGCCTCACACAGTTGCTGCCCGACCCAAAGCAAACATGATGAAACATTTTGGCTGCGCTAGGCTGTTCAGGAACATGAAATCAGGTACCACAATCCTTGCGAAAGCGACAAGAGAGATAACTGTGGGCTGTGGGCTGTAGGCGCATGCGGGGTAGCCTTTTGAAACGTTGAACTTCCCGGCCCACCATCGCTTCTGCTGAATTCGTTTCTTGTGACCATACGATTGAAACATCGCCTAAGTGAGGCTGAGCTCAGCTTGAGACAATAGGAGTTCGCAACAAGTAGCCGAGAGAGGGCTCATGGTGGCAATCATGACGATTTGATACCTGGTCGGCCGTGTGCTCAGCAACGTTCCGGTCCAAGTTTCTCTTCCGACCTATTTCGCGCTGTGGGGCAGCAAGGGCGGGGCCATGACAAGTTGGTTGAAGACACGTGAAGGTGTGGTGGAGTTCGGAACGCTGCTTTGTATGCTACTGTACTAAATTCAACATGATCCTCGCCACTGCCGAGGATCATTGCGTGGTACTGCATCGTGAACCCAGACCCCAAGGAGCGGAGTTAGGCACCTAGCCTCTCGTATTTGAATACTTTGTTCAATCTGCCAGTGCGTCATGGTGAAGTTTGGCGCTTATCGTCCAATATCGATCTTTGTGGGCTACCGGCTGTATGCACTTTGTAGACATGACACGGACCGTCGCGTTATCCGAGCGACTAACATGCAGCTTGTCCAAGCTGCTGTTCAAAAAGACGACTTTCCCATGAAAGCTCCTCTCCTATAGCTGGAGGAGTCGCCGACTAGCTGCAGATGATGGTTCGATAGGAGATTGTGCATTGCGGGGTATCTCGTGGTACTTTTCCTTGTAGTTGCCGTTCGGCAGTACCCCGAATAGTCAGGTGCTCGCTCCGGCATGCAGTCAACCCTGACTCCGAGCGCCATGTGCCTCAACAATTTTCTAGGTGAATTTTTTCATTGGTCGATACCCCTCTTTTCGGGACCAGCGGTGTACCTTGTCCACCGCACTTGTTGTTATCAGACGCGCGATGAGTTGGTAACACATGAAAGTACTTTCTGTAGCCAGTTTGATCGCGTTTAGTGCTGCTGCACAACAGCTTCAAGCCATGAGAGGAAGCATGCATGCGATTGAGGAGCCTGGGGGTTGAGCTCTGATTGTGAGTAGGATCGAGTAAAGACTTTGCGCAACGGACCGTGCCCAGTAGTTCGCGCATTTAGCGGTGAAAGCTGATGTGTGTGTGAGCAAAATCTAGCCCCCACAAACTACCTGCCATCTCCCGCAGTCCCATAACGACATCAATCAATTTTCAGCTAATGCGTTCCTCTAGTAAATCTTTGACGCCTTGATCACCAAGTTCGGGAAACAGGCGCAGAACAGTCAGCTCCACCACTTGAAAGACGAAGTGCTTGTTGAGATAGGCGTCGTCAAGACAGCTTAGGGTGTCTTCGATTTGTCGAATTTGGGCTTCGCGTTCGGAACTCGCGAAGAAACCTGCCGCTACTCTAGATGGCATCAAGTCCAGTAGTGTAGCGGCACACCGGTGCTTGATCGCCTTAGCCTCTTCGTCGGTTGGTATCTCTCGTGGGGGCCCGAGCGCATTGCTAGGAAAGAGTGTCGCGCGAAGGGTGCGAAGCGCCACCGGAAGGAAAGCGGGGTTCAGGATCCGTGTGTGGATAGTATGCGAAAGGAATCTGCAGTTGCAAATGGTCAGCAAACGAGAGGTATTGATGAGGAAACCTCATTGGCGCAAAATGAACCGGGTGCGGATATGTTAGGCCTCAATGGATAGAACAGTCCGCGGGACCGTCAGCTGGCAATCGGGCATGACGGAGGCCGTAGTGCACAGAACCAATGACTTGGGCAACAGTGGATATGAAGATTGATGTGGTCTGTAAAGTGAGGCGCATGCCCATGTCAAGCGATATTGACTGCTCAGCTCAACGCAGGATGTCGTGGTGTTGAAGAGATCCAGACCGCCCCAAACGTTCGGACACATGATTATTCGTCCAATGTTTCGACGCACTCATCAAACAAACTAGGCCGGGGGAGTGCATGCTTGCTGCGATCGTCAATAGCAAGACAAGATGACCGCAGCAGACTTGCAGGCCGCTATATTGAGCAAGGCCGAAGAATGAGGCGCCATCAGCTGTTGGCGCTCACCGGGGCAAGGTCGGGATTCGTGGCCAATGTCGTACTTTGACCCTTAGTGCGGCCAGTCCCGAGATGGACAGATGGTGTAGGCAGATCAACCGGCGCCTAAGCGACCCTTCTGGGGGATGGTGGAATTGTGATCAGACGTCTCAGGCTGCGCGACACCCTAGGTACATCCTGTAGTGCACTGCCGCTAAATGGTAACGAGAAGCTACCCTATAAGATTCGTCCGGTCGCGTTGCAAGCATCGTGTGGTCGATCGTGGTGTTGACGGAAGTGAGGGGCTAACTGTGCCAAGTCCCCTTGTCCGAAACGTGTCGAGTTGCCGCCCGGAACGGGTGCCGAGGCTTGCATAAGACGATGCGCCACGACCAGGGTATTCCGGTGTGTAAGCCAGCGGGCCGTCGCATTCGCTGAAGCGAAGTCAAGTGACTGAAATCGAATGCGGCGCTATATCATCCTAGGTTGCACGGACCCACAGAGCATGGGGAGGCTAGCCAACCAGGGAAACAAAGTCGAGAAGGAAATATCATCGCAACTTACCTGTCCAATACGCCATCGGTATCACCCACCCTGCCTGGACCGACCAACGCTCCACGATGGAGCATAGAGATGAAGCCCAACAGCCAAGGCATGCGGACATCTAGCTCGGCAAACTGTGCTGCACAACTCCACAAAGCCATGTTGACTACAGGCCGTTTGGCTCCCAACGGGCGCCTGGAAGCCGTAGTGTCTGCGTGCGGCATTTTAGATTGGCCAGAATTCTCAACCGATGACTGTTCGCTTGTAGCAGATCTCGACGGAAGGGAAGATGATGTCGCAAGACTGAAGATCACTGCACGCGCCGCAGTAAACGCCAGAAATGCGTATTGGATAAAAGCCCAGAATAGCCCCGAAGTGTATCCGGTTGGAGACTGACCGATGTTCACTTGCTCTTTCGACCTGACATCTGATCCTTCATGCGGCAAAAGACCGTAACGCTCTAAACGAGTCAATGACTGTTCTGCAGCGGCATCTTCTGATTGGGAGTCCATCTCTTTAGGAGCATCGGTCTGTAGAACCTCAGCTATTCTTGTGATGCCTTCCCATAACACCCAGCCTTCACATGCTTTGCCACTGATGCCGTTTCCAAGAATCATCTCTGCAAAGATCTCGGCAACTAGCGTGCGAAGGCAACCGTTTTCCAGATCCTCTGTGGGTAACAATAGAGCCAATACGCCCTGCACAAGCAGCTGGCGCCACGCGGACTCGCTTTCCCGCTGCTCAAAAATTGTTGCCGGCATGAGATCGGTAGGGATAGGAGAGAGTGCAGGGTGCGGATGGAGTGCGTGATAAATCGTACGAGAATCCGATGCTAGTGAAGTGGATGAGGCGGCTTGTTCCATTGCCAGGCGAAATGCTGATCAGAGCGCAATTAGACACCCTCCGTGCGATAGCCCAGGATCGGAATCACCTACAGCTCAGATGCGCCTGGAGTAGCTCAGGGATCTCGTCTAGCAACAGTGCTTCCAAATCGACTTTCCGGAGGCGTTGTTCGAGACCTCGCGTACAGTGGGCGATGATCTGGATTACTTCATTGACAAATACTTGATCTGGTGTGATCTTCGTGTACCACGTCTGTACAAACTCTTTAATGATTACAGAGATGATACCATATAACTGGAGATCGACCTCGTTCGAGCTTGTCAGGGGTGGTAGTACGTCTCCAATAGGGCGTGGCGTACTGCGTCCCTTCTCGCCGTTACCAAGTAGCACATTGTGGGAACAGAGCGTGCGTCGAATGAACGCTGCAGTCGCTTTATCCGAAGTTGTGTCTGTTGGAGGCTTCTGCACCTCCACATGTCGAGTTACACTCGTTGTACGAGGAAGGGGTGGCAGGTTGCTCCCGAGGATTCCTAGGGTAGATGATGCCGAAGCCTGGAGGCTTGGTGGCTGCGAAGGAGGGCCTTCGGCATCCCGATGCGTGCTCTCCATCATCTCAGACCGATTCTCATTATCGCCGGTAGTCGATCGCTTCTACAACACGTGATAGCGCGCGAGGTTGCCGTCTAGGTGAGAGCAGGTTGGGGAGATATGGTAAGGTCAGAGCGATGACGACAGAAGGTTGGCAATAGTCAAGTATAGCCGAGGCTTGGCGGCGCGTCTGTTGGTAGCGCGCCTTCACCTCGCACCCACTCTCCAAGCGTCAAACCTCACAGAACCGCAAACTTCTAGCATCAGCATGGCCGCATTAGACCCCGAAGGTAGGCCATCGCCACCGCGCGTGTTCACGGGGTTATACTCACGATCTCTACAGTGGCGATTGTGACAGTGGAAGCGCAACTCAAAGACATTGTGCAGAACCTCTACAATCTAATCGTGCAAGCGTACGATCATCATGGCAGCAAGACACAAGAGGCCATGAAGCGTGAGATGTACGTGAACTGTTAAAGGGACTATGCACAGTTATAATATTGACCTGTTTACAGCCAGGTGCTCGTCCAGAACCTAGTACAGTTGTCGCGAACGGCTCCTTCGATACAAATCAACATCCCACCTGAGGTCATGAGTTATGTCGAAAACTCGAGAAATCCAGACATTTTCACCCGCGAGTTTGTCGAGACTGTGCAACGAATGAACCAAATGCTGAACGGCCGAGTCGACGCATACCGTATGCTGCAAGAACAACTTGCACGCCAAGTCTCTAGCGCCATCCCAGAGCTCAAGGACGATGTATCGGCTGTAGTCGAGGCTACTGGAGGCAAGGTGACGGTCTAATGCCCACACAATTTTCACTATTCTTATCCGCACTTGTATGTGAAATTAAAATCTTAAGCTTGGAAAGTCCTGGCAGGGACAGCCCACACTCCAATGCGACCTCAAGAGCAGGGCATGACAATGTCGTTCAAACCGAAAAGAGTGGATTATATTGCATGGTTTCGGATGTAGAGCGATACGGAGTATCCCATGAGCAGCAGCCCATCCAAGCTACTATCACCATTCATCACTGCACCGTGTATCGGTCTAGATTCGATGACTTCGGTACAGTTGCAAAAACACATCAAAGCGGCGAACGATATTACGTTAACAAAAGTTAAAGTCAAGGTTTTGGACATGTTTCGTCTGCAACCCTGCAGGTACCCGGACAAAGATAATAGCAGGGATGCGCACAATCAAACGTCGAAATTGCCTTACCCGCAACAACCATGTCTTCATAGCGAAAATCAAACTAAGCAATATGTCTCAACGTAACCGGCCCCCTTCCGTCTTCTACTCTTAGTCCATGATTCCCCACGTCCGTTGTAGTGTATGCGCTCCTACTACCAGTGTCAGACTAGCGCGACAGTGCTTCTTTTCGCTCACCCAGCGGCAATAGACATGACATGTCAGCGCGCGATGATCCGTATCGGCAGTCCGAAAAGCCAATGGAAGATAGAAGCCGCGCGCGTGGCATGCCGCTGCAAGGCGTATTCAATACTCCGACGTGACATGGTTAGGCATGACGATTGATTGCATGTCACCATAATGTTACCAGTCAGGGTCTCCAGCCCCACAATACCCTGGGAAACCACGAGTCCCACATTCTCACGCCAGCGGTGACATTTACTCAGAACCCCTCCCGGGTCGGTAAACCACGGCATCTATACCGAGAAGCAAACGAGTCATGTCCCAATAAATACCCCATTACTCACGTCCGCACATTCGCATCCTCGCACGTGCGAACGCCGGTGACTGATACTTGCTACTCGCCGCGATAGCATGTCTGATAATCGGGCCGATGGGATAGCTGGCCTAACGACTAAGAATCCACGTTAAACAGACGTTCTTGCCCCACCACTGTGCGGTTATCAGCCGACGAGGATACATACAGCCGAAACATCAATACGAGGAAGGGGAAGCTTGGAGCTGCCTGAGGAGCTGCCTCGTTGATTGATGATGCTGGTGGGCGGGTACTTGACTTGTAAAGTTTATCGTGGGCTGGATATCGCTGCGTTGCCTACATATGGAATGGAGGATTGGGATGACGGCAAGATGAACTGAGCAGCCGGGGTAATGCTAGAGTGAATTTTTATCAAGGGTATGGGGCAACGTTCAGAGATTTACGCTTGAATTTGTGTAGGTTAATGAATCATCGTTTGTTGGATGAGAAAAGGTGACTGAGAGCGAAACACCCAAGGTAGGGTTTGGTCGAGTGTTTAGTCTTCTGTGCTCATAGCAAAAATTTGTAGTTCACAGTTCAGCAATAGAATTAAGTCTGCTAGAAAACGTTAGAGAAATATTAGATCATAGCACACCGTTCCATCCTCTAGTCAAAGTGTAGCACGCGCAGTAGGTTAAGGTCTGTACAAGCTTCTCGAACATTATTTTCTCGGAAAATCCATGCATGCTACCGCCATCGAGCGACATTTGTGTACCTACATTTTCTATACTCACAATCTATAGCTAAATCTCTAATTAACGTTGATTTGTGTAAGCTTAAAGAAGTACCTGGACTCCATCTGCTCAACCATTTCATAGAGTACCTACTACGACTCAACAGACTGACCAACAGAACCCTGAACTATACTTGCAGTTGCCAGTTCGTTTGATTGCAAACAGCTTTCATCCCATCACCCCAAACGTGCTCCGTAATGTAGTTTAACTCGAGCCTCCTCACCTGGAAAAGATGCACCAGTGCTCCCCCACTGCCTCGCTTGTCGCCAATCCCGACGCTTCGTCTTCTTAAGCTTAGGATAAACTTCCGTAAAAGGTAAATAACCGTGTTAGACTCACTTAACAACGCCTTATTTACCCTTAGCTCTGGAATTTGGACTGAAAAATCTCAATTTTTACATGTAAGGGTCCACTCATCAAGATAGACTGTTTCTTTCTTCCTACTAATGGTCTTGGAAACCCGCCCTTCACTCACGACCCACCAACCAGGGCACTTAGCTTTCCCACTACTCAAAGCTTAGTCTCCTTTGCTGATATTCAAAAACCCCCAACCACTTTCTGTCTGTGTGCGTCAGCGGCCTCATCTCATCCGCACGGTCGACTCCTCTTATCATTGAAACAAGAACCAGTGTACTACAAGCTTAACGCATTAACAACGTTATACAAAGAATAAGGAGAAGGAGAGAGAAAGGAACAATCAATTACATGCGCAGAAGAAATCAGTCATATTTGACAGAATGCTAGGCAAAAGATTGTTACCTGTTTGGACTTTTTTTGTATTCATGATACCTCATGTAGCCTTACAACATCACATTATCGAATATATCAGAGAGAGAGAGAGAGAGAGAGACTTCAAGGTTGATAGTAGCCTAGGTAACGGAAAGTGTCGTTTAGAATAGTACTTGCTAATACTAGTTGGTATTTCACTCTTCTTCTATTCAATTTGCTCATCTCTCTTAGACACCCTTTATTGTAGGTAAAAGAGAGGAATTAGCGGCGTAAGAGTTGTACCTATAGAGGCTTTGTTCAACCGCACATAAGACACGTATATATACTATGGAGAATACAGCAAGAGAGTGGGTTTTGTATTTCAAGGGCTCTAGTCGTTTTTATCTTCTCTTTATGGGGGTGGGGGCTGGTTTGAAAAAGAACAAAGGCTAGCCAACCCTTTAGTTTTGTTACGTCCTAATAAGATTTAGTGATACGGATCACTTGGTACCACGGCATTTTCATAGTTACTCCTCTCTCAGGCTCGCAACTTTATCAAGGCTCATAGCCAAGTATTGAAATATAGGAGAAAGGGAAAGAAAAACGTCATCTGAGTAAGAAGGGTTGGTTGGCAGATAACAACAATAAATGACAAGGATAAAAACAAGACCAAGAACATAATCTAGCAAAAGAAAAGAAAAGAAAAGAAAAGAATAAACAAAAAGAGACCTGAAAGGGAATAATCGTAGCAATGAAAGGCCCATGAGACTCGTTGTGAATGGAAATCAACTTCAAACGCACGAAAACATGAAGCGGCCTGGAAAGATAATTGCAATTCGATTCAATTCAATTCAATTCGACCTGAACCAACCCTGCCAACCCCAAAGAAAAACCATACAATCACGGCCCCGGATACCCAATCTCCTCCCTCCTCTCATCCACCACCCTCCCATACTCTAATAGCAACCTAAAAAACCACGCTTCGAAATCTACATTCCTCAATACCCTATCATGCCATTCTGTACTTCTCTCGGCAATGAGTCTAGCCTTCCTTTCCCCCTCGCTCTGTCCATTACCCCCCTTGCCACCATCAGCATCGCTCCTGTCCATCTTCCCGTCTTTATCGTCGTCAAAGACGCGGGTGCCGCTGAACCAACGCACAAGGTCAAGGTGTTCATCGCCCTGGAGACTGAGCGGGATGTAGTGAACCCACGGTTTAAGCCATTCGGTATGCCACTCGCGAAAGAGAGCCATTTTGTACGTCAAACTCCGACTTTTGAGGAAACTGTAGAAGCGGCCAGAAAAGGCGTTGCCGTCCATGTCAAGTAGATGCTTATAGTACCATGCATCCTGCCCATCGACGCGCTCGGTAACTTTGAAGAATTCTTTTTGCGCATCGCAGTCTCCTGGGTCGCATTGGCCAACATGGGAAAAGTGGACGTCGATGAGGTTTTTGAGCGCTTTGCGGTCGACGTCGGTGACTTTGTATTTTGTCGTGGCCGAGTTTGAGTTGGGTGGTGCAGCTACTGGCTGAAGGATTTGGGCGGTATCGGGTGCGTTGATTCGTTGAACAACGCGTTGGCGGTGCTGGCGTCGCCATCCACCGTTGCGACTGAAGCCACCCGTTGTGGAGCCGCGCCAGTACAGGCTGTTTGTCTTGTTCTGCCAGGTCGTGTCGTGTGCCTCGTCATACCCTACTTTGCCGATCCAGTACCATGGGCTAGGGTATAGGATATCCTGGAAGCTGGAAATCTTAGACTGCGAGAAGATGGGTGTGAGTTCATGGATAATACTGAAAGCGTTGGGGCGCTCAAAGAAGCCGAATGTTGAAGAGAGTGAGGGTGAATTGCAGATATCGGAAAAGGCTGTTGTGTTGTAGATGAAACCGAGTTCGCTGGTGGCGTATGCGGTAAGGTTGTCGGCAGCATAGTCTTCGAACGTTTGGGCTTGTGTGTTGGCAGAGCAGGATAGCCTAGAATGTGTCCATGTCTGTTGATGTGCGAATCGATTGAACTTGGTCGTACTAGATTCAACGAAACGCGTCCCGTCGTTCATATCGTCAGGACGAGTTGAGAAAGCGTTACGAGGCGCAGTATTTCTCGCAGCTCGCGGAAGAGTCTCGTCCCGGGCCTTGGCTATCATTGACGACAGGAGATCGTTGGGCACAACAACCCGTGGTTCATCGTGCATGTTGAATCCCAGGTCCATGTCGGGTAGATACTGTACAAACTGCTTCATCATGCCAATGGTAGCTTGTTGTTGCCACTCTTCACCACCCTGGAAGTTTTCTACTGCGCCATGACGCACTGCGACAGCAAGAAGTGCACTATCTTCATGACCTAGGGCGTTTGCAATACGTGAACGGATCGTGGCCGGCTTGAGTGCCCAGAACGGTAATAACATCTCATTGATGGTATCATACTCATCGATCATGACAACGTCATTTCGCCTAGCAAATTCGTACCATTTGTCAAAATGTGGAGGCGGTGAGATTCCGTTCCGGCGTCGATATTCTTGAACTGCTTCACCCAGAGACTTTGATTGCCGTTTGAGAGTACTTTGGAAGTCTGCCTCAGCCGCAGCGATTAATTGGGCAGCCGGATGTCCCTTGCTCAAATCAATGGGTATTGGGGCAAGCAATGACTGGGGAGGGTTGACGGGGAATATGGCAGCAGAACCATCAGGCCCGATTTGCCTTGCATTGAAGCGGCCAAATAGCAAAGATGCCACTGCAATTGCAGTGACGATAATGACAACCTGTCTCAGCCGTCTGGAGTGTCGCAATTCTATGGTTATCGGCGAGTATGGTGATTCAAAAAAGTAGAGTAGCGCTGCCGAGTCGTATATTAGGGCGAATAGGACAAACGAAAAGGTCAAGATCGAGTGCAGTTTTGCACCGATGTGCGAAAACACAGTTAACAGAGTCGTAGCCACGGCGCCAAACTTTGAGATCTGTAGAACAGTTAGACCAGGAAAGGGTACCAGTTTAGGTGAAGGATGCAAACACGAGTGCCAGTGAGAGCTGCAACATCCACAGTGACAGACGGAAGTGGCAAGTACGTACCATGATGAATGTAAGAAGATTTACAATAGCGTTCACCGGCAACATCCAGAGAAAGCGCTGGAGGATACGGAAATTATGCACATCTCTCCACTCGCGGTCATATTGAGAATATACGGGTTCCCATGAAATCGAGCTGGCGGTTAAGGAGGGCTCCATGAGAAGGCATGCAGTACCGCACACGGCCGCAGTGGCCATGGCGACATCTCTCAACGCAGCCAGTCGCTGTGTCCTCTGCGTACCGCTCACCGAGGTGCGGCGCGCAATGGATCCATTGGCAGACACGAGCCCGCGCCTGCTGCCATCACCATCTTCCCCCGTAGCTCTTATCGTGGACTCGAGTATGACCAGCCCAGCGGCTGCGAATATGGCGCTGCTAAGCCCAATGACGAAGGTGCTGGACACGGTGTAGATGCCGAGCGCAGCACTCGCAGCAACAGTCAGTACTGCCAGTGTCCCATACGACTCTGTGTAGCTTCGACGCTCTGAGGCTGTCTTGGACTCGGCGGTAGGGCTATCGGGGACGGTGTATGTGGGTAATGCGAGGTGTTTGGCGAGGAGCTCATTCTCGGAGAAGAGGACGGCGAAAAAGGGAAGAAAGGCCTATAGTCAGGTTATTATGGTGTCGCATATACCCATCAGCCCTGGGCAAGCTTAAGCTACCTTTGTCGCCCCAATGCCGTGCTTGTCGCATGCCGCGCGGTCGCATATGGTCGACAGGGCCAGCAGTGCACCGGCCAGCCAGCTCGTCTTTCTCTTCGGCCTGCTACTGTTTGAATATATGCCCACCCAGAAGACGGTCGGCACCCATACAATCAGCCATGATATCGTCGTGATGAGGAGCGAGTGCTGTGCAGGCGTGTGCACGTGTCTGACGGCTGCCAGGACGCTGAAGAGCAGTGGAGCGACGACATTATCGGCAAGTATGGAGACGGCCGGGTGCATTGGGGCAGGTGGTCAGCGCTCGTCGGAGGGCATTGAGTTGTCTGGCATGTGTCGAGTTTGTCGTCGTCGTCGTGAGCCATGGCTTGGTGCGTGTCCGAGTAAGACCGGCGTGGAAGGGCCGCACAGATCCACAGGGTCGAGTGACGCCATGCTCGGCACCTGGTGTGACGAGGTAACGAGGCGCTTTCCTTTTGTATCCCAGACGGTTTATGGTCTGTATACAGTATACAAGTTGAGATGTTCTTTTCTACGGGCGATTGTAGACCCAGGTTGAGTCTGGGCTTATTCACCAAATACATGCCACCGACGCAATGAACCTGCATATATGCAAATGCGCTTCCCCGGGAAGCATGCTCTATCAACCAGCGAAGCAGCTTGAGTGGTATTCAGAAAGACCGTTTGCATGGCGATTCTTCGTTGACCCTCACAATTGCTGTGCAAGCGAACTTTGGAAATCTACAAGCAGTATGTACCGTATATCAAAACACGTGCTCTCATCATTACTTTGCACCTACAAAACACAGACTACAAGGCTTTTGCAACTATTATATCATACGCATAAACACCGTCCACCAATCCATCCATCCATCCCACTTCCCCTCCATGTCCGCCTGACAAACCCTCCGATTACCGGCACCCTCGTCATCCACCGCGGTACCTTCCCAACCTATCTCACCATCCCAAGCATCATCACCAGCCAGGCCCCCTTCAAACATCTCACCCACCGTATTACCCGCCATGCAAGCCCAAGCCCTTCCCCCTCCATCACCACCTAGC
>Ga0265780_10005807_pt1 | contig 15515 bp, 15 predicted proteins | sample P1T30metagenome_FD_192432 | JGI IMG/M metagenome (GOLD analysis project Ga0265780, IMG submission 192432) | Plant litter microbial communities from East Loma Ridge, Irvine, California - P1 T30 | ecosystem: Environmental > Terrestrial > Plant litter > Unclassified | place: USA: California... | reverse complement strand
TTGCATGTGGACATGTTCAAATACAGGAGTGATATGCATTACCAAAACATTATTTGTATCGTAGCACAAGCCGGCATGACGCATCAAGTGCGTCCAAAGAGCTCCAATGGTATACGCTATGCCCGAAAAGCCATCATAAAAACATTACGCCGTCGGCTTCCAGCCAACAAAAAAACAACGACATCTCTCTCCACCTTAATTATACGCGCCGGAGCCAGCTACCGTTGGCATTGGCCAGTCGTCTTCGGTGATGCTCGACCAGAACACCCAGATCATGGCTACAGATAGCAATGTGAAGAGGGTTGAGAACAATCCTCCGTTGATTTTGCCGTCGGTGCCGGTGCAGATATGGACGCTGATTACGTATTGGAAGATTTGACCGATGGCGAACAGAACAGCTGCGGCGAGGAGATATACTGCAAGCATGTGTTAGCCAGTGTAGTGGAAGCCGCAAGGAAGACGACTTACGCATGGGTTTGCGCTCGCCGAGAATACGGAGGACGAGGAAGGCTTCCAAGAGGAAGAAGATGACGATGAAGAGTAGCGGGACAAGCTGGTAGAGGGTATATAGCGCGTAGGCCTGGTTTGGTAGGGCGCGACTACTGCTCCAAAAGTCTGTCCATTCCAGTCCGGTGTCGAGGGCGATGTAGCCGGTACCGACGAAAATGATGGCCGACGAGCCTACGAGAAGACCGACGGATACTGCAGTGCCGTCGTCGAGGAGTTGGTAGCCTACAGCGCCATTGAGCATGAGCATCCAGGATGTGGCGGTGATGGCAGCAATGTGGATTGCAACGAATACCTAGACCGGGGTTAGGGTTGACTCTGTCATGTGTTGTAGACTCCCAACGTACAATGCGCACGGTGCTATTGAGGGGAAATCCACCAATGGTGAAGATCTCGCAGATGGAGATGATGATGTAGCCGAGGAGGAAGAGCTGCATTTCCCTAAAGGGTGTTAATTGCATGTTTGCCGTCGAATGTTTGTCGTTGCGCGCACCTTCTTCCTACAGCCGCCTTCTTCCGCTCCGTCCTCCATAGCAGGAACAGCGTGGACAGCACAGCGAGACCGCATATTATTATCGAGCCGAGATTGTGCAGCCTGTCGCCTCCACCGACGGGAAAGCCTCGCAGCGTGCAGCCTCCCCATCCGGCGTTTGTTTTTGTCGAGGCTTGATTGAAGAGCTGCAGAAGGCTGGGTTAGTGGCGCGGTCGCAAACAACTGGCGGACAAGGGTGCGAGAGATGCAACATACATAGCAGACTGTGCAGGGTCAGTATATGGCAAAGGACTAATGCGTGCGTTGTTCTATGTACCTGGCAACGTGCTCCAGTTGTTTCCACTGTCCCGGCAAAAGTCATCAAACTTTCCGTAGCGGCTCATGGTGTCGGGGGGATTTGCGCGTGGAGCGCAGCCTCGCGGTGTCCAAGGACGAGATGCAGGTGAGCGAGGGGAAGTCGGGTGTGCAGACGCACAGGATGCGTTCGGCGCAACGGCGACGGCTATAGGCAATGGGCGTGAAGACGAACCGTGGAGTCAAACAAGGCGGGCTGGTTTGCGTGCGTTGTAGCGGAGTCGCGCGTGGCTGGGGAGCTTTGGTTGAAACAATGCGAGAGCCAAGCTTTGAACGTTGGTTTCCCAGGGCGGCTTGGGTGCATGCACGATAGCGGGACCGAGCGAGATGTCAGTGTTGGTACGACCAACCCCCTCGCAGATGATGCTGCAGGTAGAGAGGCGGAAAGGCGGAGCGGATATGTGAGGGAGGCTCTGCGAGTGAAAGATGCCATGAACATCTCCCTTTAGCCGCTCTTCTCCAGAAGCAAGAATCCACGACTCCGACCAAACCACAGCAATCTCGAACACGGCCAATCACGGATGGCTGACCTGCGCGCTAGCACGTTTGAGAATAGGAGGCCGGAGATCACTGTGCCCATGTCAGCGGCAGAGCGGCTTGGAGAGTCAAAAACCTGGCATGACGCACCAGGCCAGCATTGATGGTTGGGTACAATGGCATCGTACCTAGCTGTCCGCTATGCAATGATGCATGAAGCTGCCACGCCATCGTCGACAGCGGACGTTGTTGACAATGTCGACTGCTCTCCCCCCAGCAACCACACCTCCACCATCACCACCACCACCACCCCATCTCCGTTATCGTATTCTAGCGCCCAAAAAGCTGCGTGTTTCACGCTGGGCTCGTCTCACTACATCTGATCAACGCCTGGACGTGAGCCCTAGCATCTCTGCCGTCGATCGCGTCCGACCGACATTTCCTGCGATTGGTACGGCAAATGGGACACGCTGGATTTCTTGGAGGAGGGCAGAAGGGGAGAGAGGAATTTGAGAGGCTGCAACAGCAAGGCATCCGTTGCACGTTTTAGACGCGTGCTGGCCAAAGCCTTGCGTGTCTGCCATGTATCACGCGGACTGCACATACTGCTTCATCGCATACATAGCCGTCTCAACCACCACCGCAAGCAACAATGATTTGCACGAGCTCCGACTTATCCGCGGCTTTCTTGCCCATTTACTTGACCATGCGGGGGCGCTCCCGTCGTCGATACTGAGACTGCCAACCAACGTGACCAGCGACCCGCCTCCACAGCCCCATATTTGAGAATGAGGGTGGTGGTGGGCACCCCTCGCAGGTTACGTAGCGTGGGCATGCAGGCTGCAGGTTGTTGTTGCTGCAGCTACTACCTACCACCAGCCTTGATGTCGTCTATCGCGCCCGTTAATCTCCGCCTGAACGTCTACGAGACCAGGTCTGGCAGCGAAATTGGCCATGAGCTCATTTCCGACATGTCCATATCGCATGTACATCATCGCGCATTGTCTGGCGCAGCTCGGTCCGAGCTGAAGAAGAAGCACTTCCTTCCGCCATCCGCCAAGCAGCCCCCGGCAGCGCAGTCCGGGCAGGGACTACATTCGTTCGCATGCATCCAAGTTGACCCATCCTCTGATCACGAAGCGCCATCGTGCCCATCGTAACCCAAAAGCCCTTCTTGCGTAGCCAAATGTGACCGAACTTCTCACCGCTCTCGCGCTAGCCTTGCAAGATTCCACTTTTTGGCGGCTTGACCCTGTGACGTGCCCCCAGCAGCCGCGCTTTCGTTGCTTATCCTATTCACACCTAGGTTGGAGACGGGCTGCTCCCATACAGCTCGCAACCTTCACCATTCCTTCACACTCGCAGAGCAGCAGGAGGCCCGCCAATATCCCGCTCCACAATCTCGCCTCCGCAGCACGTCCGCGAGACCACGATTCCGCTTATCTGCTCGACGACCACGATAAGGAGAGTGCGCGGTCCTCCTTCGACACCCCGTCCTCCGACTCGGACCTCTCCATCTGGAGCGACACTGGTGACCTTGTTGACCAGCTAGCCGACCGCGAAGACCCTCTCAGCCTCCGACTGCGGGACTCGATCGAAGCCACCCGTCCCTCCAAGCCTCGCCGACACCAAAAGAGGGCCCGCTTCGCGTCATCGCAGGACCTGGAAAAGAGCTCCCACGGCCTCCGGCTGGAAGACATTGAAATACCTGATCCTGGGCCACGCACAATCAGCAGGGCGGAGAAGCTACTCGCGGCTATCATGGCACCCAACGATGGGCCGTCCCGTATTCACGGGTTGCATGGGAAGAAGCTCATGTGAGAATTAGTACAGGCCCCATCTATCAGCTTCCGTGCTGACAGTAATAGCTACTTTACCAGCATCTTCGTCTCGTTAGGCGTGTTCCTGTTCGGTTACGACCAGGGAGTCATGTCCGGTATCATCACGTACGCTACCCCGTCCCCCATTCCTCGTCGAACACATCTGATCATGTCCCAGGGGCATATACTTCAAGCAATACTTCAACCAGCCCACAGCCGCCGAGCTGGGCACAATGGTGGCCATTCTGGAAGTCGGTGCCTTCATCTCCTCGCTGGTTGTCGGCCGTATCGGTGATGTGTTGGGCAGACGTAGGACCATCCTGTACGGTTCGCTCATCTTCGTAGTTGGTGGAGCCCTCCAGACTTTTGCCAATGGCATCTCCATGATGCTACTTGGGCGAGTCATTGCTGGTCTTGGGGTTGGCACGCTGTCCACCATTGTGCCAGTTTACCAGTCTGAAATCTCGCCGCCCCACAACCGAGGACGTATGGGCTGCATTGAATTCACGGGTAACATTGCGGGCTACGCTGTCAGTGTCTGGGTCGACTACTTCTGCACTTATATTCAAAATGACTGGGCGTGGAGAGTTCCGCTCTTCATGCAGTGCATCATGGGTCTCCTTCTGGCTGCAGGCAGCTTGCTCATCTGCGAGTCTCCAAGGTTAGTTGCCCGATTCCAACTCATCCACTCCTCTAACGTGTACAGATGGCTCTTGGACAACGACCATGACGAAGAGGGTATTGTGGTGATTGCCAACTTGTACGGAAAGGGCGATATTCACAATCCCAAGGCTCGAGATGAATACCGTGAGATCAAGATGAACGTTCTGCTCCAACGCCAAGAAGGTGAACGCTCATACTCGGACATGTTCAAGCGATACTCCAAACGCGTCTTTATTTCCATGTCCGCCCAAGCCCTCGCGCAACTCAACGGCATCAACGTCATCTCATACTATGCACCGCTCGTCTTTGAAGAGGCTGGCTGGTACGGTCGCCAAGCCATTCTGATGACGGGCATCAACGCCATCACATACTTGCTTTCTACCATCCCTCCGTGGTACATTGTGGATACGCTGGGTCGCCGGAAGATTCTTCTCTCGGGAGCGCTCATGATGATGGTTTCACTGTCCGCCATTTCCTACTTCATCTTCCTGCAAGCCTCCTGGACACCCAACATGGTCGTCATGTTCGTCATGATCTACAATGCCGCATTTGGATACTCATGGGGTCCTATCCCGTGGTTGTACCCGCCAGAGATTCTGCCCCTCAGCATTCGTGCAAAGGGGGCCAGTCTGAGTACCGCGACCAACTGGGCCTTCAACTGGCTAGTCGGAGAAATGACGCCCATCCTGCAAGAGCACATCCAGTGGCGATTGTACTTGATCCACGCCTTTTTCTGTGCTGTTAGTTTCGTCATTGGTGAGTCGAGAGTACAATCATGCAAACAAAGTGACATGCTAACTTTTTCCATAGTGTACTTCATCTACCCTGAAACTGCAAACGTTCGTCTGGAAGATATGAACTCGCTCTTCGGAGACGCTACCTCAGTCATGCCTACCCCAGAGACGCTCGCGCAAGCCGAATCCCTGTTCAGCGGCGAAGGTCGCGGCTCACCCGTCCCATCGCTCGACATCCGAGGCGCACGCCGTGCTCCAGAGGAGGCCATCCCCGGACTCAACATTGATCCTCCCGATATTGAGAGCAACAGCAAGAACATGTCCAAGGCGGGCACGGACAATGGCGAGGGAATTGGCGGCTGGATCAGCAACATGGTCAAGAGGACAAAAAGCAACGGCGAAGGTGATAGCTCGAGTGGAAGGTACAAGCAGGTGGGACAAAACGAGGACTAGACGACAGCGGTTCATATTGACGATATTGCATTTCTATTCCTATCTGCATCGTCTTGCACAGACGACGCAAGTACATTTCAGTATTCACGAGCCCATGGCTCAATGAGCGAAGTTTCAGGGTTGATAGAAGAGTGCGCAGAGCATTTCCGAGGCGTTTGTTGTTCGAATGTTTGATTTGCTAGAAGACTTGTCTTGTACGATAGACGGCAACATACACTCTTTTTTTTCTCTCTCTTCTCCTTCGGCACGATGGGCTAATCTCGGTGTTGTGACGCGCACATCAGACCCTTGTTACAGCAATCTTGGGTACGGATACGACCCTTTACCACAACGCGATGATCAGTCAGCCAATAACGCCGAGAAGAACGGGTTGGTTGAGCTTCTTGATAAAAGTCGGACTGCGATTGGGGGGGAAGGAATAGATTTGTGGGCTTCACGTGATGGGGCTGTGTGAACAGGTGTCGCTTCTCCCCTTGCACCGGCTCTAGCTCCCTCCAGCTGCTCGTAGTCTAGTAGATCTAATTCGGGACATCCCACCTCCTCGATTCCGCAGCGCAGAGGGAGTATTCCAGTACTCTTCCCCGTGAGCCTTTTATTGTTCTCACACTCTCGGGGGATTTTCTTGTACGGCCCACGGCCACTTTTAATTGATTACCTTTCTTCGAGCCAACTTTTGCATCGGCTACTGCACCACCGCGCGGTCGCGCAAGCCCCGTAGTACCGACTAGACATTTACCACCAATTCGGCAACACGCCACGAATCCCTTTCACTTCCTCTAGCCAACTTTTCAGTGGCATCTGAATTCAACAGGAGAGCTCCCAGTCACCCCCCTCGTTATGGAAACAACGGCGCGCACAACGGGTGCCGACGCCCAGGCGGAGGAGCTGCGGAGGAGAAATGTCACCACGCAGCCACCTGCTGCGCCAGTAGCAGCGCCGGCACAGGAGAAGGAGAAATCAAAGGAGAAGGTATGCATCACTGCACGAGCGCCATTAGAGCTGCCCATCACAAGGCAACCGAAGAGTCTAGTTGCTAACCAATTGCAGCCTTTCGACCTCATCTCTGCCCTCGACGAGTATGAATTTATCTGGGCACCGCTGATATTTACCTTCTTCGCCTTCTTCACGCGCATGTACAAGATTGGTCTCTCGCCAATCGTCACCTGGGATGAAGCTCAGTAAGTGCCCTAGCGTACGAAATGTACAATATTCTAACCCTATGTAGTTTTGGCAAATTCGGTTCGCACTACCTCAAGCGTGAGTTCTACTTCGATGTTCACCCGCCGCTCGGAAAGATGCTCGTCGGTTTGTCAGGATACCTCGCAGGATACAATGGCTCGTTCGAGTTCAAGTCGGGAGAGACATATCCGCCTGAGCTCAACTACACCTTCATGCGCCTCTTCAACTCGGCCTTTGGTGCTGTCTGTGTCCCGTTGGCATACTTCACCGCTAGGGAATTGAACTTCCGCCGACCGGTTGTGTGGTTTGTCACGTTGGCAGTCCTATGCGAGAACTCGTACACCACCATTAGCCGCTTCATTCTTCTCGACTCGATGCTGCTCTGCTTCACTTTCACCACTGTCTTCTGTTGGTCCAAGTTCCACCGTCAGCAACACGACCCCTTCTCTCCTGAGTGGGGTCTATGGCTGATGCTCACTGGTGTGTCGATTGGATGCGTATGCAGTGTCAAGTGGGTTGGTTTCTTCGTTACAGCCCTCGTCGGACTCTACACTATTGAGGATCTCTGGCACAAGTTTGGTGATTTGAAGATGCCAAAGGTATGCGAACGTGTTTGTTTCCTGCAAGATGACGCTAACAAACACAGATTGAACTGCTCACACATCTTGCTTTCCGAGTATTTGGCCTCATTCTCATCCCCCTCGCCGTTTACATGTTCTCCTTTTACCTGCACTTCCTCATCCTCGAAAACAGCGGACCGGGTGACGCACAGATGAGCTCGCTCTTCCAGGCAAACCTACGAGGAACCGAAGTCGGCAAGGACAGCCCACTGGAGGTCACCTTTGGCTCCCGTGTGACACTAAAGAACATGGGATATGGTGGTGGACTCCTCCATTCTCACGTTCAAACCTACCCCGAGGGATCCAACCAGCAACAAATCACGTGCTATCACCACAAAGATGCTAACAACGATTGGTTTTTCTACCCCAACCGCCATGAAGTTGACTACAAGCCAGATGAGGAGCTCCGCTACCCAGGCAACGGTGACGTCATTCGTTTGATTCATGCCCAGACTGGCCGTAACCTCCACTCGCACACAGTCGCCGCTCCTGTCACGAAGAGTGATTGGGAAGTCTCTTGCTATGGAAACACGACTGTTGGAGACACCAAGGACCACTGGGTTGTTGAGGTGGTGCGCGACGCTGCTTCCAGGGACTACTCCAAGCTCAGGACACTCACCACTGCCTTCCGTCTAAAGCACAAGGATCTTGGGTGTTACCTTCGCGCTGGCAATGTCAACCTTCCACAGTGGGGTTTTAAGCAGATTGAGACTACTTGCGTCAAGAAGAACAACCCCCGCGATGTCTACACCCACTGGAACATTGAAAGCCACACCAACGAGAGACTACCACCAGGCAACCCTGGCGATTACAAGTCGCCCTTCTTCCAGGATTTCATCCACCTTAACGTTGCTATGATGACCTCGAACAATGCGCTTGTCCCCGACCCTGACAAGCAGGATGATTTGGCTTCTAGTTTCTGGCAGTGGCCTATCCTGCATGTCGGTCTCCGTATGTGTGGCTGGAACGACGATAGTAAGCATGGACTTTATCCGTTTGTTTCCTTGTACTAACATTAGCGTAGTTGTCAAGTACTTCCTCCTCGGCAACCCCCTCATCTACTGGGGCAGCACCGCATCTCTTGGTATCTTTGGACTCATCCTTCTCTTCTACCTTGTTCGCTGGCAGCGCGGCTACAATGAGCTCAGCTCGTTTGAAATTGACCAGATCCACTACGCCGGTATCTACCCCGTCATCGGCTGGGCTCTGCACTATGCTCCGTTTGTTGCCATGGGCCGTGTCACGTACGTGCACCACTACTACCCTGCGCTGTGGTTCGCCATCATTGTCATGGGCTTCTGCCTCGACTTTAGCATCAGGAAGCTCAACAAGCAAGTACAGTGGGGCATTTGTGCTGTACTGTACGTCGCCACCATTGGTCTATATGTGCTCTTTGCACCCATCTCCTTTGGTATGACGGGGCCCAGCAGCCAGTACAAGTACCTCAAGTGGTTCGACAGCTGGAGGGTGACTGACTAAGCAGGGTTTTGATACAGGGCATAGTTGAGAGAGAGAGAGAGAGAGAGTAGTATGGACGGCTTGCCACACTTTTTTTCTTCGTTCTTCTCGTTTGTAACAATAGTTTTGCTTTCTTCTTTCCATTATTGGGTGTCTAGGGCATTATGTATGGGAGGACAACCATGCAGGAAGGCAGATGAGCATTGATATCAGGGCATCGTTTCTATACAGGCCGGGCAGCGAAGGTGTTCAATGGGACTCACTTTTCCTCTGGGCGGCTTTTGGATTTGTGTTTGACAAACCCCCCTTTTTTAGAAAAAAGAAAGAAAGATAATATGATGAATATGCCGGCTCGTTTTAGACACTGTGTTTGTGAGGGTGAAGACGTGCTCGTGTATGCATGTTGTAGAGGTATAGACGGTTGCATAGATGAGTATGTGAGTGGAAACCATTTCAATCGTTTTCTATATGTATACATGATATTCCTACTTCCTCTCCTCCTTAACAACACTCCTAATCCCACTCTTCACAATCTCAAACTCGACACCTCTCCCCTCAGACGGTGGCGTCCAGGCGGCAAACACGACCTTGAACCAGCGCCGCCATTTGGAAATGTGATTTTCTTCGGCCTCATTCCACTGGTCCTGGCCGTTGACTGTGTGGATGAGGGGTCTAGTGGCGAAGACGGGCTGCTTCTTCAGCGCAATCCGACACGAGAGCTGATTTGTCCACACGAGGCCGAGCGACGGCGTTTTTTGGACGTGGACTTGTTCATACTGCGAGTCCCCCCAGCCGGTGAACCAGCGCTGTTGGTGGTCGAGCGCTAGTGGGTCGGGAGATAGGGAGAGGGCGAGACTGGGATTGGTGGTGGGCTGGGACACAGAGTTTGGTGTATCAGTTCCGGTTGCTTGACTGGGGGCCTGGTTTTGGCTATTGGTAGATGTTGTTCTCGATGCGGTATTGGGAGGCGGCACGGCTTTGGCAAACCGGTCAGCGACTTGGTTCGCAACCACGATTGCGAGACCTTCTGTACGCGCTAGGTCCCTGAGCAGCGCACCCAACTGCACGAGCTGAGTTCCTCGCCTCGCCATCGACGCTGCACCGCCATTGCTCCCGTTGCCTTGCTTTTCAAATTCAGCGCGGTAGTTTGCAGCAACGCTGTCGATGATGACCAGGCCGATGTTGTGCTTGCGGATGGCGACGGGGAGTTGGTAGCGGAGGATGTGCTCCTGGGATTCGAGGTCGGGGGTTTGGATGCTGAGGATGCGGGAGAGGGAGGGTTTTTGCGACGTAGGGAGCGTGGTTAAAGAGGGGTGCGAGGAGAGGAGTTGGGCAAGGCGCGTGGTGGAGAGGAGGGCTTCGGTGGATATGTAGACGGTAGATTTGGAGAGGCCGTGTGGTGGGGCGAGTTGCGCAGATAGGAGGAGGGTTAGGAGGAGTTGGGTTTTACCCGCGCCACTGAAAGGGGAGGTTGTATTAGTTTAACGAGATGGTATGGTGGTGGTGATGGCAAGTACAGTACCTCTCTCCAGTTATCTCGACCAAGTAGCCACGAGGTATACCTCCACCCAAAGCAGCGTCCAGTTTCTCATCCAAAGTGCTTATACTCGTCCACGCATCCTTCTCCTTAGTTGCACTGGCCTTGTTAGAAGACAGGAATTCATTGCTTGCAGTTTCAGCTTCAGTTCCCCCGAACCCCAGTTGACGATGCAGCGCTACCACAACACCGTCTGCGAGCTTCCTCAGCTCTCCAGCGGGCACCTGGGCGCGCTTGGCCACATCGCCGGCATCGAGGGTAAGCAGGTCATTGGTTGTGATGAGGGCCTTGTCGAGTGAGGGCAGCAAGTGCGTGTATGGCTTCTGGTCAAAGTCAGGCAGCACCTGCAGCAGATCCGTCATGGGCCAGAGTGATGTAGCATCTGCGCGGCTCTGCGGATGAGGGGCCACACACAACGACGACGACGACGACGACAACAACAACAACAACAACAACACGGATCAATCGGGCTTGGTCAAATGTCACGGTGAGACGGGCTGCAGGCTGAGTGGGATGAGAGGCTTGTTGACGGGTGGTGATTAGGTAGGGACGCGCCGACGCCGTGCATTGTCTGATGCTGCAAAGGCCGCTAGTACAAAGTGTCTAGTGGGGGTCCTGCTTCCGTTTCTCCCATGGTCCGTGTCCTACGTCACACCCCCGCTTCTCCACATGCCGCAGTCATGGCCATTCTGTGCAGATTGAGGCTGGGTGTAGAGCTCGTGAGGTGGACTGATTACTTGTGAATTCGGTGTTTACCCTTTGCAGTCCCTTCTCGCTATAACAAACAAACCGATAGTAGCCTCGTCCTGCATGTGTGTCGGTTGCCTAGTATCCTAGCCGCTTTTCCACTTCATTATTATCCTCGGATTCATCAGCCGTGCCACACAGGCGAGACTTTGTTGGTGGGTGATTTCCCTTTATAAGCCTCCTCGTCTACCGCGCCTGAAGGACTTCCACTCGTCCGTGACCTTTGATAGCTGACGCTTGACCACCGACCCACTAGTAGTGCATACCTCGGGCGCAACTTACGCGCTTGCCGGTTCCTCACGACCGAAGTCTGGCAGCCAACACTGTTGTATTTTGGCTTCCAAGCCACGGCAGATATTTTCCGGCCTTTCTTACCCCCGTCCATTTACTGGTGTCGTTGCGTTGTTGGGGAGTCCGCCAGAGGTGTCCCACACACGTGCCGCGGTAAGTTGGCTGCGCGAACAGGTACTACTGACTACAGCAGCTTTTGGGACCAACGTCCGAATTTGGGGGAAGAGGCGGGAAACTCTGATTGCTCGTATAGAGCCTGGCTCTACTAGGTAAGTTGCGTTTTCTCTTGCATGGGTGCTTTTTTTTTTGGAACAGTAGGATCGGGTTCTTCACCCTCTCTGGTCTGCCATGGGCGGGTCACATACCGGGTCAGCGGTCGGCTACTTGGACCATGTTGGCCATGTATCGCGGAGCCTATCGCCCGTTTCACATGCTTAGATGCCAGGCGGGTCCACCCTAGTCCTACCCTTACTCTTCCCATCTGTCCTGAGTCTTATAAGATTCCTTCTCTCCTTGGGTACCTTGAAGCCTTTGGCAAACACTTGACGTACTCATGCCGGCCTACTGTCTACAAGACTGCCACTACTTCTACCGCAGTGCGCTGCGGCATCTTAACATTTCTACCTCCATTTCGCCTCTCTACGCCTAACTGACATTGTTCGCCATGGCAGTCCGCACATTTACCCAGCCGGCATCTCTAGAAGATACATTGATAAAAGCCTCAACCATGTCTGGCTCAGAAAACATAGCCGTTCGCTCCGCAGAGTCTGCAAAGAATAGTACCCAGTCATACTCCTCAGAAGCACAGGCGCCGTTGGCGAGCCATACCAATCCCAATTCGAGGCCTGGCATCACCTTTGCCCACCAGGATAGTCTTCCAAAGCTGCCCATCCCGGAGCTCGATAGCTCATGCAAGAAGTATATTGCTGCCCTGAAGCCTCTACAGTCTCCAAAGGAACACAGCGACACGATACATTCAGTAGAAGACTTTCTTAAGTCAGACGGCGTTGTTCTGCAGGAGAAGCTGAAGAAGTACGCGAATGGAAAGGCCAACTACATTGAGCAGTTCTGTAAGCATCTCCCTATTGAGCGGTTGGCGAGGCCGTTCCCATGATCCCGTGTCCAAAGGTGTCATTGATATCTGCAAAGGCATGCGCTAACCTGTCATGAGGGTACGACTCGTATCTAAACTTCGACAACCCGGTGGTACTTAATCTAAATCCATTTTTCTTACTGGAAGACGACCCAACCCCTGCTCGTAACAACCAGGTCACTCGTGCAGCCTCGTTAGTGGTCTCGGCATTGTCTTTTGTCAGGGCTGTCCGTCGAGAGGAACTGCCGCCTGACACCATCAAGGGCCAGCCACTTTGCATGTACCAATACTCGCGGCTATTTGGCACAGCTAGAATACCGACCGAGCATGGATGTCAGATCGGTCAAGATCCAACGTCGAAGCACATTGTTGTCATGTGCTACGGTCAGTTCTATTGGTTTGATGTCCTTGACGATAACCACGACCTGATCATGACCGAAAAAGACATTGCCCTCAATCTACAGGTTATTGTAGATGATGCCCAAGAAGTCCCTATCCAGGATGCCGCAAAGGGAGCACTGGGCGTGCTCAGTACCGAGAACCGAAAGGTTTGGGCTGGCCTGCGCGATGTTTTGCACAGGGAGGAGGGATCAAACAACTCTGACTGCCTCAACATTGTCGATTCTGCGCTCTTTGTTTTGTGTCTGGACTACACCGAGCCGCAGACTGGGGCTGATCTCTGTATGAACATGCTCTGCGGCACAAGCAAGATCGAGCGCGGTGTTCAAGTTGGTACATGTACGAACCGCTGGTACGACAAGTTGCAAATTATTGTGTGCAAGAATGGAAGCGCAGGCATCAACTTTGAGCATACTGGTGTTGACGGCCATACGGTGCTTCGATTCGCCTCCGATGTGTACACCGACACTATTCTTCGCTTTGCCAGAACCATCAACGGCAGTGCGCCTAGTCTATGGGCTTCGTCTAGCCCGGACCCAGCGAAACGCGATCCTGATAGCTTTGGAGACGTGCAAACGACACCGCATAAACTTGAGTGGGACATGCTGCCCGAATTGAGTACAGCCCTGCGCTTCGCTGAGACACGCTTGGCGGACCTGATCCAACAGAATGAGTTTGCCACTCTCGAGTTCCCGCACTATGGTAAGAACTTTATGACGTCCATGGGCTTCTCCCCCGACGCTTTTGTCCAGATGGCATTCCAGGCCGCGTACTACGGGTTATACGGAAGGATAGAGTGTGTCTACGAGCCGGCCATGACCAAGATCTACTACCACGGCCGCACTGAAGCCATCCGCTCCGTGACCGAAGAGTCAGTCGAGTTTCTCAAGACCTTCTGGGGCGAGAACCCGGCCGCGCAAAAAATCGAAGCCCTCCGCAAAGCGTGCCAGAAACACACTGAAAACACAAAAGTGTGTTCAAAAGCCCAAGGACCAGACAGACATCTCTACGCACTCTACTGCATATGGCAACGCACCATTGACGATTCCCAAGATTTTGCTAGCAGCGATGGCTGGGACTCTACACGCCCGTCTAGCCCAGATGCCTCATCTCCAAATCGCAACTCTGTTCTTTCAGAATCTGGCTCCATTGCCAGCTCGCCTCCACCGCCCCACCACCAACAAGTCCAGCACTCAATGCCTGCCCTCTTCGCTGATGCGGGCTGGGATAAGATCAACACAACCATCCTATCCACCTCAAACTGTGGCAATCCCTCACTCCGCCAATTCGGTTTTGGTCCCACGTCCGCCGACGGCTTCGGCATCGGCTACATTATAAAAGACGGCAGCATATCCATTTGTGCGTCGTCCAAACACCGACAAACATCCCGCTACATTGATGCGCTCGAATCTTACTTTCTCGAGATACGTAAATTACTCCGGCAGATCAAGCGCAGGGGCACGTCGAGTGATAAAACGGCTACGCGAGCAAGGGAAGCCGAAGATAGACCATTGATGGCATCGAGGAGGCTGAAGAGCAGGGGGCGTATTATCCTAGGAGAGGGTTCTAAGCAAATGCAGACACCTAGTGAGAGTCTGGTGGATGAAGACGAGGAGGATGATGGGTTGGGTGGATGTAGGATTCCCCTTCTTTCTTCTTCCCCTGTTGTTTCATTGGAGAGGCGGCGGGTCTCGAGTGTTGATTCTTCTTTTTCTTCTTCTTCTTCTTCACCGCCTTTGGCTTTCGATTATGTGGCAAGAGGAGGAGGAGGAGGAGGCGGCGGCGGTGGTAGTAGTGGCGGTGCTTTACCGCCCACACCCCCGCATTCGCCTCCTTTCACCCCCATGACACCGGTACTGTCGTCTAGTCCGCGCAAACCCGTATCTGTTGTCAAGACCATACGATCGAGACCGAGAACGCAAACGACGACGTCGACGAAGCGGAAGCCGATTTTCTACTCTTCTTAACTTTCCCCCTTTTTTTCTCCCTGCCCCTCTTTTACTCCCCCACGCAAACGAAACCAAGCCAGATCAACACTCGAGATCCGCTTTCCCTTCTTCTTTTCCTTCTTCTTCTTTCTACTCGATTAATTGATTACTTGATTGTACACGAGGCTAATTGTAACCCCCCCTTTTTCTTCCACAATATAGATGGCTTCTTCGATGCAGGAATGCTGCGACAGGCACTTGGTGCCAATCGGAACCAAGACCAAGCAGGCATCGAGCCCGTCGAGCGCGATGTTATACGCCGCAATATTGGGCGGAGGTTGAGGTTGGTTGAATATTAAAGTTAGCAATGAGTACAGAGTACAGAAGTGCAGAGGTGGGACGGGGACGGGGATGGGAGGAGTAAGTGAAGTGAAGAGAGAAGAGAAGAGGGTTTGTCGTTGTCGATTATCAGAGAAATGAAATACACATACTACCACTACAATCACATGCACACCTATGTATACACATGTACAATGCCCAGTGAAAAGAACTCATACATTCATATCCATTCATCTATTTAGCCCATCACCACCATCACTCCCCTTCCCCTACCCATATTCACCAAACTCCACCGGTACCTTACATGCATATGAATAAAAGGGGGTATAAGTGACAAAACAGTATCCGTCTATACATCTTCACGCAATACAAATGCCACCAAACCTGCGCTATGCTGAACCAAACCCGATTCCTCGGCCCGAC
>Ga0265780_10005806_pt1 | contig 15520 bp, 17 predicted proteins | sample P1T30metagenome_FD_192432 | JGI IMG/M metagenome (GOLD analysis project Ga0265780, IMG submission 192432) | Plant litter microbial communities from East Loma Ridge, Irvine, California - P1 T30 | ecosystem: Environmental > Terrestrial > Plant litter > Unclassified | place: USA: California... | reverse complement strand
ACAAACTTAGCCCTTTTTTGGTGGATTATGCTGGTCTTATCGATCACGAGTTCTTGCGGCACCTGGCGACATCCTCACGCAGTTTGCATCGATCGAGAATTTGGTAGGTATACATCGTGTCTTCACTCAAAACGGTATCACGTTGAACGCGCATCCGTCATTCCGTGATCAATTATCAGCTCTTTTATCTGACGATCTTTCTGCATCGTGGCCGTGTCCCTATCCCTTTGTAGTGCTGCAGCAGATTAGTGCTTTGTTACGGACCTTCATGTCTCGCTTTCCTTGGTACCCTGCGTTTATAGGTCCAACTGCCATGCTCCTTTCGAGTCCCGAGCCGAAACATCCACGCCTGGCGCCCAGATGCGTATATAGCCAGCGCTCATACGCAAGCTACCTTTTTGCAAAGACTCTGCATACATGTTTCCCCCATCCAGTACACAGATACTCCGGACCGCGGGTAGGCGTGGGAGGAAAGAGAAGGTATTTTTGCCCCAGACCTCGGGACCCTGGCACATGCACCAGGCATGGTCAGTCTGGAGTTCCAAGTGTTGCATAGCTACAAGCTGCCGTTCAGTACGCCAATCCAAAAATATACTGACTGTCGTCACATAGGGAAAAGTAAAGACAAAGTTGGAGTACGGCACGGGAAGAGCCTCTACATAGACCTGACGGTTTACATATAGCAGGGCGAGAACGTTCGGAGCGCACCGCTGCTCGGAGCGAAAGAGGATCCAAGATCTAGCTCGATCGTTTGGCGCTCGAAGACGTAGTCGTAAATCATGTTCCTCAGCTCAGCAGGCAAGTCCATGAGAGGTGATGCATGTGGGTCGTTTGCCCTACTTCTTTCTTCTTAGCTGCGAGTAAGCTCAGATGTATAGACAGCAATGCGACTCACCTCTTAAGCTGCGCCATGTTGCACAGTGCGTGTCGAAAGCGTTCGGTATTAGAGTAATTGCAACGACCTCCAGAAGAGGGTGCTAAAAAGCGATAGAGCAGAGATATAAGGAAGGCGAGAAACGTGGTGGAGGTTCGGCACCTTGGGAGGTGTTGAGGTTCAGGTGGAGGGACCGAAGTAGTGGGCAGACGAAGTAAGAGAAAGCCCCATCAGCTACCCGTGGTGCTTAGTACTGACGCTAGCCAAAACTAAGTCCGTGCGCCTTTTAGAACCTGCATTTGGTTTTTCATTCGTGGCATTCTAGTCACTTCGTTGAGTAGAGGAGGTAGATGGAGGCTGGAGGCATTCCCCTCACTATTATTTATACCAACGTGTACGGCCTTAAGGCTTTCCTATCATCTAAGCTATTTTCGATATCCTTGGGCTTCAACTGAGGTACTCTAGCCCTATTCCTTCGGCCTTGCTAATGGCCTCCTAGCTTCCCAACTCATTTCAAAATGTGCCATAACAGTATCGTTGACAGTTGTTCTAGATACGAAACCGCACCAGATCTTGAAGTTAGCATCAAGAGATGCATCAGATTCGTGAATTATGCTACTACATCAATAGTCTATAGTAACAATAATCGCGCCTCGATAGCGGACCACAAGGCCAACGACCTTCCATGGCAGCTTGTGGTATATGCCCATACAGTTCCTTCTGCATTTTGGTATGCTTTCAAGCTTGCCCAGGTGAATTTCTTAGACCCTTGGTGATTCCGTTGTCTTGCAACATAGCAGTATCCTCAAAGACAGAAAGAGGGTCCCATTTGCCAAATTCTCCAAGTATTCGTCAGTATATCTCGTCCTGCGCGCACCCTCTGACTGATGACCCTCAAGGTCTTCCTAGAGTTAAACTCCAGCCGAAGTGCTTATCACACGCAGTGACCTCAGCTTCCGGTCTCCAGCTCTGAATCCACTGTGCGATGTGCCTCACTCCAGTCTTCCTTCTAGCATTCGCCTCACTTCTCCAGGGAACATCCACGATAGCGACGCGAGTGAGACCCAGCACTTGAGCCAGAGGGGCCAGATCTTGTCGACTCAACACATGATTCTCTTGTCGCATGTACTTCCCTCGGTAAGTTTGCAGTTCCAGCGTCTTGATAGTGCGCAGCTATTGTGCGGTGCGTCGTGCCAGGAACGTGTTCATATCTTGAAGCCACTTGAATGTGAAAGTGTTCAAACTGTACGCCAGCAGATTTGTCTCCTCGTGGATTTGTCTGTTGACAAATAATATGGACAGAGTATTGGTTTCGGCATATAGACCAGTTGTGACAGAGGATAGGTCGAGGCCGACGAGGACGTAATCCCAGACCTCATTCCGGAGCTCAGCTGGAAAATTGAGGAGTGGACTGTACATAACGTCTCCACTGGTGTTGTTTCTGCCGCCAAAGTCAGCGACAATGTTACGTGCTAAGACCTGCAAGGACCTCACCCAGAGGTTTACGTCATCGTAAGCACGGAATCCTGGTTTATCGTGTTCCGCTGAACACTGGTGAGTTGAGGCTATGTTCCTGAGTGAGAGGACTGCGGATGTTTCAAGGCAAATGCTAGCGTAATATCGAGCAAACGGGCCGCCAAACACGTGACACGCTCAGTAATGAGTGCTAATAAGAGTTTAGAAACTCTGGGGAGACCTCAGTTAGGCACTGGAATAAACACCAAATCTAAAAGGCGAGGGCTTAAACAAATGGGAGTGTACACTGCTGTGATCCCCTAACGCTCACGATGGAGTGCTCGACCTCGGCAGAATAACTCGGCTCTCGAAGACCAGATCGTATGTCTGATTGCGTAATTCTGCTGGGAGGCGGAGAACGGCGAGGAAGGCACGTTGCCGTGGTTGCTAGGATGATTTACCGTCGCCATTGCCATCGTGAAATGTGCTTTTCTCGTAACTATGGTTGATGCTCTGGGTCATGCGAGTTTGGTGGAAGATGTGAGAGGGTACGGCTATATTGCGGTGAAGCAGACTGATACCTATAGCAGTTTAATGGGTCAAGATAATCGGTTTGCGCGCTAGGTGTTATAAACGATGGCCATAGATTCTCGCTCTAAGTTGATCACGCCTAGATTCCTTCCTCGTGCCGCCCCATAAGGATGCGAACACAATGAAAAAGACTTTCGTGTTTGACATAAACTGGGTAAAGAGCCTCGAATCAGCTGCAGAGGTTCTTGTCGCCAACAGCCTTACCGAACGGGATCTCGCAAGGCCGCTCCCCTTACGTACAGAACAGGCGTCTTGCATGCCGAATGCACGTTTCTGTAAAGCAAAACTTGGAGCTGTCCAGCTCGCTCCAAGTCCCTGGCCACCTAACGGAGCATCAGCGTAAGAAGTGATCAATACTCAGTGGTAAGAGTGTACAGCTATAGCCCACTGTACAACCTTGCCGCAGTGACGACGTCCTCTATATGCGCGCCATCCCTGCTCGACCCGAATGTGAATTACGCAAGACATGACCTGCATGTTCACACATTACACATGCATTCAGATCGTTCTGACTCGAGTGAATGCGCCGTGGCGAGCCGGAAGCAATGATGCAGCCTACTCATTCCGCGGTACGGACGTTGCCCAAAAGCTAGGGATGTTTGTTGAGTCTAAGACTCAAAGGTTGTGCTCGGGCACCGGTTTCGGATAGATGGCGATTTGGTTGATGGTCGCTCTGTGCCGCACCCAGTTCGCGGTTGGAGTGCCGTGGTATCGTAATCGAACATCTGGTGTCGTGCTTGATGTTTGCCGTGTCGATAAAGATGAAAGGGATTTGTCGTTTGTGACTGCTGGTCAAAGATGTGATTTTGCGAAAGAAGCGCAGTAATGGCGGCTTGATTCTTGAGCAGGTGAGCTCGGGCCACCAATCGCTTATGGTCACCCACCCACCCTCTGTCGCAAGCACGACTACGTCTACCCAAGGTGAAGGTGAAAGATCCCGTGACGTCAGGCCAGCTTGTACCAAAATAGCTCGCATTGCGGCGTCGGCTTGCCACCTCGGCATGCTGAGCGTTGGGCTGTTATCGTTCGAACGCTCTGTCAGGACTTCCTGAACATTGGAGTCGCTAGAAAGCAACGTCATCCAATTTCGAGGCACACCAGGCACAATACGCTCGCCGAACGTCGGGTACGACATTTGTCTACTAGGAGTACAACACAGTGCAAATAGTATGCCAAAAGATCTCAAGACAAGCTTTCAATTAAGCTACAAACATGATCTATCACGCCATGAAACTCCACGCTCTTGCATCCCAAGCCTTGCCGACCCCCGACTGTGGGCAGTTCAGAGTGTACACTGTCGGTATCCACGAGAGCAAGTAACGACTACCTTCACACCCGGGAACATCATCCGGACCAGCCGCTGCATCTCCGTCAATGGACCTATCAATGCGCTCTCCTTGTGCCACCCTCCGCTCTCGTCCGTGATCTCGACGTGCTTGATATTCGGCAACCGAGCAAGAAGGGTGAGCGAAGGCGTGGCCAAAATTTGCCTCCCGCTCGAGAACCGGACCACAGCGTATGTTCGTATCTCAAGTGAGGTGAGGGCCTGCAGCTGTAGTGGTGTTCGACGGTTGAGAAAGCTTATGAAGCCAGCTGGAACCACGTCGGAGAAGGTGCTAGTCTCGTAGGGTATGAGTACCGTCTCGAAGTGGGTAATTTTTGGGATGGAACCTAGGTTGGGGGCCACGCGCGTGGAACTTGTAACCGCCTAGGGCGTGATAGTAGATGAGATTACGAACCTCCGCTGGCGGTAGAAGAAACATAGGCGGGGGCATGGCGCGACTAACACCAAGTGTTAGTAGAAGCAGACGTTAGATGAGCACTAGAATATTGAAGTGACTTACATTTCGAGTTGTTTGATAACATAGTTTCGAAGCATCATGGCGCCGTAAGCGGCCGCGATGAAGGCGCAGATCAGTACTTCATGAAGACTGAGTTGATCCATGGTTGAGATTGCAATTGTGTGACGCAGTAGTGTGATTAAGAAGGAATTAGCAGGGGTGAGAAGTCCTAATAGGTACCCCGCAGCTCCCTCCCTCCTCGTGACACGTGCCCTACGCTTTCACCTACACTGGCATGGAAGACAATGGCAAAGCTATGTAGGCATCCATGTCGCGACTATCAGAAGCTTTCACTGACGATTGAAGCACTAATCTCAATGCGCTTAGTTCACCGCTCCTTCTACTGCCCGCGGAATTGCGTCATCAAATTTTTGTTTATGTGATTGGATCACAGAACGATGAGATTGGCTATCTTGTCAATAAGACGCGACTTTCTCCATCTACATCATGTTCAGATGCCAAACCCATATGGCAAAACGACTACCATCAATGGTACGTGATACCAGCAGACTATTTGCACACCATACACGTCTTGACTTCGTGCCTCAATGTCTAAGTTTGGCCTACTACGTACATGCCGACAGATCTACCACGAAGCCGCCAGTCTACCTTTATCGACGACTTCTCTTTTCTTTCCGTCGCTCATCGTGTTCGAGTCCTTCCTCAAGTTTGCGTCGAGGCAACGACATCCACCAACACAACTCCACATCATGCTTTCGTATTCGCAGTTACGACAAATTTCTCGGAGCACCAAGAGTGGGTGCCTCAATGTCTTACCAAGTATGAAAATCCTCGAAGTAAAACGACTTGCGCCGCAAAGCAAGCTCAAGACCCTGGAAACAGCAGCACGACGTCAATCATCTTGTGAGCGATATTTTCTTGGGGGGATCGAGTCGAAGGTCAAACTTGTTTTTCACGTTACCTACCTAAGTTAGATATCTATGGTGATATGTAATTAGCATCCTTAGAGATGGAAGAGAAGAGCTGTCAAGGAGAGCGCTTGATACACCGCATGCGATAGGGGAAGTTGGCGTCCTGTGTGTCCTGCCGATCGACTCAGTAGGTACCAGGATGCCCAAATTAAGCGTTCTTGTTCTCCCATTTCAATCTAACCAAAACTTCTTGCCCCATCCGGACTGATAGCTATCGGTCATAGCCTGCGTTCTATCGAGCCGCGGCCTCAGAGGATCTTGCTGCATGCGCATGACATCCCAAATCTCTCGCCCCATAACTCTCTCCCAGACTTCCTCACTCCACTCGTTGAACTCGACCGCGCCGATCCGTCTCCAGTGCTCCTCTTGCCACATCTCGCCGAACCACCTGCCCAAACCATCGACCTCCGCGCGCGCACTCTTGAAATTCCAAAGATCTTCCGCTTCCGCCATTTTCGCCTCCGCTTTCGCGATCTCATTGACAAAGTGGTCGTGCTTTATTAGATACTCTGACGTAGGCATGATCATGACACCGGTACCAGAGTAAGTCGTTTGCTCAGGTAAATCAGGCTCATTGTCGGAGTCATAGTCTGAGTCGTCAAAGTCGATGCCTAGGCCCATGGGATCGAGCTTGACCGTGCGCGATGTGGCTGTGAGAACGAAGAAATATGATTGGCGGGGTAGTAGCTGGACGGCGTTGGGCGTGATGTTGAGGGTGTTAGGGAAAATGTTCACAGGTGTAAGAATAGTGTCGGGGAAGGCTGCTAGTGTGATGGCTGCGCTCACGGAGGTGTCATCTTCCAAGAGTATTGCGTCCGTGACGGCGTGGTTGGCGGTGCTGTTGGGCCGGACACTAAAGCTGTATGTACCAGTGATTACGTCGTAGCTCAGAGTGCCAGAAATGATGGGTGCGCAGATTGCAAGCGACTTGCTCTCTAGCTCAGGCTCCAGGTCCTTGGGATCCGTGATGACAGGCTCAGGAGAACTATCCAGATCCTCTTTGACTGACGTTGTACTTCCTTTAGGGACTATGGGCATGGACTGGCTCCGCTCCTGATGGCCATGGCCCAGCTGAGGTTCACTGTGCGTACGGTTGACAGATTTCCTCTCCCATTCTCTCCATCCAATCCTGATGTCCTCTTGGATAGATTCAGAATGCTTTCTCTCCAGCATCGGTCTTGTCGCTCCCCAAGTCTTGAAATGAATAGAGTGGTTCTCGTGATCTTTGACTCGATAGCACCGCTTCTCCACTACTCTTGCAGGTAAGCTCACTGCACCCTGCACACTCGTCCAGCTCCAGCTCGGCTGCCTCCATTGCAGATCGACGCTGCGTACACTCTTATTGGTGTCTACCACCTTCCAGCTCAACTGCTCTTCCAAGGCAAGGCCCCAGAGTCCGACGCCGTAATCGTCGCCCCAAGCGTCACGAACGAGCTTCGCAATGCTCCATATCGCAACGGCTTTGTCGCTCTGACTTGTCAAGTTGCAATGCGTATAGCGTGCTACTGCGGACGACCAAAAGCCACTGAGCGAATCGTCGTTGGCTCCGGATAGAGGCGCATGCGCCAGCGACGATGATTCCTGGAGTCGCCCACGCCAGTGCCGGTCGGTGGACGCCGCATCGTCAAGAGCCAATGGTAGACCTGATGGCAGGGTTTCGCAAGCAGAGATCGTCCCACAGTCCCAAAATATCTGTTTATTGGCGAAGTGCAGAAGGCGCGGCGAGAGCATGCGTTCTGTCCACAATTAGTCTTCGCTATGTGGTTGACATGAGTAAGTACTCTCACCTTGGAAGACCCATCCCCTCGTGTAGATGCTCGTATCCAGCAATTGGGACTCCCAAAGGTCGTCTGGTACAATCCTCCATGTTATTGCACCGAAGATCGCGGAAGACCCATCGCCTTTATACATTCCAGGAAGGACATCCAGCGGACCTCTTCTCCGAAAGAGACCGCCGCGACTGTCCACGGAATCTGCTGCGGCAAAGTTGCAATATGAGTTGCGATACACTTTGTGCATTAGCTGCCCTTCGGTATGAAAGTCCGACATGGCCCCTTGTATAATGCACAACGAATCAATCCAAATGAACCGGATGCCAATGTGCCTAGCGAGACTGATGGCTTGCTCGAAATTTGTCGATTTCAAGTCGGCTATCTTGATGCCCTTCGTCCTGTACACGTGCTCCATCTCTCCTTGCGTGGTCAGAAATCTATTCCCATCTTTTGGAGGGCCCCAGCAATGGCTGAGTGTGACGTATGGTCCTTTCGTGCCTTCCTCGCGCGTCTTTATGAGGCGAATGTAAGTGCCGTCGCCAAATTGCAAATCCAGAAGGCGTGTCGGAACCCATGAGGTGTCAGCTGCTTTGATGCACTTCGGATGATTGCGGTTGCAATTGTCGATCCACTTGGTGATTTGAAGGCCGACAGCTTTATTCGATGGGTCAGTGGTAAGGCCCATGTCGTCTTGGTTCGGTACGCGGCCAAGATCATCGTCGGAGACAAGGTGAAACCTCCATGGAGTGCTCGTAGCCGGACCAGTGGTGCTACGCTCAAACTTGGGGTCATCGGCCACTATAGTGCGCAGGAAACCATTCGTCTCTCGTTCGGAGGTGGCTACATTCCCGTGATTTCTCGCGAATCTGTTTTCCTCATTTCTTGATCTAGGGTTTGGAAAGAAAGAGATGACTATTGAATTCTTGCTTTCCCGACTTTTCGCCGTGGTTCGTATCGTCCAGTGGAAAAACGGACTATCGTCGTCGTGCAGCACTTGACGGGCCGCATCGGACATTTCGAGGAAGCATTTGTACAGTACCGTGCAGAACATACATTTCTTTGCCATTAGCGGGTTGATGCTACTATAGTATCTTTCGTATGTGCCGGACATCTTCCCGGATCTTAGCATGTGTATCTCACAGTAGGCGCAGACTCGGCTCGTAGGCTCTGCAGAAGATAGCGAGTCAGAAAAGCTCTTACGAGGTCAATGGCTTAACGTGTGCAAAAGAGCGATGCGATGGTAACTCAGCTCGAAAGACATTCCGTAAATTGTAACTTACTATATATGCAAGTTAGCATGTTTCCAGCATGTGTATGGAAGAGTAGCATACCTGTGTATGGAGCGACTTAGACGTGGCCTGTGGAGCTCATCTGGCGTGTCTTCCTCGTCAATATTGGCCGTATCACTGCGAAATGTTCTTTCACGTGGGGCCAGCGAGGTCAAGGTTCGATTCTGTGCTCTCAACTTCTTAATCTCTAGGTCAACTTCTTTGGCTACTGGAAAGTTCGGTAGTGATAGTTTAGTTTTTGGGGGAAACTTGAAGCCACTTGAGAAGAAGGGTTTGTCAAAGTATTCAGGCGGCGATCCTTGGAGTTGATGGACGTTGCGACTTGTGCTTACATCGAACGCACCGTCCAAGCTGGGTGGCGAAGTAACCAAAGGTGGCGAAGTCAGCTTGGGTGGAGAGGGAATTATCGTCGTCAAGGTCCTGGAGATTCGGCGGATGTTGAGCTGACTTCTGGCCCAGAACAGTGTCTCATTATAGTTTTCTTTGACATAGAGTCGGAAATGCGAGCTGTAAGTGCTGATCAGCCGATAATCGACATCTGACTCTGCTTCGAAAATGAAGCCGTTCGCACACCGAAGGATGTCCTCGAGGCTGCGTGGCGGAGCATTCGCAAGATGCGGAAGGCGGCTCAGCGCATCGCGCATCCACTCTTCCAGCGTCCTGAGAAGTATGCCATTTTCTTGCTCACCAGCCGCAACTATCGCCAGCAAGGCAATGTCGGCTTCGTGTTTAGGTTGTTGCTTGATGTGTTCGATCCCAGCATCGAAGAATGCTATGATGTTGCGCGGGAATCTGTCGCTCACCTTGCTGACAACGTCTAGTGATCGATGCTTGTAAATATTATCGAGATACAGCTTCGCGATAGTAATGTTTTGATCGATAGTCATCGGCTCCATGACGCTTCTTAGTCGCTCAGCGGTGAAAGGTAGGACTGATGCAGCGTTTTGGCTTATGGGACCGTGTGTAGAAGGGCTCTTCGCTGTCACTGGATAGATCTGCGCAATGCCGAGACATCGCGTCAAGTCCCATACGACGTAATTTCCCAAATCATCTGGGTGGCTCACGTTGATCGAGACGTGATCGTAGAGCTCCACTAGGTGAGCAGTTCCGTGATCGGGGCATGTGTGACCCTTTGCCTCGAAGTCAAAACACAAGTCTTCGAACATTGCAAAAAGAGATTAGTGTGTGCGTCAGAAGTAATGAAGTGCGACTACATTTACCGAACGACTTTCCAAGTGCTTTACATGCTTCACACGACTGTGCTTGTCAGACAATCTCAGAAACTTGATAGCATACTCTCTTACCCAGTATATCTGCAAGTTGTATTCTTCACACTCTTCTCCATCGCGGTCCAATCCGTCGCAGTTCTTCTCCCTGGGCAACTCAAATACAGGCACTCTACGTGTCAGCAGAACACGCAAACGATGAGCTCGAAGGTCTTCGAGTTCGCGATCTAGAAGCACTTGCACTCCTTCATCAACTCGATCATAGCCATCTATTACGAGAAAAGTATGGCCATAATTACTGAGTTGAAAGGCTAGAGCCATGCGCAGTAGCTTCGTTCTTTTCGATATGGACTCTCCATTTCTGCATGCCGCGGTGTAGAGCTTCATGTGCTTGTTCGAATCTTTACCGACGTTGGGGAGCTGGTTGAAGACAACAGAAAGGAAGTCTTCCAGGAACACTGCAGTGCTGCCTGAGATGTCTTTCTCGATGTAAATACTTGCGACAGGGGTTGCTGATGGTGAAGAGTCACGTGCGCGTAGTCTTTTGACTGTCATGGCAGCAAGTGTTGTCTGTCTTGAATTAGCATTACTTTGTGTTCCTGTACCCAATGCGCCACCAACCTTGCCACAGCCCGGATCACCATAACAGTGTAGTGACCATGATCGATCACCTCGCGACCAGACTGTGTAGACTTGCGACTCAAAGAACGGCTTTTCGAACAGACTGTCATAGACATCAGGCGCAAGCATGTGCTGTGTACTGATGGCTGAGCTGGCGACATGATGTCGTACGCCAAAAGGATCTGGCGCCATGACACTCTTGCAGTGTCAGCGCAAAACTGTCGTGGATGTCAGGATGGCCGACCCGCTGGCCAAGGAGTCATTCGAAGGGTTGCCCAGAATGTGTTCAGCTGGTCGGCGATCGGTAGGAGGGCTTATTGGCCGACAGTCGATCACCTCCTTCGCCCAGACCCCGGGAACGAGTATGTTCGGTCCCAAACGCTCGGAGATGAGAAGGATGCTGTGCACAAGAAGGTTGGTGGAGGCTGAACAACGTGCTGTTTGGCCCCCACCCACCATAATGTAATTGCTTACGCCGACCGCCCTGCCCACATTCCGCTTTGAGCGAGGGGCTGAGTATGTATCCTACCTTCGACCACTACAATACCTTGGCATGTGTCTATGAGTACAGCTTGTTGGCGTGTACGGCGCGTGGTAAGGCGGTGTACACTAGGTCAACTCGAAGAGCAGACATCTCGGAAGCTCCAGGTCGCTCTGGAAATCTACAAAAATTCGCGGGAGCTTTTGCTGTATGTTCCAAACTGCAGGACTCTAGTACTCCTGGGAAATAATGCGTCGCGGTGTGATACTGTGTGTGTACGCATGTGCGCGCCCTCTGACCGGTTAGCAACATTGTAATTTAGTCATTGCTCGTTGCTGATGCATCTCTTCGCTTCGTTGCCTGCCTCATGCAGCCGAACGCCACCACTCCAGAAATACGTTGGGGGCCATGAAGCCACCAGGGGTAAGGGCATTGCCAACGCCTCGATGAAGTCTTAAGGATCGCGACGGCTCGCACAATCAGCCTTTTTTTACCAGTCGCATCCTCTCGTTCCATCTCTTTGGGTATTTGTCGTCATGTTGTTTGTTCGTGCTGCTGCGTTGTTGTCGTTAGCTCAGCTAGCGGTGTCGAAACCGCTTGACGTGTCGAAATTGTTGCCGAGGCAGGGAGGCGCGCCTCTGACACCCGAGCAACGAATTTGCGGCGAAATCGTCATTAACGCACAAAATGGTAGGAGACGAACACTTGAAGCACTCTCAAATATCTGAAACTCATACCGCGCAGGTTTTCGAGTCTTCTATGCCGAAGATGCATTCAGCTGCCTGTCAAGCGTTCCTTTCAACGATGCCGTGGCCACACGGTTCATCACATACTTCAATATGACACTGCAGTTCCAGAGTACGCTCGCGTATCTCAAGAATCCACCTCCAGGCTATCAGCAACCTGCTGTCGATGTGATGCAAGTGCTCGATCAGATCCAGAACAACATCACAGCTGGCAACTACAAGAACCAATACAGTTTCGAAGCAGCTGTGCATCTCCTGGTGAACCGTATGCACGATGCGCACGTCACGCTTAGTGCGGGTATCTTGGATGCTTTCTCCTTCGTCAGTCCTTACGGCGTGGTGTCTGCATCCGTAGATGGAAAGCAAGCGCCAGAACTCTACATCGCAGAAGACCTTCTGCAAGCCCGCCTGCAGGGCTACACTCCTTCGCCCGTCACCAAAATCAATGGCCGGGATGCCATCGAAGTCATGACAGAATTCGGGGCTCTCAACTCAGAGTATCTTGAGCCGCATGCGGAATGGAACTCACTTATGGACAGCCCTGCTCTTTTCGTCAGTGGAGATTTTAGCACCTTTCAGGCGGGCACGTTCTATCCAGGAGACGAGCTTAACGCAACGTTTAAGAATGGAACAACGGGCGAAACAGTCTGGCTGTCTATTTACAACGAACTCGATGATACGGGTCCGTTGACTACTGCCGGAGACTTCTACAACTACTTCGTACTCGGCCTGCTGCCTGCCAGCTACAACGAGAACAGCACATGGTGGCCCATACTTGCCCAGTCTAACGACACCTCGGACGACAACACCACTACAATGGCGGATCTCTACAAAGGATTGTGTGATAAAGGCAGCCCTTCAGCATCCAGTTGGTGCGAAGCAAGCTTTGGCTCGTATCCCAACAATCCAGACATTTCGCAGTTCGATCTGGACGTGACTGGTGGTGGCGTCGTGACTGGCTACTTCTTTGAAGACATCTCCACAGGCGTTCTTAGCATCCCAACCTTCCAGCAATACGACCCCAATATCGAGGAATTCAACAACGCTGTCAGCGACTTCATCGGCAACGCCACAAAGAACAATATCTCCCGCGTGGTCATCGACTTGCAAACCAACTCCGGAGGCGAGGTCTTCCTCGCATACAACACTTTCAAACAGTTCTTCTACCGCACCGAGCCATACGCGGCGTCCCGCATACGCAGTCATTCCCTCGCAAATACTCTGGGCTCGTCATACTCGGCGTGGTGGAGAGATCTCGAGAAGAACTTCAATGACGCAGACGGCGCCAATGCTGAGTTTTATGGTTACGCTGCGGCGGAAGAATGGGTCGTTGTCAACCGTATCAACGCGGCTACCGGAGGGAACTTTTCGTCGTGGGCTGATTACTACGGGCGCGTCTCTGCCAACGGGGACCTGTTTTCTGCGGCTGTGAGTACATTCAGGATACTGCGTACGTACTTCCACTGACAAAACATACAGCAAAGGTACAACCTGTCGGACGAGGTTTTTGATGCCAGCGCGTTCGGCGACTGGATTCCATACGGCTATGGCATTGCCATTGACACCGACCCAGCACCTCAGCCATGGGCGCCCGAAGACATCGTCATCCTCACAGACGGTCTATGCTCGTCTACCTGTGCTCTCTTCGTTGAAATGATGAGTCAAGCTGGCGTGCGTACCATCGTCGCTGGAGGACGACCCGAACCCGGTCCCATGCAAGCCGTCAGTGGTAGCCGTGGTGCTCGCGTTTACGAGGCCACTGAGCTCGACGACGATTTCTCTTTCGTCTCCGAATTCATCAGCAACGACACCGCCGCCCAACTTCCAAGCCGTCTCGACACAGGCATGTGGATCACCACAGCTGGCATCAACATCCGTGACCAAGTGCGCGCCAACGATCCGACTCCGTTACAGTTCAAATACCAAGCCGCAGACTGCCGCATCTACTACACCCTCGACAACGTCTTCAACATGACCCGCCTCTGGCGCGACGCTGCAGCCGCCACATGGACCGATACCTCGCTCTGCGTGCCCAACTCGCGTGGCTACCCATCCGCCCTAAACACCACATCCAATCTCACCCCTCCCAAACGCACAACCTTCATCCCAACCCTAGACCTCGACCCGGACAACGCCGTCGCCCTAATCGGCAACAACACAGGCATAACCGCCAGCGACGCCGCCCGCTCCGGCGAAATTAAATCGTGCGCAACGCCCTGCGGCCACGGACGCACATGCCAGCCCACGCAGCTCAAATGCGGCACCAAAGTCGTGACGGTATCTGCGTGTCTGCCCAAGTGCGCGAGCACGGACAAGACGAAGTGTCCTGGCACGAGCGAGTGCGACTATGGGGATGTGGGGCTTGCGAGTAAGACGAATACGTTTGGGGAGAAGAAGAGCGTTAGTGTGAATAGGAAGTTTGAGCAGGGGTTTTGTCGGCCGACGAAGCCGAGTGTTAAGTTGGCGTGTCCGAGGGTGTAGGTGGGAGTGAAGGGGAGGGGTGGAAGATGATGGTTGGTGGAGTGCGCATTGAATAAGATACCCGTTTGAATTTCTGTATGTACATGCTTAAATAATAGAGGTGGCTGTTATGAGTATGAGCAAGAACAGGAAGACTGTAAGGCAAGGCCAGGAATGCAAAGAAAAAGTGTTAAGTCATGTTCCGAGTTGCTTTAACTCCCTAATCGTGCGCGTGCCGCACCTACACATGTAGTGTTAGCGTCCGAATGACGCGTGAGACCGGAGCGGCATCACATAAACGCCGAAACAACCCTGAGTGATCTGCGACCAGTTCGACGATACCATCATCACCAAGACGACTGTACACGATTGCGCGCAGATTCTCCGTGGTCGCGGAACATGGCCATCTAAACTTTCTACTTTCCTTTCTACCCATCTGGCGTTACTCCTGCGCATAGCCGGATCGCGAGCCCCATCGAGCTCCCTAAGACACGCCGCCTGCCGAAGCAGCTTCAATCGGCCTCTCTGCACGCGCAACCATTCAAACCTCACGAAAAGCTTTTGTGAGCTTCAGCGACACTTTCGACGCCATTACGACCGCGACTTAGACATTTTGCACCCACCTAAGGCTTCTTAAAGCCGGGGCAGCGCCGTAAAGCCGAGATGAATCCAGGACACCACGACGGGTGGCCACCTGCGCAGGCGGGTGGAGCGTCTGGGCCAAGTCAACAGCAAACAGCAGAGCAGGCCCAGGCACAGGGCCCGCGTCTGCCAGGCATATATGGGTACGTGTGCATCCCGTCTCTCTGCAGTAGCCGCCGCGATCATGGACGGGGAAGACGTCAAACTTCTTTTCACTCCGCTGTTTGACTGGATCAAAACTGACGATGAGCCATGCGACAGGTCCAGCACTGCGAGCCAACAACCACCGCCCCATGCGTCGCCAGCGCAGGGCCCGGGACCGGCGCTCCCTCCGCCGTCTGGTAGGTAGCACATGCGAACGGCGCGCTGTGACACGGCTGACTCTGTTAGGGCAATCTTTCTACTCGTCAAACGCTGCGAGTACACACAACCAGAATCTCCCCTCGCTGCTGGGCATGACAGCACAGCAGCCGCATTCGTCGCCTCACATGTCCGCCCAGAGGCCCCCCTCGTCTTCAGAGCAGGGGCTTCAGGGTCCGCCGTACTCGCTACCTGGAATATCGCAGACGCTCCAGCAGCAGCAGCAGCAG
>Ga0265780_10005804_pt1 | contig 15523 bp, 24 predicted proteins | sample P1T30metagenome_FD_192432 | JGI IMG/M metagenome (GOLD analysis project Ga0265780, IMG submission 192432) | Plant litter microbial communities from East Loma Ridge, Irvine, California - P1 T30 | ecosystem: Environmental > Terrestrial > Plant litter > Unclassified | place: USA: California... | reverse complement strand
GCACCCTACCCTGCCTTGCGAAACAGCGGATATCTGCTGATTTCCTAGTTCCATGATCATGGACGCTCGTGAACGCGATGCAAAACACGCGCCGCCTCTTGCCTTCCTGCCTTCCCATCTGTGACGTGTGCCCTTGCATGTCAACGGTTTACCGACCTTTCTTGGGCCAAGCTCCAGGCACGTTACGCGTTCTAGGACGGAGGAACCCCACCTCCCGCGCGGTTCACGCATTCTGCCAGTGTCAGAAATCATGCGACAACCGAGGAATGCTTACTTTGGGCAAAGCTTGCACGCACCGGAGGATCCAGCAATTGGGCCAAAGATAATACGAACGCAGGCGATTGTTTCTCCTTGCCGCTGATCCTTCCCATTCTGCGCACGGTTCTCCGTTTCGGAAAGACAGGGTAATATAGTAGGCGACGTTTGATAGACACTCAGCCGCGCGGGAGGTATATAACGTATATGACTGCGAGCAAGTCATCGTCAGGCGAACCGGATTCCACTCGTTCAACATCCTGGGCAGGTCCTGCAGTAACGACTCTGCCATATTGTGCCCCACCTCGACTGACGGTAGACACTCGTTTACACTCTCTTCTGAAATCACGTTCTAGCTGTTCGCTTCATACGAGAGTTGTCACACATCCAACAAGCATTGGCGGTCACGAGAAGCATCACGATCAGACCTCCGACACTGCAGACCAAGTCATCAACTCTCAAGCAACTCCCCAGTTGTTATCATCAACATGCGCTCCATTCTCTACATAGTCCTAGCGACTCTCCTCGCCTTTGTCACCGCAATCCCAATCACCCCATCAGCACCCCGTCTCCAAAAACGCGCCGAGCAATTCAGGTTACAAGGTCTCCGAGAGGTGGGCTATCCCCCGAACCATCAATCCCAGCACATGTACTAACGACCGCAGTTTGAAATCGCCGAACGCCTCTCCGCCTCCGCAGCAGAGACAGAAACCTTCCGCTCCCGCATCAACCACAAACTGCACTCTATCCTGCACAAAGACGACTTCGACCTCTTCTCCGGCGACATTGCACCAGGATCCATGGAATCCCCTTCTATGCTGCCAAAAGAAGTCTCACCAGAGAGCCGCGAGTCGCTTTTCCGCTCGTTGCTTGTGCTCTTTGGGCGCGACGATAACGGCGGCTTTGGGTATGAGGGCAAGGAGGGCGAGATGCGCAGACCCCAAGGATCGAGGCATTGGTCGCAGAGCTTCGGAGGATTCCGCCGATGACCACACATCTGAGATTTTCTTTGCTAATGAAATTACGAATATATGCTATGGAGTATTTATGGGGGATTATACCATTTGACAGAAGATTACTTTCGTTTGACTGCTTGTACAGTCCGATTTGTTTCGAAGACATTGTGTCAGTGGGGTTTACACACGTACAAGAAATCCATCACTAGTCTTCTTCTCAGTGTCAATAGTCCTGCTTGCTGAAGAGGAGTGATGGTCGTGATCTACACCAGCCCCGAACATTGCCGTGCTTTGCATTCCGGTATCCCTCGCTTCTGTGTAGTCACGGTATACATTGCCACACCGAATACACCAGCATTCTATCTTGTCTGTACTTTACGCTACCGCCCGCCGATCAGGTACTGTTGAGCGTAGCACAACAAGTAACCAGCGAATGAAGTCTGCACGAGAATCTTCCTCGCGCACCCTATTTCTCAAGAAGCATTCTGACACTACACACCAAGGACACTACCATATCTCTTCCACCACCAAAAATCCGCATTTTCCAAGCTTCTCCCCATCTCCCTCGCCCTATCCGCACAGTCCATCGTACATCTCACCCACTCACTCCACACTCCCCCACATCCCCCTATCCCTGCGTGGCCCCCACATATCCTGCTCATCAATTGCGTCCCAGATTCCCCTTTCCCGGTCTCTGGGCCGACTCTGCTTCTCCCTCCCCCTTGTCCCCCCCTCTCCATCACTGCCATGGTACTCCACAACCTCGATCCCTCCCCACTTCACTTTTTTCCCTGGCACTCGTCAATGCCGCGTCAGTACGCAGGACGGGGGAAGAAAAACGGGGCGGGAGACTTACTCGGCGTGACGCTGCGGATGCGCGTCCAGGCTTGGTGGCGCGAGGGTTCGCGGTATTGCGTTTGCCTTGAGGGGGATGGAGCGCCTGGAGGGCGGGGAAGAGTGGAGCGATGGCGGGGGAGGGGAGGGGTTGGTGGTCTTGCGTGGTAGGTGGGACTGGGTCTGGTGAAGAGTCGTGGAGGGAGTTCAGAATAGGATGGACGGCGGGAGAGGGGTGGAGTAGGTGGTCGTGAGCGAGAAGTGGGACTGGGTCTGGTGAAGAGTCGGGCTGGTTGTTCAGTGTAGGATGGGCGATGGAGATATGGCTGTGCTGTGCGGCGGGGGAGAGGGAGAGGGACTTCATATCGAGGTTGATACTCTTCTCTCGTGGGTGTGCGAGGTTGGTAGTCTCGCTGATTCCGGGGAGAAGGCGCTTCATATCGAGGACGTTCTTCTCTTCTTTGCTCGCGAGGCTGGTAATCTCGCTGAGTCCGGGGAGGAAGTGATGATGCATGTGGGTGTCTGCTTTCTGGCTCTGCACTCTTCTCTGGTAGTCCAGATGCTCTCGCTTTCTGCTTCTCACGATACCTGATGTGCTTTGGGTGATCATCGAGTAAGTGGATCAGTACACACATGCCGATTTCTGCGCACGCATATACCGTCGCTTTGGTGAAATTCGGTTCAGTGGGAGGTTTCGAAGCAGGTGCTCGCTTTGAGTGCTTCATGGTTGCTCGGCTTCAGAGTTGTGCAGATGCTGCTTTTGAAGATTGCCAGCTGCTCATGGCAGTAGTTAAGCAAGCACATCAAAGTCATCATGAAGGCCTGCGGTCGTACACGGCGTGGTCAACGGTATCAGCGTTATTGCTCATGTTGGATACTGTGTACAAGCACGAGCTTTGCGCTCTGAGCCTCATCTTGAGTAACACTGTGGTACAAACATGTCCTCTACTCTGAGCGAACTGTGCAATTCCAATCTTCAGCTTATTGGTCTATGAGATCATTTGGAAGAGGACGTTTGCAGCATAGGGCTCAGTCGATCGACCTGTACCATTTCGTGGTCGGCAAGTGTAGTTAGCGATTGAGGCTGCGAGTCCAATATCGATAGTACGTTAATCGTGACTCGTTGACGCCATAACTTGGTCTACGATATTGAATTCCCTTTCGCACGAGCTGTATGACAAAGGTAAAGTGCCGGTTCCTGGCCCGCGTGCTTAGCCTCACATCATAGTTCGAGTACGGTTGATGCTTTTTCTTTGTATGATCCCAGCGTTGTTGTTCACTGTGTTCAACTAGATGCTGTGCTCGGATCCCCACTGTGGGTAATGAACTTTGAAGATGCATTTTCTTTGTATGATCCCAGCGTTGTTGTTCACTGTGTTCAACTAGATGCTGTGCTCGGATCCCCACTGTGGGTAATGAACTTTGAAGATGCATTTTCTTTGTGACACGGTAGCTTCCGAGCCCACCAACTATTGAAATGACAAGTCAAAGCGTATTTGCTGAAGCTCAAAGCTTAAGTGTGCGTTCACGAGCAAAGATCGAGGCGACGCTCGTTAAGGACCGAAATTCGCCGAAGCACGTACTCCACAATGGGGCCAGAAATAGCAACCGCATTGGGTTGGGCAGCACAATAGTCTCCGGGCCCAACTCCAAAAAGCTAAAGTCATTCGCGCCACGATAGGCTTTGCGCCATGACAAGGGGTATGTTTCTGTTCGCGAACAAAGTGTTTATGGTTGCATGCATTGCATTTAACCATAGCGATGGCGAACACATTCTCGAACAGTGACAGCTGCAAGGTGATTAGAGTGACAGCGAATATAGCGATGGGTCCCTGGCGAGAACATGCCTCCAAGCGACCGTTTCGCAGACGCACACACAGACCACCGTGCGTTAGGCGGGGCGCGTGCAGAAACACGACATAATTGACGAGTTGGAGGGGTCGAACGACGATAACGTGATAGGTATGCGAGAGCTCCGAGTGTTGTACGCAGTTGGGTCTGTAGCAGTTACAACCCGAGCTGCGATTGCAAAATGATTCGTCTGTACACATCGTGGAGGTCTGATCCTAGAGCATTATAACCTTCACCCCATCTCAGCCAGCCGTAGTCGTAATCACTGCAACGTAGCTATACGATTAGCTTTTGATGGTGAACAAGACTCCATGTTGATAGAGAATAGGGAAGTCCGGGGCAATGCTTACAAGGAGCTTTGGTAGGTTGACTGTAACCTTAGTATTTGGGTTGGCGGCCAGTGTCTCGAGTGGCGCGAGGAAGGCTCGCTCGTTAACGTGACTCCAACTCCACTCACGGTGGTCGTGTTCGGAGGCTGGCTTCTCGAAGGTCTCGGCAATCGGGCGTGGTCGGGGTGTCGTTCTCGTGACAAAGACGACGCTTGGAGACGTTAGCTTGCAAAGCGGGAACGGAGCTGCGGGCTCACTGCATGCCAAGCAAAGGCGACTGCGCGAGGCTGCAGGCGTGTCTGGGGATGGATGCATGGACAAGGACGAGGAGCGCGGTGACGTTGGCGATGTTTGTTTGCGATTCGCGTAGCCGCGTATTTTTCGATAGTCTGTCCCGGAGCTGCACGCTACACGCTGCACGCTGCACGCAGACGTTTTGGAGGCACGCGATGGGGTGTGCCCGTTTTTGTGCGAGGCGTAGGGCGGCACTCTGGCACTCTGGCACTCTGGCACTCTGGCACGGAGGCACGGAAATGGGAATCCTCTTCAGGCCTTCAGGCGCGTGCAATAACCCAATTGGCTGCGCGACTAGCAGCGTCCGAAACACGCCGCGGATGCCCATGGCGTCGAGACTTTGCTAGTCGCCTGGTCCCTGCCGTGGCGCGCGACCGCCCACTAGCTGGCTGCGGTTTGAAACTCAAAGAGCTCCTGGGTGCAGAGGGGACAGCAGAATATCCCCTGGGTCCAAGTTAATACCCAGGTGAATCCTACATGTGTCGGCGGCTCCTGCTCGAGCGCTGCGTGCGACCAGTTCCCGCCGACGGCCATTGTTATCGACGCTCCAGGGCTGCATATTACATACTGTGTACCTATCGACAACATCTCGAAACGGTAACCGGCACCAGGACCGGTAGCTCCATCTCCCCGGCGCCATCGACTCGGACGCGCCCACTCCTGTCTACAGTATATCATAGACATAGATACATCCCGTCCAGCGCCCTGAGCGTCGAATTGCTTTCTCCGAGCGTTGCATACATAGTACTATTCTGCCTATCAATTGCCCGCCATGAAACGCAAGTTCTCCATCGCGCCCGTGGTAAGTCCCGCTCGGCACTGCACCAACCGTCCGTGACGGTGACGATTGACAAACCGCCAGAAAATCCCCTCCACGGACAACACCAAGCCAGCACCGGAGCCCGCGCTGTCGCACTCGCAACCAGAGTCGCAGTCGCACAGCAAGCACTCGTCCAAAGATAGCATCACCGACTACTCGCCCTACATCAACCGCCGCGTGCTCGATTCCCACACGGAGCGGGAGCTGCGCCTGGCATGTCAGCACATCCTGCAGAACTTCAAGCCGTCCGACCATGGCATGGAGAACACGGACCCGAAGCTGGACTTCGGCGGCCTGCAGCGGGGGCGCGACAGCAAGACCAAGGACCGCAACGCCCACCGCGCTGAGCCCAAGGTGCGACTGCCCACGGGCGCGCCTGTGGATCTGAAGGCGGCCCTCGAAGCCCGCGGGCTCAAGCAGACGGAGCTCACAATGAGGCGCTCTGGCGACGCACCCCCCGTGCGCGCGAACAGCAGCCGGAAGCGCGCCGACTTTGACTGGCTCGACGAACGCAACGACAAGAGAGAGGAGAAACTGAGAAAGTGCGTCCACTGCATGCTGTGCCCGTTCCAAGGCACACTCACTGACTGTGTACAGGAGCTCCTCCATGCGACGCAAAGACCGTCATGGCGACGACCCGCAAGCCACCGCCGACGCCGACGCGACGGAGCGGACACCTCGAGGCAAGCACGACCCGCAAGCCCGGCCATCCACGGCAGTCCGATCGCTGAGCCGATCACGAAGCATACGGGAGAACATCAAGGAATACGTCTTCCCAGCCACCACCAGCCGCACCATAAGCCGCGCCCCGTCCCACGCCTCCCTCCGCACCATCAACACCACCATGAGCCAGGACTCGGCTGTCGACCCTCCAAACAGCGCCTCGGGGCAGGGGTGGCGCAGCTGGGCCTTGCCTGGTCGTCGATCGAGTTCAAGAAGCAACAGCAGGCCGGGAACCTCAAAGGGACAGCCCGAGGAAGCAGAGCCGCCCAAGAAGTCCACAGTCAACCTCAACAGAGAGCTGCCGCCACTGCCAAGTCTCGACTCGTGGAAGGACCATGTGCCAGCCCCGGAGAAAGCCGTTAGGTCGCCAACGTCCGCCACCCACATCGCCAGCATGATGCGACCTCAGGACTATGCGACGCCAGAGCGTGTTGCGGCGAACAAGGCACATCGACGCAGTGGATCTGACACGTTGGCCCTGCAATACAATCCGGCTCTGGCCGCGCGCTCACCCGCACACAGCAGACACGCAGTGCAGTCCGCGTCTCGCTCAAAGACTTTGACACCAGACAGCTACACCGTGACCGGACAGACACTTGTCGGATCCGCCTCCACCAGCAACCTCGGTCACATCCGCCACAAGAGTACTGACAGCTTGGCCATGCCCAAGAAGAGCGGCGAGATCATGAACTTCTCCCGCAAAATGAGTGTCGATACGCCCACTCGCGGCACATTTTCCAAGGAGGTCAAGGTGGCTCACAAGGAAGAGCAGAAGTCTAGGTTGAAGAAGGTCTTCACCGGGTGGATGACAAGGAAAGAAAAAAAGGACGACTGGATGCAAAGAATTGAGAAAGAGGGCATAAAGGAAGGTGTAATGGTGCAAGATGGCGCAGCGAGTGCGCCCATTGTGCGGTATTAATTGATCAAGCATCGCGAGGCATTTACCTGGAGTCTAGCGCTGGCGCAGTTGGATGCATTTCTTCATTCTTGCAACGACGTTTACGCGGTCATGTTTGACGATTCGAATTGGATAGATCGGTGGTGCTGGACATCAAGCCACCGCAAGTGTTAACATGCACTCTTTCGTCATTCGAGGCTTTTCATTATAGACTAATTTGTCCATCATCACGGCATATATTTCATAATCTCCAATCATACTCTTGATTACTATTCCAATACTCTCTGGCGTATCTGAACTTCGTCCGAGTCCCCGCCAACATGATGTCAGTCTAGGACACACCACGTGAGCACGCGTCGGTCCAATGCAGGTACGCGTTCAGTCGCGCCTTCCCCACCGCTCTTGCTTCTTCTCGACGAACTTCACAAGATTAACGCACCGCATAAACCGCATTATCTTTCCCCACCATGATCAGCTCACAGGTATGTTTTCCGGTCAAACGTTGCTCGGCTCTGCTAACTCGATGGCCAGCCCGCCTCATGCCTTCACCTGACCGCCCCACTTTATCCCGCCACCACGACCTTCAGCATGCGGGATCTGTGAGCGACGGGAGAGTGAAACTGCGTGACTTTGTACAATCTTGGCCTCCAATACTGAATCTCTGCAACGTCTGGATTGCCCGGAGGAGGCATTGACCATCCACACAGTAACATCGTCTTGGGTACAGCTCGTTGCCGGCATATTGTTACGCGTCTCTAGACAAAGTGCAGCGCTCGCCTGGACCACGCATTGCAGCCCGCAGCAGTCAAGAGGAGGACAGCTTGGGCGGATCCTCGGCTGGTTCTAACAGCATGTAATATTACGTTCACTTCGAATCGAGCATGTTCACAAGCTAACATGCAGGAGAGCGGACGGGTAGTTCACTTTGAGCACTTCGCAAGCTCAACTCTTGCCAAACCATCCGAACAGCTGCAATTCGTTCTAGCACGTCAGTCATACAGGAATCTCAGCAAAACCAACAAATTTGAGAGAGGACAAACACCCGCGATCGTGTGAGGCCAACGATTACATCACGAGCTCAGAGACCTAGCCGTGGTGCCGGGATCAACCCAAAGTCCTAATGTGCAACATCGTCACATTCCGGTTCACGTGCCAGCATACGTTGCGTCAACGTAGGTCACGATGCGGCGGCACTCGGCACAAGATCACGGCGAACAGCAGGAAAGCGGCTTGCATTGCGGAATCCTCGCTAACCATCTACCTTCAGATCGAATGCGACCGATGCCAGCACACAGCATGGGAGGACGCCTGGAAGCTGAAACTGGAGAGGGCGAAAACGTTCGTAGCCAAGCTGCAACAACGGGACATACCTGGCGTAGAAGAGGTGGCCGCTCTGGTCAAGGAGTTGGAGGCTGAGTATGCAACAGCATCGTGGAATACGAGGACCATGTTCGCCCATGGACCGAAACCAAGCGTTACGAGAGTGAAGCACACGTTCTACAAGAAGGCAGCGTCGAGACTACCGCAAGAATTACGACCTGAAGATATCGTCGATAAGACGGATAAAGAGTGGACTGAGATGGAAGGCCATGAGTACGATGGCAACTATGAAGCCAGTACTGACCCTGTACACCCTGTCATTACGGACTATTCGCATCCATTGGACGAAGATGATGGAGCTTGGATCCTGGACCATCTGTCAGAAGCAGGCGTAGTTGAGATGCCAGATGGAGACCACTTCGACTTTGAAAATGGCCATGGGTGGAGCTGGGGTGAGGAAAACACTGATCCAGAACCTCAGACAACCGCCGAGAAGTGGCAAGAGGAAGTAGCGAAACCAGCTGAAGGTACAGGAACGGGTCAGACGGCTGAGAATAACGACAACACTCTAATGGCCTGGGGTCCCGAAGCCAATGCATCACTATCGACAGCCACAATCCAGCTCAATGGCATGACGAGGCGTGAGGAAGAGCACAAGGCTAAAATCGAACAAGTCATCGCGACATTCTGGTCAGTCGTCAACCAGAACGTCCCCAGCACCGGCTTACAGCCTTCAACACCACCTCCCTCCTCAGAAGACACCTCTATCACCCCCCTCCTCGAGACACTAGACATCTCAAGCACTCCAGCACCCGAATCAACAATACCACCACCCCACCTCCATCGCACCGTCTCCTGGACCGACGGCTCCTCTGACTCACCACCATCCTCAACGCTATCCACCACAACACCATTCACCCCTGCAACATCACCACCGCGCTCAGCCACGCCGCCAAGTCCCAACTCCACGCGCTCGTGGTATGACAAGCATCGCAAGGTCCTCAAGTGGCGCAGGGAAGCTGACGTAAACAAGTACTACCGCGATCGGCTGTACATCTCTCGGTGCGAGATACGCGACTTTGAAGGGCCAGAGGGGAATGTGATTCGGGATCCGGTGTAGGTCAGTGGCGGCGTGGATTTGGGCAAGGTATGAGAATCCAAGTCCTCCTTTCTAATTCGACACGTTGGAAAGGATGTTTTGGAGGGCGAGAATTATGGACAAGTAGGAGAGTGAGGTTAGGTTGCGAGCGAGGATCCAGGAGCTCGGGGAGAAATCTTGCGGAGAAAGCAGCTGCGATGTATTCGGAACAACTCGTTTGGAATGACGGGGTTCAGCCTTGTGGTGGATTGGAAATCACTGCAGGATATCGAGGAATACATTGGTCGTGACATCATTTTCATTTGCTTCATGCTTGCCATGCTAACTATGCCACGCTATGCTCGTAAGAAACTCCCTGTCTATAATGACATGAAAATGCCAGAGCTTGAAGCTCTCTACCTCCAAGAGTCAACAAGCTCCCATAAAGCATCGCAGAAATCTAGCCAAGTATCTCTCAGATCCTGTCGAAGCCATTGCAGGAATTCGTGTACTTCGCGTGGAGGGCCCCAGATCCCTTGGTCACGGATCGTGCGGTGGATCCATGCAAAGAAGTGAATTGGGATCCCGATAATGCATAGGGGTATCATTATGGGTGCGGAAATGATGAAGATTGGCCAGATGAAGACGAGAATCGCAATTGATACCGCGTGGACATACCAGCCTATGACGACCGCTCCTAATGGATCTTCGTCGGCGTACCTCCGTGGAGGCGCAATGCCCATGTTGGCACCTTGCTTGGACGAACTGACACTTCGATTAGTCATGAAGTTGACCAAATAGTGCGTGGGACATGTAGCGGTGCATGTGTGTTTCACCATGCAGATCCACTGCCTCCACTGCCGCCCATGACGGTGTTGAAGTAGGGACCGCCACCAGACACGTCGCCTCCATAGCCGCCCATCATGCCCCCCATGCCCATGCGGTTCTTGCCCTGACTCTTTGCGTGCTCGACGATGTGGCTCTTGCGACCTAGTTCCTTCGCTGCTGACACCGAGTTTGTTATGGATGATAGTAAATTGACGAGCTGGACATCAGAGGCCTCCTGTTGCGACTCGAGTGTGAAGGCGTCTGCGTCGGGTGGTGCGAGGATGTTGATGCGGGATAGCGTGGCGGATATACTGCGCAGGATCGAATGGTTCAGCGGTAGCTGGTTCTGGGCGTCTACAGCCGGAGCGAGTGGGAGCGAAGGATCGGACAGGTATGATGGTGGGAGGGTATTGAGGTACGTGCGGAGGAGTTGGATGCGGCGACTGAGCATACGAATGGCATTCATCTTGGCCGTTAGGGAGGAAAGGACTGGTACACGTCAGTATTTGTATGCCTAAAAAGAACATCATAACACTTACTCTCATCATCTTCCGCAGTCATGACCAGAGTTTCGTCAATAGACGCATCCTTTTCCTTGTCCTCCTTCTTTTCCTTTTGCTTGCCTCTCGAGGACGACTTCTTTCCTGCAGCTTCGTCTCCTTTGGATGGTCCTGCCTTTGGTGCTGCGGTGCCCTCGACAGCTGTAGCATTGCCACCACCGCGAGCCACGAAGTCCACACTGATCATCTCGGCCTCGCCAGTCTCAATAGTATATACTAGTTCCTTGAACTTTGTCGATCTTGCCTGCACCGCACCATCAATGTCCATGGCCTTGTCGTTGGGGTCACTGGTGACGTTCTCTGAGATGGGCTCATACAGCGTGAGCGGTAACTTTCCGGCGGCTGTTGCCTCTGAGAAGGCATCCTCCGGGTGGAAGAGAACCAGCAGCGGAGACTCAGTGTAGAACTCGGAGATGTGGGAGTGGATTGGGAGTATGTGGGGTTGAGGTCCGGAGCGAGGTCCCAGTGTGAACCAACCGACAAGGTCAAGCGGTGGTTGCTTGTGGACACCTTTGACTATTTGCGGTATAAGTACAAGCATAAGTGTATAGAATTCCAATTACGGCACTTACAGTCTTCTAATCGCTTCGCGAACCACTCTGCATCAAGTACGGTCTCGCCAGCATCATTTGCTTTTAGCTTTGCTTGGAAAGCAACTTCCATGGTGATTTCCTGGCCATTCTGTTGACCAATTATAGCTCCAACCACGGGTCCATTCTGTTGCCGTAGTGTATGACGCGTGATGCAGTCGGATATGGTGAGAAGGACAAGCGGATGTAACTGGACAGTCGAGCTGTTGTCGGAGGCGCGGGCTGTAGAAACTAGCGGATTCTGTGAAGCATCCGCCATGTTTGCGACGACGGTTGCAGTCGAGAATCGGTGTTTTGCGGAGGATTGAGCGACTAGACAGGCGTGTGGTGGAGTTGATGTACCGGAGTTATCGTGGGGAAATCACTAGGCAGCCAGACGTAGCTGCCACTTCTTAGCGCATGCCAAGCCCGCGGGGTACTTTGGAGTATCTGCCCTCTCACGTGATCACGCGACACCCTTGCCAAATTTCGTACAGGCTTCCTGCGAGTATCACGACAATCCCCTCGTTTCCTACCTTGACGATATACTTGCCCTGCCTTGAGCCGTCCCGTATCAGAATTACTCTAACATGTCAGGAGGCACCTAGTATGCAACAAGCAACACCAGAAATGCCTCAGTCTTCACCAGATACCAGACTGCTATGCCTGCGGACGCGTTGCGGCCAATCGATTTTGATCACGGGACCGAGCTGACAGGTTCGAAACAAACATATAGTAAAGACTCATTACTACCCTATCCCTACACCTAAGTTTCAGGTTCCAAGCCTTTATGTGTCGCGGCCAGACTCCAAAAGCTATTCCCATATCCCACAGAAAACGAATGGTATCTTCGATCATCGAAACAAATTGACTCGCAAACGCCCGACCAGCTTTTGGTTCTGGCTGGTCCCATCTATGTCATTTCTAGGGTCGTAAAAGTTCAAAAAAAAGCGACGGTACTTCAGCGTACGCATCATATGTCAAAGAACACCGACATGAAAGATTACATCTCAACGAGGACTTTCAGAACAAGATTGCCGTCGTTGTCGAGAGTCTTGCCAGCGAGCTCGAAAGCTTCCTTCACAGATGCAAGCCCGTGATACCTGTGAAAGGTCAGCACATGATCTATATCTACCACCAAGAGGCTTGACTCACCTGTGGGTAATCATGTTGTCGAGGTTTGGAAGAACTCCAGCGGAAATCAATTTGATGCCAGTTGGGTAGGTGTTGGCGTAGCGGAAAATGCCGATGATATCAACTTCCTTCAAGTGGGAAGCGGACATTGGGAGGGTCTGGATAGGAGTGCCCATTCCTACCATGACAAGCTGCCCGCCAGGTCTTGTTGCCTGCTCACTTGTAAGTTACTGACGCCGTCTAGACTCTTCGACGACTTACGTATAGGCCGGCTTGCATGCAAATCTCCTTCCCAGTGCAGTCAAATGTAACGTCGGCTCCTTCGAATTCCGGATCGTTGAGCGAAGCAATTTGCATAATGTCTGTCGCCAGTTCTTTCGCCTGGTCGAGCTTCTCTGCAGTCTCAGTCACTTCTCTTTGGGGAGTCACAATATAGCCCTTGTGCGCAAAACCATTCGCAAGGGCGTAGTTGATCCGGCCATAGTCGATGTCAGCAATCACAACAGTCGTTGCACCAGAAACTTTGGCCATCGCCGCAGTCAATAAGCCCACGGCACCTGCACCGAAGATGATAGCGGTGTCACCTTGCTCGATGTGAGCCCTCCGTGTGGCATGTATCGCTACAGACAGAGGCTCTAGTAATGCCGCCGACTCCATGGAGATATGTGCGGGAAGTCTGGATAAGGTTATCAGCTAACGTTCTTTCTCGGGTAGATCATGCAAGACATACTTGTGGCACCATTTCGCGGGGTGGTTGATGCGTTCCTGGAGGGTTCCCTGGAAGTGAGGCACTGATTTGGCGCTACTCCTGAATCGCATCTTAGGGCACAGGTTGTACCGGCCGCGTTGACAGGACCTGCAATCGTCGCATGGCACGCCAACCTCTAACGCGACACGCTCGCCAATCTGGAAGCCGCTGACACTCTCGCCTATCGCGACTACGACGCCGGCGGACTCATGTCCGAGTGAGAGTGGCTGACAGGCGTGCAGATCACCGTTGCGAAACTTGCTGTAGTAAGAGCAGTCGCTTCCGCAAAGACCAGTAGCCTTGATTGCTATCTGAAGTTCGTTGGGCCCTGGAGCTGTAATGGGACGGCTTTCCTATCCGACCAGTCAGCCTCGTGTCTCGAACGTTGAGCATACATCGACACCCCCACGAAGGGTGGGCAGCGTGGGATGTGTGAAGGAAGGTGAGGCCTTACGAGCCGCAAATCCCTTGGCCCATGCAGGACGGATGCTACCACAGTCGAGGGCTTGTGGTAGTGCCTCGCTGGGATTGGATACATGTCTGCTAATGATGAAGGCGCCATTACGAGAGAGAGTGGGAGGGTGAATTGACAATAGTAACGGAGCGGGAAGAGAAAATGTAGAGATAACTAGCAGGACACCACCCCACGGGAACGTGGAGGCTGATATACATGTTGGGAGGACCATTTCGATCAACGCCGGCCTGGCACAAGCTGGGCTTGCCTCACATTCGTGCGTCGGCGAGATAATGGCATCGCATGAGGAAAACTCGAAGCATCCACGTCATTTGCTAAGCGGATCGATTTGGCGCAACAAGCATGGATAGGGATGCGCGACCAAAGCTACTTGGTATGGGTGCCTTCGCATAGGCTTTTCCTTCCTCCGTCTCGCTCTTCTTGGTGTGAAGGAGGCTAGAAGTTATTGTGGAGACTAACCGTTAGCTCGTGCATTCACCCCCGAGGTGGAGACTACGGCAGCTACTGGCTCTAGTAGCTTTGGACTTGTTTTCTCCCGGATCAGCGCCAACGAAGGCCCGGAACGTGCATATTGAAGTTGTGATATAGCAACAGCTGTCATAATGTGGTATCTCAAGTGGAACCTCTCCTGTGTAGCGACCATCTACCATCGGCCACGCCAGTACGGTGGAACAGCGATAAGGCAGTCCTGCTGCAGTGGAACCTGTATATCAGAGATGCATTGGAAACTCTGCAGTCTACCAGAGCAAGGTAGCCCTAGCGGGACCCACTGATCCCTGGAGTAGAGACGCAAGAAACATCAGCCTGATATGCGGGCTGCTTGTCTCAAGGTTAGCACACCTTCGCCGCCAGAACGTATAGCGCGAACTCAACTCATCCACGACCCTGGCGCAATCAGCAACCATGGGAAGTTCCTGACTCTACCGGCTTGCACGGGACATTTCAGTTGCTAACTGGCTAGAAGATCTGGCGGATATTCCAGAAGATAACCGGAATTTGCATGTGCAATATAAAAGACCCGGATATATGTGTGCGACAGGGGAGAGCTATGCTCAACAGCGCGCATCCCCAAAGTGCACCTCCCGGCAGAGCACGTTGTCGGTTCCGTAGTGCGGTACCTGAGTGGGTCCGTCTGACGGTATCGACGGGATGTGTGTGGTGAGGCAAGGTGGTCGTTGGTTGAATATCGGTTGATGGTCGGACCGCATTGCGGCATAGGTACCGAGGAGCAGTAAATTGACGAAACGCCGAGCAGAACTACCAAACTGCCGGGTTCATCAAAGAGCAGATTGCTTATCAGAAGAAGTTCAAATTTCACGAACGACAGGCTCGGGGGATTGCCACAATTGCAGCTGCATCCCTAGTGTATTCACCAAGAGAACAAGCCATCGAGATGCGACCAGTGTCCCCGAATCGTGCGCATCAAGACGGTAGCGCGCTGCAGCTTTACTTAGGTTCTCCAACACGACCGAATGGTGAGGTCGAGCACCTGTCATTCAAAATCGAGAATGACAACGTTGATCGTGGACGCGTGGTGGAAATATATGCCGTCTGACAGGGGCTAGCCACGAGCAAATTTAGACGAGGAATACGAAATCGAGGTACCTTTACATCCTATTTCCCCATAAACGTTCATTCGACGAACTGAGCAGAACCACACCAAGGATGCACCGCAACGGGACGGCAAAAGCAATACCAGCCAACGGTAAACGGTCCTTCGACGGAGCCACAAGGTGGTTGCGGAGAGAGAAAGAAATTGTCGACCAGGCTCCCATCAAATACCAAGATTCGCCAACTAATACAATGCGGCCCGGAGGCGACAACTACGAGATGCCATGGAGTAACCACTGC
>Ga0265780_10005803_pt1 | contig 15527 bp, 17 predicted proteins | sample P1T30metagenome_FD_192432 | JGI IMG/M metagenome (GOLD analysis project Ga0265780, IMG submission 192432) | Plant litter microbial communities from East Loma Ridge, Irvine, California - P1 T30 | ecosystem: Environmental > Terrestrial > Plant litter > Unclassified | place: USA: California... | reverse complement strand
ATCGGAAGCTTTTCATTGCTGATACGTTTATGAGTGTACCTGTCAGTTCTGTCCACTTCTTTTTTTCACATTCTTAGAACTAAATTCGCTAACAATCGTGGTAGTCTGGATTCAACAACGCGCACCGAGTGCCGGACACGACATCCTACTCCTTCATGTGGGCGTATCCCAACATGATCCCACTAATGCCCAAAGCTATCTATGGGATTTGGAAGGCGATCAAGCCGTTTGAGTTTGACAGTACGTATGGAGGATTCCCGGGGCAGAACCTGAAGAGATCGGATCTGAAGAAGCAAGTGCTCGAGAGCATGAAGATATTTCTACGGAGGAGTGGACATGCGAACGCAGATGTATATGAGGAGAGTGCTTGAATGGAAGAGACTGTGAACTAGCATGGACTAAAACGATCAGCTAACGTAATCTCGTTGATTGATGGTATCTACTAAGTAAAAGACTTTGGAACAAGCACGCTGAATTGATCTAAAACTACTCTTTGGTGCGACACGAGATCCTAGTTCGCTGATCCTCACACTCGTCATGTACATATGGAGTCTTGGAGGTTCGTCGCGGTTGTCTTCGGACATGGCAGCGAGGTAAGGGCTGACGATAGCTTGATGCTTCACTGACGTGTGAACATCATGTTTTACTCTCACACGGACGTTGCAGGTACAACCGTTCAATGGAGGGAGACTTGGTGTCGTTGGTAGAGTATAATGGCATGGACTGAAAGGATACAGAAAGCCGCAGCACTCCACTGGGCTGTTCAAACACGTCGCGAGAAGCGCCGATGGCGATACCTCTTCTACTCTCGTAGGCTTGTTCACACTTGACCCCATGATCTTTCTCCCGCTTTGTGCGACTAGCGATAATTTGCCATGCTCCGATAAGGCTGCTTTTTGGTTTCGCGGTAGAGAGGTCGGGCGTGCAGGGGATGCATCCCAGCGGCGATTCGGGAGATTGTACTCCGAGACTGATACACGCACACGTTAGCCATTGCAAATGGGGTCACCATGCAGGGAGAGCCTCTAAGAACCTTGTCTGGACGCTTGGAAGCTTTGGTACTTGTGGTTCAAGGATGCCATGCCACTGACTATGCTACTTCGACGGAGCTAGAAAGACTTCAGCTTGTCAGTTTCCACTGATGAACGATGTACCTACGGAGCTCTTTCGGTGGAGAAATTGGAACCTTAGTACGCGACATTGCATATAGCGTAGGGATTGGTTGTTGCATAATGCTAAGGGTGTGGAGGGGTCTTGGAGCATCCGCTTGGCTGTTCGATAGCAAGAGGAGAAGAGAGAGACGGAGACGGAAGTCTAGAGTGATGTATACGGGTGAAGGATCCATGTACCCCTGGGAAAAGGAAAACACCAACACAGTGTGTATATTTAGTTGCATGTTGGCGCAGTGACGTTTGCATGTGATGTGAGGCCAGAAAAAAAGCAAAGCGACACCAGCTTCCAACGCGCGCGATCTTCGAGATGCGAAGACCAATTTAGTTGTACCATTCGAGACGCCAAATCTATAGGACGTACGTTATTGATTCCTATGTCTCAAAACAGTCCCACCGTCACGTACACGAAGTTGGAGAGATTCGTGTTTCGTCGTCGTAAAACACACGGACCCACACCATTTTTTGCTGATTGCCCAAAAATCCAAAAGGAATTTCGCAGATATGTAGCTTTTTGTAGCGTAGCGAGTGATGTCTAAACTGCCTACGTAGATATATCCAGTCTCTTGTGACTCAGGCAAGCTCATTTCGGAAGATGATGTTGAGAAAGGGTATATAATTGCTTTCTCCACCACCCTGCATAGTGCAACGAACGGTAGACAAACTTAAGTGCGCTACGATACGGTTGGTTCGGAACATTCGGCAATGGTCTTGTGTGGCTAACGTGATCTAGGTAGTAGCACCGAAGTACCGCCGCTGATGATGCGGAGACACCTAGGTATAGTTCCAAGGTGTGCTCAGCAACCGTGTGTACGCTTCTCTCGACTTACTCTATTCATGATGACAAGAGGATACATCATTTGGAACATAATCCATAGCAGTGAACGGCGCTTGCATCATTTTGTTGATTTGCACGGTCTACGTCAGCTGTGTTAAGCCCTGCATGAGGTGGCACCTGCACCTAGCTCACCCACCATCTGCCCGCTCCTTCTCTTCATCAATCGCTTTCACGCTTCGCTCCTATGAAGATACCTCCCACCGCGAAGAAGGCCGCCATAAATGCGAACATGTCGTTCCGTTTCGGCACTGGGACGCACACGACCATGAGGAGCGCAAGCAGAATACCAAGCACACCGAGTACAACAATGCGGGTTTTCTCAGATTCGATGCAGCTCAGAATGCCCAAGCATATTGCTAGGTATACTGGTACATATATCGCGGTGAGTATATTGGCGACCATTTGTATCTTGTCAAGCTCAAGGTATTGCTGAGGTGCAACGCCATCCTCAAGAGATCGTTGTCTTAGGACGCGAGTGATCAACTGCGTCACGTATGTATTGACTGATTCGAGGTGCCGAATAACGAAAGCAGTCAACATGTCCTGCTCATCTAGGTCGCCGTCCTTGAAAGAACATGTATCGGTATGCGACGGAACCTGGGTGTACACGGCCGCCTTCTCCTTGGTTGGTCCAAACAGACCATCCTTGAACAAAGTCTTTCGGGCAGCGAAATGTCGAGCATAGACGTCGGACTGGTGAGGCAAGTTAGCAACCTGGGTTGCGAGACAGAGATCTTCGCCTACATCGCCACCGTCAGCACGATCCTTGGCGCACAGAATCGGCCAAAACCTACTGTATTGCCGGACCGAGATCTTTAAAGCGTCAATTTTAGACCTCAAGACTGGGTATTCGAGCAAGTGGTAGGCCTGGTGATAATCCAGGAGTGTGTGGACGGTCCAGTCAGCATTCTGCGCGCCAATGGTCTCGATAAGTTCGTCGCATTCCCGGCGTAGCTTATCGATTTCCCCCGTTTCGTTGTACAGTATCCAAGTCCACAGGTCCAGGTGTCTCCGGAACTTCGCAAGCTCTGGATTCTCCACAATCTCGTCATACAGGACGGAGTAGCGGCGCGGAGCTCCTTGCATGATAGCCGGACTTCAGTAGGATTCCCGATGCAGCAATATCGATTCAACAGGTTTGATCTTGTTCGAAGCTATCTCGGATCGAGGAAAGATAAGAAAGAGGAGGTAGTAGGCTGGTGGATTCGAGCCGTGAATAGATCGCATTGCGGGGACCCACGAGTCAGGAATTGATCTCTATATACCCTGTCCGCTCTGCCTCACGATAGATACCAACTGGATGACCACGACCTTGATTCTGCCTTCCATCACGTAGCATACACCGTTGCTACTGCCTTTCAGCAACGCAAACAAGGGTCAATATCGTATCGTCACTCCAATCAACAAGCGGGCATCCGTTACGGACTTCGTCTCGAGCCTACGTGCGTCGCAATGGTTGTTGTCACCAAATCAAACATGTACACAACATATTAGTCCTCTCACCGGATGCCACGCCATCAGCTTCAGGATTCCGGATCAGGGCTGAGCACGCTGGTCGGACGCCCGTTGAGTTTGCCGACTGGCGGTGAAGGCAGGGGCTTAGGAATCAGAAAGTCATCATCGCGACATTGCCGGAAAGAACGCCAACCGCCGCCCGACTCCTCCACTAAATAAGCCTGGCGGTCGAGCATATCAAAAGATAAAGAAGGCGGATCTCCGCATATTCCAGTGATAGACAGCAGTATGAAGGCAATGACCTGATATTCCTCTGCGCGCTTCTCCAGCAGATCGAGGGCTGAGTCTTTCAATTCGTTGCGGGCCCGCGGCGCATCCTTGGCTCACATCCTTCGACCCCCACGCTTAGTTTGGCACAAGAGCATTGTACCCGAGGTGAACAAATCACCACAACCTGTGTGCATCACTCATCACTATAGGCGTAGGCAAAGGCAATGGCTTAAATGCGTTGTCAACCTCAAAACCACCAAGGTCAATCATCGTTATCTTTCCCGAGCGTCAATTCTTTCCGGCTTTGATCTTGCGGGCGCAGCGCAGTGTCCTGCACGCCACCACCGGCGATGCCGGCCAGCATAAGTTCCCGGGAAACAGGTTCGATATCTGCTTCTTCAGCACGTCGATGTTGGCAAAATATCTGGCACTACTGACTTGGCCGCATATCCAACGTCAAAAAAAGAGTTGATCGGCTTGATATCCGGATTCGAGTAAGCCGCAGATCACGCATCATAGCGTGTTCACTCGGATGCTAGCTCCTGGGACTTACCAGAGAACGGACCATTCAAGCATCAATAAACAAACGATCAGAGAGGAAAAAAGCCATTGCATGCAATATGCGAGTGTTCTTCTATCTTCTCGTTCACAACTATCTTTGAGCCAGACAAGAGAAAAAAGATGGCAAGCATTCCAGCGTTATTCCTAGACCGTTAAATCGGGTTCCCCTCTCCTGGGGCCAACCCGGGTCAACGGCAGAGCCGCATTAGCTAACCGAGCAACATGCATGGGGTACATCAAGCTATCAGTGTGTACGAAGCGTGGCAAGGCGACGCTAGTTCGGAATCGAAAGCACCTGCATGTAGCACAGAAACCGGTGAGACCGATCGACGCGCGCGCCATGATTTGGACTGCATGAAAGACGTAGGGCAACGTGTGTAGATAGCCTGCATCCTCACCGCTTCGACTGTGATGTCGTCCTTATTGCTGTTCATTATTGGATGCTGCTCAGATGACTTCGATGCCATAGCCTTGCTCCGCGCTCCGATGTCGTCATATTCCAGATGATTATTGGAGGGGATCTCAGTGGCTAGGTACAGTGTTGATGCATGAGCTTATCTACCCTGATGCTAGGCGTAAACAGCTCTAGACACACGGTAAGGCTGATCCAATGGTTCAGCCGCATGTCTTGACTAACCAGTAAGAGTAGGATGAAAGGCGGGGGTCTTCACTCTCAAGCAACTCTAGTAACCTTGCATCTCATTCGCTCTAGAAGTCTAATGCTTGTGGCAAGAAGTAACGGTACTGAATAAACTTGTTGATTGAGCAATGGTATACAGCTAAGAACATATAGAAAGCACATGCTAGCTAGTAAAAGAGACTAAGGCAACCATTATATAGTGCTACTCTAAGCAATCCAGTACCAGATCTTCTGCATGACGTTCTTCGGCACAGGCGCACCGGTGATATCATCCTTGCACAACTCGTTCATCTCCCGCACACCCGTTATAACATCGATATGCTCGACCTTGATGACAAAAGGTGTCCTGAAGTAGATCTTATGGCCAGCATAAAGCACGATGAAGATCGGGATGGTAATATAGGCGGCAAGGAAGTCGGAAACGGCCCAGTTGGCAGGCACAAAGACCTGGAAACCGTTGGTCAAAGTCAGGAGCGACACTACGCCGAGAACAAAGTATGTAAGATATGGCTGAAACGGTGTGCGGTAGGGCAGAGATTCGAGCAAGTTGTGGAAGATCATCGCCTTGCGGAAGCGGATGTATGTGATCATGACGACGATCCAGGCAATGAATCCAGAGATAGTGGAGATGTTGGAGAACCACAAGAAGACCTGGGCACCGGTGCTGGAGACATTCAGGTAAGCGAGGAGTCCAATGGCCCATGTAGCGAGAACAGCAACATATGGTACACCTTTCTTGCTGGTCCTGCCGAAGATCTTAGGCGCTTCTCCGTTGAGAGCCATACCATACAAGACACGAGATCCAGAGAACAAGAAAGCGTTTCCGGCAGACCATGCTGATGTCAAGACGGCCGCGTTGACGACGTGGTTCAGACCTACGATCCCCGCACGCTGGATACCAATGACGAAGGGAGAAGCGGAAGCGTTGGAACTCTTGCTGAGGAGGCGATCATCGTCTGATGGGACAATAACACCGATGATGAAGCTACCCAGACCGTAGAAGATGGCGAGACGGTAAACGAAGCGGCCAGCAGCCTTGGGGATGTTCCGACGTGGGGCAATAGTCTCTCCGGCGGCAAGCGCAATCAATTCAGGCGAAGTGATGAAAGCGAATCCGGCACGAACGAACGCAGTCCAATAGGCCAGAAAGCGCCCGGAGTTCCCTTCCACGATGTACGGTTTGAAAGCTCCGGGATTGTTCCAGTACCTGAACCCGAGCCGGCCTTGGTCGTTTGGGCTGCCACCTAGCATGATCACAAAGCCAAGAATAACGAGACCGATGATGGTGATAAACTTGATGGAAGCGAACCAAAACTCGGCTTCTCCGAAAACCTCGACTGCGACGATGTTAAGGAACAAGACCACGACCAGGAAGATGGTGATCCAGACAGCATTGTGGACAGGCGTCTCCCAGTACTCGACAAGGATTGCTCCAGCTGTAGCTTCAGCGGCCACTAAAATCGCGTAGGCGTACCAGTAATTCCAACCAGCGGCGAATGCGAGGCTCGGGTCTACGAATCGCTTGATGAAGTAAGGGATAGTGATACCGCGCATGGGAAGGTAGGTGACGATTTCAGCCAAGTTGTTCATAACGTTGTAAACAACAAGCATCATACTGAGGTAAGCCATGAACAAGGGAGCAGGACCGACAAGGGCTAGGATAGATCCAGATCCGATGAAGAGACCTGTTCCGATAGCACCACCAAGCGCACTGGCAAGGTGTTAGCGATTGGTTCAGCGACACAAAGAGAATGCGGACTTACAGAAACTGGATGTGTCGACTCTTCAGTCCACGATGTGTGTCTCCTCCTCGTCCAGTCTCACCACCAACAGTAGCGGCGCCATGAACGAACGGCTCCTCAAAGCCAACTTGACTCTCGTCGTAGCCATACGGCACAGCCTCAGGCTTCTCGTCGGCCATGTGGTGGTTCGGCATGGTTAACACGAGACAGAAGGAAGGCTTGGTCGGTGGTACCAATCTTGCTTTCGCCTTAGGGGGATGCCTAGTGGTTATATAGATGGGATGCCAAAGGCGGCTGAAGAATGCGCCGGCCGTGATAGCAGATTTTGTAACAAATGTGGTGTATGGGCCGGCGCGAGAGGAGGATTATTCCACGTTCGCGGTTCGGACCTACCCAAACGTGGTACGGCTTCGGTGGCCAAGTCCTTATCGAACGTATGGGACGATCGTAGCCCAGACCCTTGTTAGAACGGGTTCTGGGAACCAATTATCGTTGGCCAGTGCGAACTACCGGTAGGAAAGGCGGGGAAAAATACCTCGAGCGCTGTGATGGTTGCAGCCCGTTGCTTAACTCGTATGATGACATCTCATCTGCGCGGCGCGCATTCCTTCGGGTTTACTTCCTTGCGCCACGGGCATTGTTCATCTGTTGGTGTTTGGGACATGCGCCCTGCGCCCTACGTGTGGAGTGATGTGAAATGAACTGAGCCGACATAAACCGCGCGCATTGTGTGCATGAGGCTCAAACTGGGCGTGTCCAGAGCTCAGATAAGCTTCTGGAAATACGCCTAGAAGCCTTAGCACTCGAGGTACCCGCCGCTGGTTTGCGAGCTGAGTCTGGGTAGAAATGGAGCTGATCATGGGGCGCATGGAGACTGCACTGACTGGCAGTTCACTACAAAACCTGGAGATCGCGGGGATGGCGGTTCGTGCTCCATCCGGCGGCGCTTTTATTTGGTCCCACCTGACAACTCGCCGATGATACAACCAAGACTGTATGCGTCGTATAGGAATAGACGCAGTAGCTCGACATGTTGGTATTCGCTTAGAAAACCGTGAAATTCAACTGCAGTGCTATTAGGCCTCCTTCTTTATCGTGTGATGCTACTCTTATCTTCAGCATTCGTACCGTTGAGGTTTTCAAACGTAACACTTTCACCCAGGCAGGATCTCAGAAGCTTGGACGTCGCTTCGAGGATGCTCACTGCGGGTCTCTTGTGGGTACATCATCCGTAGGGCCATGATGGCGCGACCCACTGTCATACCAGACATCAATCTGGCAGCTTTAGCATGTACTCGGATCTTTGAGTGAAAGAACCCTCTTCGCACTTCATCCTAGTACTTACTTACTTGCCGGCCTTCAAGAAAAACCTGGCTGTCAGCTTTGGTAAACATTAGTGCGGTAACACTGCGCGGGCGTCCACCCCAGTCGACACGGCTGGTCCTGCAATCCTGCGCACACCAACATGTGGGTCTCCTGATACCATCCAGTCCACCCGCATGCCCTTTTGAAGGCATGTAGCAACATACGACATGTCCTCTTGGAGCACACTCATCTCGTCTTTGAGCATACGTAACCCATGACATCGCGCAGGGACGAGTCCCATACTTGGTAATGTAAGCTTACATCAGCCCAATATCCTCTACAGTAAATCATATCTCAGAACGTAAGTTGAGTCGTTCTCGTGGGCCTGTCGAGTTGGTTGGGTCAAGCTTCGAGGGTGCTTGGAAGGAACAATAACCCCTCACCAAGCTTTCTGCACCTGCCCGCGGCAGGAAGCGAGGGCGCGGAGATGACACCATATGCGCGCGTCGCGAAGTCATACCGCAGACGTGTATGCACGCGCTTCGAAGCCACACTCCCCGTCGAACCTAGGAACCAACATAAAGCATCAATCGGGAAGTTCGCGATATGATTCCGCAGGTTGTGATCGATAAAGTTCTCTCCAAAGCGCAAGAAACTGCGTCACATAGCTGGGAGTACGGCACCGTATTTGAAGCGCTACTCGAGTACAGAGATCCTCATTACAGCATCTTTCATGACCCATTTCCTGAGGGCGAGATACCAGAGTTGACGGTAGAGGATGTAGAAGCGTTGCGATATGTGAAGCCGTTCATACAGACGAATAGCATGAGATTGTGTGACGGCAACGGTAAGCCATCTGATATTGGTCGCGAAGAAGGTATATTAACGACAGCGACTAGGTTCGTCGTCCGATCCAACATCTCTTTGCATTCCCGCCTTGTTGCTCTACAAATCAACAACCTCCCAAGCGCCTGACAATCCGTACCTTTCCGCTGTAGATCGCCAGCTGCACGACCTGCTCTCCACCACGCCCAGATACAGCAATGGCGCGATATCGCATCGCGATGCGTACCCTTCTTTGTGGGCAGACTTCATCTACATGGTGCCGCCTGCTCTTACATACCACGGTGTCTTCACCTCAGATATAGGCATGGTGAAAGAGAGTGTACGGTAGTGCCAGCTATACTGCGAGGTGCTGGGCACATCGAAAGGGTATTGGCGACACATCGCCAATGCCGAGGGCACAGACAGCGTGAAGAGCGATGACGGCGCGTGGTGTACGAGCAATGCCTGGGCTGCAGCTGGGATGACTAGGGTCCTAGCAACATTGCGCAAATCTCAATATGGACCGGAAACCGCTGATGAGCAAAAGATGCTACTAGATATGACCAAAGGCATTCTTGACGGCGCGATAGAGGCTGATACTGATGCATCCGGCCTGTTGCGCAACTATCTCGATGACGAGACATGGTTTGCAGAGGTTGCTGGGACAGCGTTAATGGCAGCTACGGTCTTCAGATTGGCGGTCCTCGAGCCTGGCACATTCGGGGAACGGTATGTAGGATGGGCGACACGTAAGTTGGAGTCTGTCAATCACCAACTAGATGAGGAAACTGGTGTTGCGGCACCTGTGGTCAACTCATTGAAGGAGGGTCAGCGGACGCCGCTCAACGGTATCAATCCGGAGGGACAGGCTTTTGTCGTGTTGTTATACGCTGCATGGAGAGACTGGAGGACTGCTGCAGATAATGCATCAATCGCGACCGGAACTGACGCGTCGAGGACATGAGCAGCGCGTGCCGCAGTGGTTCGCGTCATTTGTACCTCGGCAAATCCGACTCCTCACGTCAACCATGACTCGCCGACCTGCAATGGAAGCCATGCCTTCAATCACAGAGTACGTGACATAGATAAAACTGCATCTCGCGTCCAAGGGGTCAAACTGCGCCATCTTGCAGTGAATCCCATAACACGATATGACGTCCACCAATACCCCCGTGATCATCGGCGTAGGCGACGTCAAGAACCGCTCCACCGCCATCGCGGATGCGAAGGAGCCCGCGACATTGATGCTAGAAGCCATCCAGAAAGCCATCAGCGACACCGCATCTCTTTCGAAGACTGACTTGCATTCAGCAATCGACAGCATCGATGTCGTCAAAACATGGACTTGGCCGTATCCAGATCTACCCGGGCTTTTGGCAGAGAAACTGGGCGTTGATCAGAGTCTAAAATGGAAGAGATATTCCGAACATGGAGGCGATAAACCAGGAAAGCTCTTCGATGAGGCCGCTAAGAGGATTGCAAAAGGCGAATGCAAAGTCGCGGTTGTAACTGGAGGTGAAGCATTAGCTTCGTGTACGTACCGCATGCCTTTCTGCCGTCTCCACTGATTACTAACTGTACCAGTATCCGCGTGTGCAGCTGCAAAGAAGCTTCCTCCGCCAGGCTGGACAGCTCCGTCCGAAGCCGTAGATTCGGTCTTCACACCAACAGGTCGCGACCTAGGAAATAGTGCGGTTTCCTCTCTCTGGCAAACCCTTTCTTCTGCTGACTCTGGCAAAGACCTCGGTGCTATTCACAAGATTGGTGCGCCAATACATGTCTACCCACTTTACGAAAATGCGTTTCGTGCGCATCGCGGGCAGACACTGAAGGCAAACCACGAAGAGAGTGCAAAGTTGTATGCTGAATTTGCAGACGTTGCAAAGAATAATGAGTACGCATGGAGTCAAGGAACTTCAAGTAGTGAGGAAGACATCAAGACTATTGGGAAGAAGAATAGGATGATATGCTATCCCTGTGGGTCTCTCCTCTTTCCGCATTAGGAACGGACGCTTACATCACACGCGCAGATCCCCTGCTTATGAACGCCTTCAATACGGTTAATCTTGCCTCTGCAGTCATCCTCACATCGACTTCTTTCGCCAAAAGGTTAGGTGTTCCCGAGTCGAAATGGGTTTATCCGCTTGGTGGCGCAGGAACGAAGGACGCCGATGAGTTCTGGAAACGACCAAACTTCTACTCCTCGCCGAGTATATCGCGCTCTATCGATGCGAGTTTGAAGGTTTCTGGTGCTACCAGGGAAGAGATGGACATCATTGACATTTACTCCTGCTTTCCCATTGTGCCTAAGATTGCGGCGCAACACCTTAGAACCTCTGTGGTTGGACGTCAAAAGCCATTGACGATACTTGGTGGTCTGACATCGTTCGGTGGAGCTGGTAATAACTACTCAATGCATGCGCTCACTGAAATGACGCGGCAGCTGAGAGACGGCAAAGGCCAGAAAGGACTGGTGCTCTGCAATGGCGGCGTTCTGAGCTACCAGTACGTCGTGATATTGTCGAAAGAGCCCAGAAAAGAAAGAAACTATCCGACAGAGAACCCTCTGCCGCCGCAGATTACTGATGTGCCCGCGCCTGAGCTCGTTTTCGACCCAGAGGGCGAGGCTGTTGTCGAAACCTACACCGTAGAGTTCAACCGGGACGGCAGCCCGCTTCGAGGTCACATTATTGGTCGCTTAAAGAACAGCAACAAACGTTTCCTCTCTAACCATGGAGATGAAAGTACATTGCGACAGATGGCCAGTGGTGCGGTCGAGATTGTAGGTAAAAGCGGATGGGTTTGGCAAGATGGTGAGAAGAAGGGGAGGTCGCTGTTTGCATTCGATAAGCCAGCAAGACTGTAGCGACTTATCAAATCAACCGCGTGAAGAGAATGGTGGGCTAGAAACATTTGCTATGAAGCGCTGACAGGTCGAGTGAATAGGAGTGCCATTTCTCTGCGAGTACATGTGGCGAATCTACCTAGGCGGGCTACGAGCTGCCGCGGTTTGGTTTTTGCACAGTCCCCTAGCCTACTTATCTACCCGGGTGCAGTCTCTCATCAACACTACATGCATTCAGTTATAGCTCTACCTTCTTGATCCCTCAACTCGCTCCGTATTCATCTTCAAGATACTGCGGCGCCATCGGGCAACATCTTCCAGTCATGTCTTCCTCATCCGCAACGTTAGACTGCATCACGACTTCCCTATCTGCGATAAAACTCAACCCTACTGTCTCACCCCCTCCAACTCAACCCGTACAATCTTCTTTCGAAAAGCTTCCCCTAGAAATCCGACAGCAAATCTACCGATACCTCTTCAACAAACGCGACCCTGATTCACTCTCGGTCGGTGTCCGCCTTTGCTACCGCCGCACCTTCCAAACCCTCCAATCATCCGCGTCACCCATCCTCTGGAGTCTCATGTTGACAAGCCGCCAAATCTCACAAGAGGTGCGCACTTACTTCTTCGGCTTCTACTGCTTCAATCTCATACCCGCACACGGGAAATACGGCTACCAGAGTCTTCTCACGACCTTTTGGCTGAAGCTTGGGGCACACAACCTTTCTCTCATACGGAAGCTTTCGCTGCCTTTGTATTCGATCCGCCTGTTTGACGAAAAAAACGGTCTGGTGGAGCAGTCTAGATTATGGTTTGCATCAAATCTTCTAGCGAAATTCCCGGCACTTACCCATCTCGACATTGGCTTGCATGTGCTCGAGTGTCTACCACGCGACCACTTAATCTTTTCCAAAACGCTTCCAACGACCGAGGATATGAAAGCCATGGAAGAGTGGGAATGGAGTGGTATCGAAACGAATATACCTCTGCGAGAGTGCTTTGAGGAGATCGGCAGCGCTATACAGGGGAAAAACGTAGAGGTTGGGATATACTGGTGAGTTGGCTACGAGTTCTGGATTTAACATAGTAATGCGATTTGCTGACGTGCGATGTAGGTCAGACTTGCTTCACCTGGAATTACTGCGGGAGCATATGTGGCAGACGTTTGATCATCTTGAAGCAGTCTATAAAGAGAGACTGATGGGGATACTGCAGACGTGGCTTAAAGCGAAGTCAGTGCAGAGTAAAGGGCCACTTCGAGGCTTTGGAAGGGTTAGGGATAAATTGTCTCGTAATTATGGCATTGCGGATAACTACCATTGAGCCATCGGGGTAGAGAATAAGTTGGCAGATAGTGTGGAAGATAGTAAGGTCACACAACGAAGCAGTACATGAATCAACCATCTTGAGATCAAGTTGATGCCTTTTGTGTCCTATGTGCTACGAAACCACCTACTCCATAGAGTCTTCCATTATGCGCAGCTACGGGTACAAACAACGACTCAACGTATCTCTAGAAAGTGACCAAATTCGAAGCATAGTTCTCATTTCCACACAGGTGCCTAGGAAATCGCTCAAAACTTCCATCACCACTGCGCGCAATAAAGTAGAAAATGCCGCACAGAATTGGAACCCGAGAAAGGTGACGATGTTCGCAAGACGAAGGTATCGAAGAAGTAAAGTCATCGACATGACGGTACAGATGACTGACAAATCCTGGGAAGCGTACTTGAGCTGAACGGGAAGCACGCACCTCAAGAAGAGATGTCTAGATTTTATTAGCACGAACAAACCGAGGTGCAGGTATTCATACGCTTACCAGAGGCCTTTACTCTTCATCTTCAGCATAAACTTCGTGGTCTTCTTCATACTCGTCTTCTTCATACCCATCGTAGATGTAGCCGAGATGGTCGTTCTCGAGAACGATACGCGCTCCCATGTGTCGAGCGAATAGCTTCACCACGAATTTCTGAGCTTGACCGAGAGTGATGCGGGAGATTACGGTCTTCAGAGAAGTGCAGCTGAACAGCTCTTTCGGGGGAGTGAACTGCGCGTCGATCCATTCGCTAACGCTGTGGAAGTGCTTGAAACCGAAGGAAACGGTGGTGATGAGTTGCTTCTTCTCCTCCTTGAGCTGACACATGAACATCTCAAATGCCGCACATATGTCTGACTGGAAGACGGTGAGTTCATATGGAAGGTTCTTCGTCTCCATGTTGAGCTGCTTGCACACGTAGCTGAGCATGAAAAGTGCAGCCCAGCAATCCCGGGTGTCACCGCTTGTGTTGTATTTAGCAGCCCGAAGTTCGACGTCAATGCAATCTCCGCTACTCCAGGTCGGGCAAGCTTCGTAGCCCCCGATAACGTAGCCGTATATCTGATTACGGATCTCCGCTGGCAGACGCAGGAGTGGCGAGTCGCGGTTTTGGAGAGTCCTAAGAGTCATCTGGTCAGCGCGGCATAAACAGCACAAAGTCAAATCATCGCTTACATCGCTGCTTGCTTGCCGATCTTGATCTTGTTTTGGTACACTCTCTTGGTCTTCACGACGCGGCTGACCTTGACGGGTGCGGTGATCTTCATAGTCATCTTCTTGATCTCGGGTGGCGCCATGATGTGGAGTGGAGCGTAGTGGTTTTGGAGGTCAAGAGCCAGGCAGATTGAAGTTGGCTGGCTCACGGTGAACAACGCTAGCGTGTGGTGAGCGATGAGCGATGAAGGATGAAAGGAGACTGGATTTGACGGTGAGTGTAACTAGACAGGCAGGGCCGTCAGTTTTAGGCCGAAATTTTCAGCACAAATGATACATGAGTGCCAGATATTGATTGAGCGCAACGCTTTCAACGCTACTGAAAATGGCCTTCATGATGCCAACAAGCTCAATGGCATAGATACGCACGGCACGATTCCCACACCATACCCGCCCCTCCGTCCCATCATCCAACATTCCCCACCCATCCCCAACCCCCGAAAGACAAGCCACCTAATAAACGCGTCTCGGAGCGTGCGAACGATGCGAACAATCTCTCGAACTCCTATGCGGCTGCCCAGAACGCGTAGAGCGCTTGCTTGAACTTCGTCTCGGCCTGGACTTCGATCTCGACTTCGATGGGTGCGATTGTGAGCGTGAACGTGAGTGCGATGACGATTTGCCGCTAAAACAAGCGAGCAACGCCACGAGGGCGCTTGTGATACAAATGGTTGCGGTTGGGAGGGTGGATCTAGTGTATGTGGATGGATCTCTTCGTTTGGAGAAGGAACGATTGTCCCGAGATGAGAGTTTGGATGTTGAATTCGTGACAGCCAGATTCATGGATCGTTACTTCCTCTTATACACCACATGATGTGCAGTGCGACAATTCACCTTGGACGTCACTTCCTCCCCGCTAAGTACTGATGACACGCGCTGAACCATACTTTCCAATAGTCGAGGCCTCTAGGTCCGAGTTACCAGGTCGATTGTTAACTTCAGACCCGCGATATCCGGACCCTGCATATGTTTTATCGCTTGGCTGTGCCTGGCGTCCGGATGCTGGCATCAACATGATTGGTGGATGGACTAGCAAAATATGTGGCGCGTGTTCAGAGTGACGTTCGCTGTGTATTTCATGGACAGGATCAACATGTGTTTAATACATTCGTAGATTCGCAAATCTCATAAGAACGTTAAATCTTTACAAACCACTAAGCACACTCTGCACCCCCACAGTTCCAACATCATCCCTTCTAGCAATGAAGCCCTTCAACTCCTGCGCATCCTGTCCACCCGCAGCCCTGAGCCTATCCCTCAACGCCTCCGGTCCAATAATGAACAACGTACTGACATCCGTCAGCACATCCATGGCACCAGGTTCCAGCTCATCGCCCGTAGGCCATG
>Ga0265780_10005802_pt1 | contig 15527 bp, 13 predicted proteins | sample P1T30metagenome_FD_192432 | JGI IMG/M metagenome (GOLD analysis project Ga0265780, IMG submission 192432) | Plant litter microbial communities from East Loma Ridge, Irvine, California - P1 T30 | ecosystem: Environmental > Terrestrial > Plant litter > Unclassified | place: USA: California... | reverse complement strand
TCTTCTTGCTGCCCTGCAGTGACGTATCGTGCTCGGCAATTCCTCTGAATAAGCACCGTTTGCAACCCCTTCAGCATGGTGGCCCAGATCGAGCCATTGTACCTCGCCTTCCACAGCGTGTAAGAAGCCCTAATGCTTCCCATGAGTTCGAACCGGATTGTCTTGATAGCGTTGCGCTGAAAAGACGATAGTGATCTTGCGAAATCTGACAGGTTAAACGGATTCGCGGCGGAAAAGGTGTTGAGTGAGAACGGAAGCGTCGAGGTTTCATTGTAGATCTGACGGCAGACGAAATGAAGGCGAGGGGCGTTGCCAACTGCGTAACGGCGATTGTCAACACAAGAGCTTGAGATTTTGTAAATCTCGCCGCCTAGAACGTATCTAGCAAGGGATGTCAGTACCACTTTGTGGAAGCATGCGCCGGAACTTTCATACCCATATATCTGATTCCGTAGCTCAGCTGGAAGTCGCAGGAGAGGAGACTCGATAGAGTTGCGTTTGGATCTGATTTCGTTAGCTCTGCAGATTAAACCATGATAACACTAGCAAGTCGGAAGATCCAATATTGACGTAGGCTCCAGAGTGTTCAGTGTTTTCCTTGCATGAGGTGCAACGGCTACTCACATCTCGTTTACTTCGAACGTTGAAATCGCCCTGTCCGGCCAAACCTTTCTCGTCGGCTTCGGGACCTGAGTCATGTTGTCGACGACCCTTGGCTTTGGCCTCGCCATCTTTGTCGGAGCAAGTCGGTCGATCGATAGGAAATGAGAAGAAAGATAGAGGGGACAAGGTGACAAAGAGACATCCAGGGTCCATTGCGCTAGCCTCATGCAGACCCGCTCACTCACCGACTAGGCAGAGACAGTCTCTCACCTGGGTACAGTACTAGCGTATTGGTCGTCACCACGAGATAGAGAAGAACCCTCCAACACTATTTCTGCTTATTACTCTCAACTACATTGTAATAACACCCTAGCCCGCCTCCCACGGCAATGGCGCATATCTATCCAAGCTCTACAAAGCGTCACACCTCTCGTGTAAATACATCAACCATGGCGAGCATCTGCCCAATCAGACTTCGGCTATCCAAGCAAGGCGATGTCCGAAGATTCCGGAAGATATATGCGAAGCTCGTGGTGGTACCGAAGGTGGAGCGCATGTCTGAATTCGACCAAATCAAGATAGCAGAAGCCATCTACCGGGGCAAGCTACGTCTCTACGACAACGGTATGCTGGATGCTACACCACGTACACCGGATTTTATAGCCACGTAAGTTACATTGCATTGGGGAGTCTCGCTACTTACTGACGTCTTCAAGTACACACCGGAACAGCGTTAGCTCGCCTGTACTCCGTCTCCCGGCCGAAGTGCGCAATAAGATCTTTGCCTACGTCAACAATGGTCTACGCATCTTCATGCGAGCTGGATCTGTGGAAAGGGCTATGATTTCCATCAAGAACGGCACTCACGAAGGAGCATCTTCTGTGTATTCACCGTTTCTTTTCCAGCATACCTGCCGTCAAGTCTACAACGAGACAGCGTTGCTTCCCTTCTCAACCAATGAGTACTGGTACTATACCATCTCTTCGCTAAACGCTTGCAAACCCCTCTTTTTGGGTCCGCAGTGGGAGTGCATCCGCTATATTTCCTTCCCTATCACGATCCGAGCCAGGAAAGAGCTACCAGTCATTGGGAACTTCGATATTAGAAGACTGGAGGGCTTGAAAGCCTTCTCTCGTCTAGAAGAGGTCACTTTCTACTTGAACACGGAGCACCCAAATGCTGAGCGTCGGTTCGAAGACGTGAAGACGGTTTTGAAGCGCTATCTAAAGGAGGTGGTGTCTGCGGATGTGAAGATTGTGTATGAGCACCGATACCGGGAGGCAGACTTCGTCTCTTGGCCACTTTCATACTGAGAGAAAAGGACTGGCTGACGAAGATGACTTGCGGAGCATCTTGACTTTTTTTGGTTTTGACATGTGGCTGAGCAGGACATGAGAACATCCTGCCAACCTTCCTTGATTACACATAACGGCACATTTCTTTTGCACTCTGGAGACGAGATGACAGCTTCCATATAATTGGAAACAATGCACGTTAAAACTGCACACACATTGACTATATGAGCAGTGCAAGTTGTTGAATAGCGGGGTTTCATTTCAGCTGAATTGTTTCTGAGAAGAATTCCACCTACGTGACACAACAATCGTATACGTTTCTGGTTCCTCTGAATAATGTATTTACCAGTTCACCCCGAATTCAGTGGATGTGTATTGCAGCAAGGTGTATCCTGTCGCTTCTTGGTCGTACTAAGCGCCTGTATCGCAAGACATACATTAGTAAAGCACTTTACGATGTAAAACGCATCAGGAAGGGAGATCTAACTTACATCCTGCCACCTTGTAGAGTTTTCCGTACCAGTTGTACGACCCACAATGGTTACCAAGGCCTGCGCCCTCGGGACGGCACTGGTTAAGAATGTTCTCAAACGCGTCCCAGCATCTCTGTTGGTCAAAGCCTCCAGGCCAAGAGAGGTAACCTCCACCCGGAACCTTGTATCCGCCATCGTTCTTGTATAGTCCGTCGCCGCAGACGTGTTGACGAGCAGCGTAGAGCGAGTTGCGAGATCCGGCTTGACCGGGGGTGCAGAGACCGTAGCAGCTGCATTCGGCGGCGGAGACGACAGCTCCCGAAAACATGACACCGGCGGCGACGATGGAGTTGAAGCGCATGTTTGTGATGGTTTGGAGATCGAAGAGAGTGAGTGAAGGTTCTTGGATAAGAGTTGTTTGTTGCGACAATGAGAAATTGGAGTGGACAGAAGGATACTTATACTGCGACCGCATTCACGACTGCTCACCCAGATACACCATCCCATACACCATGAACTTACCAGAATGAGAGATCGACTGCATGTCACGCCTAGAGGTCCCAAAAGGTATGCATTGCGAAACCTACCCGTCGTAATCTTGCTCGATTAGGCGAACGCACGAAACATCACTGCGCCGTTCCTCATAGCCCACATGCAGACATTTACAAACCTAGCCCGCCACAGAAGGTGTAGATCAAGATCAAAGTAATCATTCTCGTACAGCGAGATATTGAGTTCAGCCACACCAAGCTAAAGTGCGTTTGACCATCCTATTGGTGGGCAGCGATCCGGACTGCCTTCCGTAGCCGCTGCCATATGCGGCCCGCACCTTCTACTACGCAAAGCTTGGCCTGTTGCGGTGATGATTTCCAAGAGTTGTGCCATAGAACAGGTACGGGGTCATCCGATCGTACCCACCTACCTGGGTACGGCAACGTGCATCATTTCAGGTGCCAAAGAGGCAGGTGTAAGTTGAACGGAAGAGGCACCGAGCTACGTATTCGACATCACATGCAACTGACACAATGCAACCGCGTCGCAGAAGCCCGCATGTTCGCCAAAGATTGCTCAAACGGTCTTGACTATCGTATACTAGACTGTGGGCTCGGCTATCGGCGTCGTAGCAAGTAGACCGCAACATCACTGCTAGCTGACTAGACCGCATGGATACGAGGACCGGCCCCGGATGCAATAGAAGCCGCCCTGGCGCGTCCCACTTCGTAGCTGTCAAAGTCTAGCGATCTTGGCAATTGCGGGGATGGAGAAACTGTTGAACCCGTCGAAAATGACCCTGAAGGAGGGGATCTCTGCGGGGAGAGCACCGGGAATACGAAGGGTGTATTTGAACACTCCTCATCCATGAGGTAATAAGAAAGAAGATAAGAGATGGTTGGTTGCCTACATGTTGTGTTAGCATCATTATTCCTGGTGAATGTACTCCACGGCGGCGACTACATCCACTTGCCTTATCATGACTGGAAGATGATCGTCACTCCCTCGGCGCACAGTACTTTCTCAAGCCTCTCAACCAGCTTATCTTTCATCGAGTGGAACCCCTCATCAGTGTTGTCTCTCGAACTCCCTGTGTAACCCGCACAAAACCTAAACACAATCGTCCTCAAGCCTACCAAAGGCGCCAAAGCCTCCGCTTGCAGGATATCAGTATCGGTAATGTCTCTTCCGAGATGCATTGAAACGGTACGAATGGCGTTGAACTGTGCAGGCATCAACTTCCGCCACCAATCGTTTACGTCGCTGGGCATCGGCGGGTATGTAGGCCTGCACCAGAAGTTGTTGATGGCGAAGGGAATGAGGCGCGCTTCCGCGTATGTCGAACGACAGACGCAAAGGATAGCTAGAGGGTTTTTGATGTATTGGTCTGAGTCATGTGCCATAGCGAGCGGCCTTTCGGGTTGAGTGTTGAAGATGAGGTAGCTTCCGAGGACATATTCCCAGATGTAATCGCGCAACTCTCGAGGTAGGGGGAGCAAATGTGAGACCCGCATGTTTATCTCGGTGCTGAATTGTTTAGCAGGTATACTGAGAGGGCTTTATTCTGCTGAAGACCATATCGGCTCTGCTTACATCGCCGCGTATCTGCCGAATGGCGTCACATCTACCATATCGTCCTGAAGGCGACGAACCGGTGGCAAATAGCCGCGTCTCTCATTCCGAATCATCATGTCGGCAACGCGAGTCTCTGTTTTGGGCTTGGATGTTTTCGTCCTTCCGCTTCATGTATCTGACGCGCGTTATGACTGGCACTGGTAGGGGCCTGTCAACTGTGGACGCGAAACTTTGAAGAGCGTCAATGTCGCTGAGTGCGCTGATGTATGGGAAGTTGGAATACAAAGATACAGATGGGGAATGAAAAGACTTTGGGTCAGTAGCAGTTTCGTGTATTTAGCGAACCCATACTCTGGTCCGATGTCTCCGTTCCACGGTCCTACAGTGGTCTAACGCTGATGGACTGCGCCCAACGTCTGAAGCTCACACCATACTGGCGTCAATATGTCATGTTGATGTAGAAGTATGGTCAAGATGTCAGCATCGATTCTGAGTTTGACATGGCCTTTGACTCCGAATAATCGCAACCATGCCGTTGATGTGTGTTTGCTTTTGCTCGTCCGGTATACATACGCTCTCTTTGGAAACGAGGATACAACAAGCGGTAAGCTAAGTTTCTCGGCGATGTACTGCAGGGTCTTAGTAAGTGGAATAGCTTACTACTTGTAGTAAAGCTCACATCGTGGATTGTCCCCGCGTAGTATCATCCGTGTGCGATTTGGATCTCCAGATCAGAGTTCCCCCAGATGCCTTCCAAATTCTCTTTGATTGCTTTACCGCGTCCTGGATCAAGAGGACACAGCCCATCGCAGATGCAGTACACACGGACATGCTTCAAGCCAGAGAGTAAACGTAGAGGGGATTTTGGGTACTCGTGACACCAGAGCTCGAGTCTTCGCAGAGCAGCTAGTTGTTCGGGTAGCCGACGCTTGAGCCATACATTAAAACAGCCCATGTCGTCTGGCGAGAAAGTGTTGCCGGAGTAGGGCAGCAAACATGTTTCAGCATGTACTTGTCTGCAAACTCGGAGGATGCTCTGTTCGGGGTAGTATCTCGCGTCCTCGGGATACGTGCCGTAGCCTACTATAACAGTCTGTACGTGTACTGCATAGGTCCATATCCTTTGTCGGATTTCGGGGGGCAGGCGCAACAACCCGGACTTATCCGCGTTCCGCTGAGCTCTTGTCGTTTCGTTAGCCAGGCTCAGATACAGCAGAGCCACACTTACATAGCAAGGTAGTAGCTACTCGGGGTAGCGCCGAGCATTCCGTTCTTTTGCTTCTGGGTATTCATGTGTTGCCTCGCTGCCTGCGACTTTGCGCCACGCTCGGGCTGGCGCCTTTTCGCGCTGCTTGGTGTTGACATGACGTTGTTTGGCGGGCGGAGTCGCCTCTGAGAGTAGAAGTAGCGCCCAAGAGCAGGAGCTCTGGCCTCGTAGTGCACACGGAAATAGTGAAGAGCGGGGTGAGGAGCTGGGAGAGAATGTGTAGAGCTCAGGCGATGAGTTGCAAAAGCTCGTGGGTGAGTGATAGCACGGGCACTCCCGATGAGGTGAGAGCAAACAGCGTGCGCCAAGACAGCGCAGTCTATCGATATGGAAGGGGCGTGAAGCTGCACTCACTTGTGATCAATCTGCGCACTAGGAAGTGAGTCGTCAAGGTGATAGAACCATCACTCACACTCTCAAGGCCACGTCCCTCACTCACTATCCCAACATCTAGTCTTCATTATCCATTGCACATACTACCCTAGTGCATATGCCTATATACCATCCATTGACCAAAACGCCCAACCTCCCCTGGGGTATATTCCATATGCATATTTACCAATGGACCCAAAAACGGTAACAGTAAACAAAAACAACAGACACGCCGATGCCAAAGCACATGCTAGTAATACCGCTTTCATGCAAATTCCGACTCCCTAACGCCATCATGGTATGCATGCCCACCGCCCATAACTGTATCGTCGGAGAACGACCGCTCAGTCCCATGACCCAAACCGCTGAAATCGTAACGCCATCTCTTTCATACGCCATATGGTTTCACGCTCGGCCCGACGGGCACAGCGAGCGTAGCTTCGTCTGGTATCTTCTTGTTTCCGAATTTGCTTGCCAGCTCTTCGATTTTGGGGATTAGCTCGCCGATCCTAAACGGCTTGCTAACGACGTCGTCCATGCCGGCTGCGAGCAAGGTTGCAATTTGTTCGCTGCGTGCATTCGCCGTGACGGCGATGATGGGGACGTGTCTCTTGAGCTTGCCTTGCTGTTCGAGGGAGCGAATTTGAGAGGTGCATTGTAGACCGTCCATGACTGGCATTTCTTTGTCCATGAGCACCACTGATATGTCTTCTAGTGGGGATTGCTGGGGCGACGCCCAAAAGGTGGACGCTTTGAGCGCTTCGAGTGCTTCGCCGCCGTGGTTCGCGACGGTCGTTTGGATACCGTGGTTATGGAGCTGCCGCTGGAGTACTTTTTGATTTACTGCATCGTGTTAGTAGGAGTATATCGGTAGGGGAAATGTCAATGATATACCAAGATTATCCTCTACGATCAACACTTTGAGTTCTCTCTTCTTTGGCTTCGGCTTTGACGCATCGCCATCTTTGGCAGGTATCGTCGCAAAGTCTTTTATCTTAGTCGCAATCTTGGACGGCGCAGGCAATTCCCTCTTGCCCTTGTCCTTCGCATTTGAAACTTTCCTGGACATGGATGGCGTTGGAAGAACTTCGAGAGCTTCTTGTGGCTCGCTGCTTCTCCGACACTTGACGTAAAAAGCAAAAGTACTGCCTTTGCCTGCTTCGGAAGAAACGCCAATCTCTCCACCCTGCAGTTCAGTCAATTCGCGTGAGATGAACAGACCAAGACCTGAGCCGCCGTATTGAACATGCGTTCGAGGGCTCGCTTGGGAAAAACGTTGGAAGAGGAGCTTCTTTTCTTCCGGCGTAAGACCTCGGCCTGTGTCTCGCACTGCAAACTCCAGATAGATCTCCTCACCATCGCCCCAGTCCGGACCGCAAGTTTGGTCGGTCCTCTTCGCTCGCATGGGGAAGTAGCTAACGGTGGGATGATCGCTGGCTGACGGTCGCTCTCTCGATGCTGATAATACGACTTTGATGGTCCGGGTCTCCTCGGTGGTAGTGAACTTGATCGCGTTGGTGGTGAGATTGATGAGAACTTGGAGCACCCGAGACGGGTCAATCTTCACCCAGTCGACACCTAATTTGGTGAACGAATCGGTAAGGACAAACTCCATCTGGATACCAGCCGTTTGAACTTCTCCTTCGAACATTTTCAGGGCGCGCTGTACGACTTGTAGTGGTTGAGCGTCGACTGGTGTTACCTGACGCACTTGTTAGCAAAGATTTCGCGAAAATCAAATCGTATTCGTACCATTAGCATTGCGCTGTCGAGCTTTGACAACGTCAAGACATCGTCGACAATGCGCTTCTGATGCTGCGCACACAAAGCAATCGTCTGCGCCGCATCTATAGAATCGGCCAAAACAGTCTCGTCAATGACATTGGAGCCGGACGCTCTGAAATCGCCCAGGATGGTGCTGATCTCGTCGGCACATTGCAGGATAGCAGAGAGGGGATCTGAATCGTAGTCAGTAAAAGAAATAATTTCGTACACGGCAGTATCATACTTCTCATCTCGTGCGACGTAATGTCGATGAAGTTCTCCTGCTGTCGTTTGAGCTCAACAGCTTCCTCCATTTTCCTCTTTTGGAAACCCTCGGCCCACTTCTGTGGAGAGATGTTCGTGATGCTTCCGAAAACACTCTTCAGCTGCCCATCCTCATCTTTCTCGGGGTACGCCTGGAACAAGACCCACGTTTCGCTCTTGTTCCGGTTGCGGTCCTCCCAAGGTGCTTTGAATCGGAACTCTATGTTGATAGGAGTGGTGTTGTTTACTAGTTCCTTCCAGTGCGCAAGAATGAGGTCTTGATCCTCGTCTTTGACATAGTCAATCCATCTGTCGGTCATCTCCGGCTCTCTTGGCACTCGCGCAATCTCATACCACGTATCGTTGCAGTAGGTTATGCGCCCAACGTGGTCAGCAATGAAGAGACCTGCAGGAGACAATTCAGCCATCCGTGTAAATCTCGTCTCGCTTTCCCTGGCTTCTTGCGTACGTGCAGCGAGCTGTGTAGAGAGGTTGTAACGATCTTCCGCTGCGAGCCGGGCTGCCCTCTGCCCCCTTCGGATTTCTTCCTCGAACAAAACGACGGAAGCGAGAGAGGTCGCGAGTTGGCGACTCAATAGCTGGATGAAGAGGTTGTAATCGTCATCGTAAGGCCTTCGCGGATTTATGCCCATGACTAAGAAGCCAAGTATGTTTTCACCAGTCGTAGGATGGATCGGGCAGATGACCACGTCGCGGCAGGGATCTCCAAAGCCTCGCCATTCGAGTCCGTCCATCATGGAATGTGGCAGGTCGGCTGATCCGATGCTAACAACCACAGGCTTGTCGGTCTTCATTACTTCGCGGAAAACCGGCCCGAATCCTTCTTGCCCTTCTTTCAAATCAATGTGGTCAGGGGCAGCTTGATGGCCGGCTGGCACACCAAGCGAGCCCTCGAGAAAACACTGTTTCGAGCCAAGCAAGCTGCTAGATTGCAAGGAAGACGAGTCACTATCATTCTCATCGTTTACGCTGTAGAGCATTACTACCGGGGTATCGAACTCGTTCTCGGTGAGTGCTATTAGCACTTGATCCCAGAAACCCTTTACTTCCCGAGCGGTGGCAGTCCGTTCGCCGACTTCGCGGAGAGTGAGCATTCGCCTCTCCGCAATCTTCCGTCGTGTCTTCTCGAAAGCTGGGTTGTAAAGACCCATGACCGTGCCGTCTTCGCCGACCATTGGGATGATGGACCACGAGAAGTACGTTTCCTCAAGGAAGCCGCTGCGTTTCATAAACAAGCAGTCGTCGTCCTTCATAGTCGCTTGGCCTGTGAGACGGGCGTTTGCGAATACTCCCTTGACCTCATCCCAGATTTCTGCCCAAGCTACTTTGTAACTCTGGCCCATGAGCGCAGGATGCTTCTGCCCTGCAAGCCCTAATCGAGATGTTAATTGATGTCTGAATGTCAGTACGCGGGTACTTACCAATATAGGCCTCATTGTAGATAGCCACAAGCTCTTCTCCCCAGTACATAGCTGCAGGATGGGGACTCGCCCTGATCGCCATTAGAATCGGAGTTCAAGTATTCGGCGCCATAGTAGTCAACTCACATGATGAGATTACACATTGCGCGAAGGTCGTTGGACCAGTATTCGATGGGACCCAAGGGTGTAGATGCCCAATCGATTGAGCGGGCAAATAGGATGTGTCGAGGCAGAGAGGGCGATATACCTAGTCTGGTCCAGTCGAAGAAACCCATGTCGTGGTGCTCATTTCGGTGGGTGTTAGTTTCTCTATGAAACGGGTCAACGTCGCCTGCAGTATGAGCTCGCAATACGCACTCGTTCCCAAAGGAAGAGGAATCTTCCGCTGCGGATAGGTCGATCTGAGATAGCCTAGGAATCATGCTATTGCCTCTGTCGGCGAACTTCTTGTAGTTTGGTTCGGGCTGGGGCGCGGAGATGGGAGGCGTCGGTTCACCCTGGGGGATCGTAGGAATGGTGCTCCCGAAATAATCTTGCAGTTCGCCTTGATGCGTTGAGGATACGGAGGCATCCCCGTTGGCTCCAGACTCAAGGCCTGCGGACGAGGTTGAAGGTATAGCGAAATCGTTGGGGCCGTCTACAGCGGGCAAAACTATGGCAGGGGCGGACACGGTACCAGAAACGACGCGCAACCGTTTCCGCAAGGTGTAACAGGTCCATACAATGCCACCGTGTTCTACCGGGGAAGGATTCGCCCCGGAACCATCTCCCTGGACTGCAGTGCTCAACAACCATCCTCGAAATTGTTGTGTTGCGTGCGCCGTGTCATGGTCGGAGGGAGCGCCCGCAGGCTTGCCAGCTACCAGCTCCCAGGTGGAGGAGTCTAGTCGGAGGGCACTGTTGGAGAAGAGTATCTGCAAGCTAGACGATTCGGGAATGTAGTTTGCGAAGTCGCCCGTGTCGACGATGAAGGTTGGCCGCTCATCCTGCTCGAGCAGCTCGACTATGCCGATGGAACCCAGTACGCGCAGTGGATCAAGCTTGTCGCGCGAATCTGGCGATGCTGCGGGGGGCAGGCTTGAGCGCTCAGAAGTGCGCCCGCTGGCAGCGCCCGAGGGGCCTGGGGGGCTGAGGCCGCTGAAAGTGCCCCGTGCGAGTGTGACGGTCTTGATGCCACTGTCCTCGCGTGTCTTGCTCAGCATCCTGTAGGCCTCGGAGGTGGAGAAGCGTGCGGGCAGCTGCGGGCGGATATTGCGCGACGAGGAGAAGAACAGCGGCGAGGGTGGCTGGCCGTCGAGACGGAACTGGGCGCTCTTGGAGAAGCCGAAGTGGTCGAGCGAGTGTCGCGAGCGTGGGTGCGCTTTTCGGCGCTTGTGCAGGGGCTCGCTGGCGGGTGCTCGTAGGTGTGGCGATGTAGGCGCGAGGGCGTCGTCGGTGGAGGGAGGAGCAGGGCGCTTTATGCCAATGACCTGGCGAGCGCCGTGCGCAGAAGCCGGCGGCGGAGTGCAATGGCGACGGTCAAGCGGCGACTTGGGCGTCCATGGAGGCTGCAGTATGGCCAAATTGGATGTTTCGTCGAGGGCGCTGGGCGGGTCCGGGGTCGTGGGTGACGTAATTGGAGGCTCGTGATACAGGGCAAACTTCAGCCTGCGCTGCTCGGGCGTGGAGTCGTGAGGCGTCGCTGTGTCAATACCTGTGAAGATGGACCGCGGCTCCCTCATAGAAATGCTGGGATGCGAGGCGACAGGCAGGGCGAAGGCCGTTGATGGCGGCCGCACGTCACGCTGCAACGTCAAAGGTCGGTGTGGTGGAGCGTCGTCTCGAGATCTAGCATGCAGTCTCACCGCGTAGGGGCCGAGTCGATGACACCAGGGAACGACGGACGTTCAAGGGCGGCTTCTGCGATGGCGAGGCTAGGCGGGTCGGTGTGCAGCTGCGCGGCGACGGTAGCGATGACGGTGGGATGCGGTGGGTGTCGTGTCCTCAGGGCATCATCGTGATGGAGACAGTCGCTCTGCACATTTGTTTTCAGCCGTCGCTCTGGTGCAGCCAGCGTACAGGACCTCGGGAGCGTCCAGAGCTGTAGATCTCGCTTGCGCTCGTGCTTGGCCCTCCCTGCAACACCCTGGCCAGCCCATCGCCATCGAGATCGCTCTCGCCATTCTTTCGTACTTAGCTTCACATTCGACACGCCCTGGACAGCTATGACGCCGTGCATGGCATTCTGACATGTCCGTCTGTGCCATCTGCAGCAGCTGGAATGCCGTGTCCCGTCAGTGCACCGCTGCTTTCGCGACTGTGCTGGTCCCCACGTCATGCATCTGACGGGTCTAGACTCGAGCCTCAGACCCGCACCCATTCAACACATGACCCTCTGCATCGTCGCAACCTTGAACCTAAACTTCGAGAAGCCCAGGATTTTGGAATCGTCGACTTGGTTTCTTCTAGCTTATAATTCTCTTCCAGGCATACACTAATAGATGCTTCTTTCCGCCATGTGCTGATCTGTATTGGTCGCCCCTTTCTTACGATGGTACCTCCCTCCATCCCGTTCACATTACGCGAATACCGCCAAGCCTTCCCTACTCTTTACCACCTGCTACCCATCTCATCGTTAACCACGAGAGACGAGATAATCGCACAGGACGACTTCTCGGCTGCTTCTCGGCACCCCCCAACCATGGGTGAGCTTGTTGTGCCATTCCCACGTGCGCGCACCGTTCCGCGTCCGGGCCCGGGCCGACCTGATGTTTTCGAGTCATAGTCACGTGATCGTCCGTCATTCTCTCCAGGCACCGTGGCCGCACCCATACTACCCATCACTGTACCTGCCATATCAGCTGCGCAAACGGTATCATCAAGGTTTGAAGCAACTGCGCATGCAGTCCATCTTTTTCGTCATCGGACTCGTCTCGTACTCATTCAAAGCATTCCGTTGGCATCGAGAAGCCTCGCCGTTATCGCCTGCCACCACCCGCGTTTGCGACGACAATTTGAAAACGTGGGCGGCGGTGCAACATGGTTGAGGTCATCGCATCCCCCAGTGACATCATACAGCATGCGACACTTCGTGTTTGCAGATATCGTGGCACGATGGGGGCACAAGTCGTCTCGGCTGCAGCTGCCTCGAAATTTAGCCACCGTGGCAGGGCATTAATGGCGCATGCGTCGCCAATCCCAGCCACACCACGCTGTGCCATCCACGCCCATCAATAACAATCCCTTGCTTCCGTGTTGGAGCAGAAACTTCATACTCTATCGACATTGAGTACTGCGATCAGAACAGAAAAGAAAGACCTGGAACACCGAGATCAATCAAAACTGTCCTCGACTGGTCGTCGCACGAGGTCAATGAGCACATCTCCACGACCCGATACTGAACGCGCAGCGAAGCGGCCCTCATATATCCACGCCAAGCTTCACTAATAGAACTCTTGCAAACCATGGAGCTCCGGCTAGCCGCCAGACGTATCAGGCCGGTTCATCACCCCACTTTTCCTGCCCGCCTGTCAGTAGAGTGGTCAGCTTCGACATGCCCCTCCACTCGAAGCCGTGCTGCTTCCCCTCATGCCATCTCCATCTGGCCAAGCATGTACAGCATAAGTGATTTGCTCAAAGACAACTGGGGCAGTGCGCTCCGGGGCTGCTGTGAGATGCCCCGCTGGCAACGGACTGTGCACAGATCCATTTGCTTTAAAGTCCTGTCGCGCCCCGCGCATACTATCAGCTCCATACTTACTTCTCTCTGTGCTTTCTGCTATCCCACATACTGTTTTCTTAGAAATACTTACAAGACAAATACACGATTGCCAGGTAACAAACCACGATGGATTTCCTCAAGAAGAAGATGAAGGAGCTCATGGATGACGACGACAAGAAGCCAGCCGGTGAGTAACTCTATAATGAACAAAGAGACCAAGTTCTTATTTGGATAGACTCCCATGCTGCTCCCGGTGGTGCTGGCCCTGGTGATCGCGCGCTTTCTGATAGCTACTATGGAGGTGGACAAGGCGGCCCTCCCCAAGACCAAGGCTACCCACCCCAGGGACAAGGTTACCCGCATCAGGGTCCTCCTCAGGGTCAAGGATATCCACCCCAAGGATATCCGCCTCAAGGTCAAGCTTACCCACCCCAGGGCTATCCACAACAGCAGCCTTATGGCGGCGCCCCCACACCCACAGGTCCACCAGCGCCGTATGGTGCGCCCCCACCGATGCCACCGGGCTGGACTCAGCAATGGGATCAGAACAGCCAGCGATGGTTCTACATTGAGCAAGCAACTGGTCGCACGCAATGGGACCCTCCCTCGCATATGCCCCCTGGTCCCTATGCGCCACCCGCAGCAGGCGCACCCTACATGCCGCCAGCCGGTCATGATGAGCGCGGCCTGTTCGGCAACACCCACGGCCACCAGGGACACGACTACACGCAGTCTGGAGCTGCCACGAACGAGGCTGAGAAGAAGAAGGGCCATTCTGGTGCCATGCTCGCCGCCGCTGGTGTCGGAGGTATCGCAGCCGGTGCCTTCATTGGCCATCAACTTGGTATGTTGCTTTTGTGTATATAACATGCGGCAGCGCGACTAACACATACTAGCCGACGACAGCAGCGACGACGAGAAGCAGCAGTCATATGCGCCTCCAGCGGCGGCTCCCGCAGCTGCTGCAGGTGGCTACGGTGCTGACCCTGGTTACGGGGCTGATCCCGCCTATGGCGCTCCTCCCCCAGCAGACCCTAATGACTATGATAACCATCCGGCCTTTGAGGAGCCCCCTCCCGTTCCCACCCATGACGCCGACGGTGACTCCATCTCAAGTAGTGACCGTGAGTCCATGGAGGAGAAGCGCGAGGAGCTCATCGAGGCGCAGGAGGAGTATCAGGAGGAACTCGAAGAGAACTACGACGACTAAATGTAGGACTTTCGGTCGATCGATCGGTGCGTGGAGAAAAGAGGGATCACGAGTGTAACGACAGGTATTTTCTAAGACTTATGAGCCACGAGTATTGTTAGCATAGTGCAAAGAAGGAAGGATCAGCCAACTTGTGATTCTCTCACTCGGATTCAAAGGAAAACGGTTTCAGATTTGTACAAACTAAGGCAATACCACTTAACTCCATCGTCACTGCAGTGACGAACCAAGGCCATTATCCCGTACCTCTCCACCGTTGTGCCCCCATCGAAAACCCATGGATATCCGCGCCCTTGAACCGAGAGCATGTAGTGAGCGTGTATTCATCCCATTCCCTCTAATCCATCGTCGTCACCGTGTCGCATGTTGTAGTGAGCGTGGCTAACAGCAGTCGCAGCAGTCCAGGCAATCGAGGCAGCATTCGCATGTCTCACCGCAGAGCCAGCAGCAGCACAGGGTCGCAAGACTAGTCATCGCATTAGCTCCGTCTCTCTTCTTCAATTTTGCAACACCCAGCCAGTGTTGCGAAAAGGAAGAAAAGACTTACCAAGCAGTCAGGCATCCCCTTTCCTTCTTTGGTTCCTCTTGTGGCGGCGGTGGTCCTTGTTGGTAGTACATCTAATTCACGAACAGCGTCAGCCACACCCCAAATCACCGCAAACTTGCAATTGCACGTTATGATAATAGATTAGACTTACCGGTTGCTGAGGCGGTGGCCCATAGCCCGGCTGCGGAGGGCCATAGTAGCCAGGTTGTTGGGGAGCAGGGTAGCTCATATTTAATAATTTGGTGTTGTAGACCTGACGTTGGAATAGAGATGCGGGCTCGTGGCTGGTGAAGCGTCTAGCTCGTGGGTGTGGCAAGTGAAGAGAGGCTGGTGTTGAGGGTGTACTGTGGCAGAGGAGTGTGGCAGACGATATGTGTGGCACAGCAGAGTGGGACTTTAGGGGGACCAACCCGTGTCTTTTAAGATTGCACGTCTTGACGCGCCTGGCTATTGCTTTCGGCAAACGGCAACACCGGATCTGCGAGGTAAAGGGTGCGAGAGGCTATGCACGACCCAACGTGC
>Ga0265780_10005801_pt1 | contig 15529 bp, 14 predicted proteins | sample P1T30metagenome_FD_192432 | JGI IMG/M metagenome (GOLD analysis project Ga0265780, IMG submission 192432) | Plant litter microbial communities from East Loma Ridge, Irvine, California - P1 T30 | ecosystem: Environmental > Terrestrial > Plant litter > Unclassified | place: USA: California... | reverse complement strand
GACTATCGAGCCGGATCCCGAGGACGAGATGCGTCGGCGCAGAGGCGGGTCGAGGGGGCGCGGGTCGAGGGGGCGGGGAAGGGGGAGAGGACCGGGTGGATTCGATGAGAGGGAGGGGAGGTGGACTCAGAAGAAGGGGGATGCGGACGGTATGAGGATATTGAAGGGGTGAGGAGTGGGGAGGAAGATGGGGGGATGAAGGCGTTTGTGGGGTTGGTGGAGGGGATGTTTGGGAAGGACAGGGAGGTGGAAGGAGGGTGAAGGTTGTGTGGAAGACACGCTTGAAGATGATGGACTTTTTCTATCGCTATGGCTTGCAGGGCATGATCTCAAGTGTCAAGCTCTGGGTCACGGAACTGGATATGCGCAGGCCGGAGCACGATATACCCACAGGTCATGCGCCATCGACACACGGATTTGGTTAGTGCAGTGCACAGAATGTCCGCTGCTCGAAACATGCTGGCTGCGCAAGCACAGGGTGGATTGAATGCCTGGATAGAGATTGCGCATTGTAGAGCGTAACAACTTTCGGGATCGTACGAAGACAAGTCGTTTGCCATGGATGGTTAAGAAACCTCCTTAGCTAAGAAAGAGTGTGGCACAGCTCATGGATGCAACTTTGCTGAAAGAGAAGATTGAAATTGATGTCATGATAATTGACTGAGTAGGCAAACTCGTGAACTTTGGGGAGGCCGCATGCGCAATGTGGCAGTACCCAGAATACCATAATCGCATTCGCTCCCAGATGTTTCGAACTGATGCTGAAGCCAAGGCAGGCTACTTGATCGCAGTAGAGCTTGACTTGATCGTACAAACGTAGTAAAAAGCGCATTCCTTAGGCTCTGTGGTTTCGAAAGGGTGGAGTAGCATTCAAATGGCCTCTAAACACGACCATAATGCTACTCGAATGGTAGCAGCTGGGGAAGGAAAGCGCCTTCGGACTATGCCAATACCCTGCTCTTAATGGACGCTCGGTCGAGTTTGATTGCCTAGACAAATTTATCCTGCTTATTGTCAGCTTCGAGCATACGTACGAGTTGCTAACGACTTACTTCCTGCCACTGCTTCCACAAATCCGCATGCACGTGGCGTTTGAGGATCACTCTGGCGGCACCTATAGTGACGAAGTCGCCGAAGCACATTTCAAACGAGCAATTGCTCCGGTGAGCAGATGAGTGAGAGTTTCCTTGTGTATACTTGCATGGGGCGTAACCCCCATGCTCGTTCCCGATGGATTTTAGAAGGCTCCAGTATGTGACAATGCTACCATGCATCACAGTCGCACTTGATGGCCTGGGAAAGAAACCAGCGGTGCTAAGGCCTCTCAACAGTACCCCTGATTTCGTTGCTGCACATACAGCTCTATTGCATGAAGGCACTGATGAGATGCAGTTGACGAGACCGGCCTCGCAACAGAATATCCAGGCGGACAGAATTTTGCACCGGGTACGACCAATCTTCACTAGCTCAAGGTCAGTATTTTGAAGGCTCCTTGGTAGTGCCGCATCATACCAGACACTGAATTAGGCAGATCTGACCGCAGCAGAATCAGTCCCTGCTTGCCGTCACGATAGCAGAATTTACCATCAGCACCAACCTCTAGCTCCGTCGCCAGGCGACTGACGAGATACTCGAAGTCACTCTGGAGGCCGAATATGAACGTGATTATAGCGAAGTCCTGGAGTGCTGCGCCTGAGGACTGGGACATGTAGACCAGTTTGTGGGGTTCCATCCATTTCTTCATTTCGAGGCCCATCCGAACGGCGGTCGAGAGTTGGTACTTGTCCGTCAGAACTGCCAGATCGACAAGCTCTTCTCGCGAGAGTTTTTCGGGAAGCTTTGATATCTGAAAGTGCGCGATCTGGAGTACGATGTAGAGTGAATCACAGCTATCGTCAGGCAGGCAGATCTCTGACTGCCTACTCTCAGCCCAGTTGCCGTTCATCATCTTCGCCCAAACTGCGCTTACGCTCCGGAAGGAACCCTTGTTGACTTGGAACGCTTTCTGACCTTTGCTATGTTCCGGATTCCCGACAATCAGCGTGAGATCGTACATTGGATCGATGGTGATGGTCTGGAGGTTCTGATCGGTCATCTTGCGCTTGAGAGGAACCGAAGGCGTTGAGCTGGTACTTGTCTTCCCGCTTCCGAAGACCGAGTTAGTCGTTGTTGCCGTCGCAGCAGCCTGCAAGATGGAGTCACCATCTTTCCCTCCAGCTGATGTCGGCGCTCCTCGTGTGGCTACCATGCTGCTGACTTGTCGAACGTGTATACAGCTTCGGCACCAACGCGACAGACAGATCTATTTTCAAGGGAAGGTGCAAGTTGAGAGTTGAGAGGTTGGAGAATCGGCGATGGTAAGATATTAAATAGACAAGAGGTGAGAGAGGGATAGGAAACTATAAATAGCTGAGTTCCTTGGTGCAGCTGCGCTAAGGCTGCCTTTACCTGCGATGAAGTGGTAGTAATTTTACACATGGTGTCAATTACAATAGAAAGTTGCCCAGAGCCTTTCAGATAGCAGCCCATTTTATAGCCTGGAGCTATACCGATAATTTTACCATTGCAGCCGGAGTCTAGTGGTACTGTGGAAAGCTTCCTGAACCCTAGCTTAATTTCGTTGAAGCCGATGACCTGTAGTAGGTTCTGCAATGCGTATCGTACAATGTGCTCACATATGGCTCCCTAAGTATGATGGTCGAGAAGAATGGTGTGTTCGACTCCAACCCTAATGCATAGCGGGGAAGCATTCTGAGTGCCCACAGATGCTCAACTGTCGGTCGCGTGAAACATGATCGCATTCAGCACGAGATGGCAACTGATTGCCTGTAGCGAATTGAGAGGAATGTAGGCATATGCAAAGACGTGTACTGCAGGTTCTCTCTCAGCTAGGACGGAAAGCGACCGGGGTGCATGGGCATACACGGCGCCTTGCTGTCACAGTTGAAGCGTGATGATACTGTGTGTACCTTCAGGCCATCAGAAACCCTGGTTACTTTCCGTCGTAGTTGGCAATATGCAGTAGGGCAGGTGAAGTAGTCGGAGTGCCAAAGTTGCGGCAGCAGCGCGAGCGCGGGCCATCGTCATCTGCATGGCTCAAGCTAACCTGGAAGCTCCAAGCTCCACCCACCATTGCGACCTTCATCATCGCCAACCTCTGCCTCTACAGCTATACACGCGCGTCCTACGGCCAACGAGACCTCGCCCACCAACACCCTACCCCTACACGAAGCGCTCATCACCGCCATCATGCCCGACGTAATCGACCCCCGCATGATGTCGGTCCAGCCGCGCATACGGTACAACACCATCGGCGGCATCAACGGTCCATTGGTCGTGCTCGATAATGTGCGTGGCATGGCGATCCTGGCAGATATGCAGTGGAAGCTTACAGAGACGGCAAATAGGTCAAATTCCCGCGATACAACGAGATTGTGTCCTTGACGCTGCCTGATGGCACCGAGCGCTCTGGACAGGTCCTAGAAGCTCGAGGTAACACATGCCCATATGTATAGAAGTTCGTGCTGACAAGATGACTAGGAAACCGAGCCGTCGTCCAGGTATACAGCTCACTGCCCCTCCCTCATGCGCACGATTTCTGATATCACGACAGGTTTTCGAGGGCACCACGGGTATCGACGTCAAGAAGACCAAGGTTGAGTTCACCGGCCACAGCTTGAAGCTCGGTGTATCCGAGGACATGTTGGGCCGTATCTTCGACGGGTCAGGAAAGGCCATCGACAAGGGCCCCAAGGTGCTCGCAGAGGACTACCTCGACATCAACGGCAGTCCCATCAACCCATACTCCCGAGTAAGACCCGGCACTGTGTCGCGCAGAGTTGGAGCTGACCAGGCCAGGTGTACCCCGAAGAAATGATCTCGACTGGTATCTCTGCCATCGACACGATGAACTCGATTGCCCGTGGCCAGAAAATCCCTATCTTCTCTTCGTCTGGTCTGCCCCACAACGAGATTGCTGCGCAGATTTGTAGACAGGCCAGTCTGGTCGGAAAGCCCACCAAGGGCGTACACGACGGCCACGACGACAACTTCTCCATCGTTTTCGGCGCCATGGGTGTCAACTTGGAGACGAGCCGTTTCTTCACCAAGGACTTTGAGGAGAACGGCAGCATGGAGCGTGTTACTTTGTTCTTGAACTTGGCCAACGACCCGACGTACGTAATGTGGTGGCGGAAGCTGGTAGCTGCGACTAACTCGACACAGCATCGAGCGTATCATTACGCCCCGTCTCGCCCTCACCACCGCCGAGTACTACGCTTACCAGCTCGAGAAGCACGTCCTTGTCATTCTTACCGACTTGTCTTCCTACTGCGACGCTCTTCGTGAGGTTTCCGCCGCCCGAGAAGAAGTGCCTGGTCGTCGTGGATACCCCGGTTACATGTACACGGATTTGTCCACCATCTACGAACGTGCTGGTCGTGTCGAGGGCCGTAACGGATCCATCACCCAGATTCCCATTTTGACGATGCCCAACGACGGTATGTCCATTCTCTCTTTCTCAGACTGACACGATGATTATTTGCTCTATACATGCATGGCTTTCAGAGTGCTAGACAGCTTCGGCTGTCGGCATGCCGTGTTGACAAATGTGCAGGGGTTATGAGTCCTTGTCTTTGTCCTACAGTTTCCGCTCTGCATCTCTGGCTGCTGCGATGCTAACGTTGCTAGACATCACACATCCCATCCCCGACTTGACGGGTTACATTACGGAAGGCCAGATCTTCATCGACCGTCAACTCGACAACAAGGGTATCTACCCACCTATCAACGTCTTGCCCTCGCTTTCCCGTCTCATGAAGTCCGCTATCGGAGAAGGACGTACCCGCAAGGACCACGGCGACGTTTCCAACCAGCTGTACGCCAAGTACGCCATCGGTCGTGATGCCGCCGCCATGAAGGCAGTCGTTGGTGAAGAGGCTCTGTCATCGGAGGACAAGCTGTCGCTCGAGTTCCTTGAGAAGTTCGAGCGCTCTTTCATCGCCCAAGGCGCCTACGAGAAGCGCACCATTGAGGAATCGCTCGACTTGGCCTGGTCGCTCCTCCGTATCTACCCTAGAGAATTGCTTAACCGTATTCCCGCCAAGGTCCTCGACCAGTACTACTCCAGGAGTCGCAGCGAGAAGAAGGCGACAAAGGACACTCGGGACAACTCGGGGGAGCAGCAAGAGGGACAGCAGGACGAGAACTTGATCGACGTCTAAGCGACAACTAAACATAGTTATGCATGTAGTTCTGAGTTTGTGATAGATTACTGTAAGCGGCATCTATGAAATTGCGTATATACGAATATCTGAACCTGCTGTGGCAAGTACATGATGCGGTTCCGGACCATACTACACCTTCTACACCTTCTACACCTCAGGCACCCCAGGCACCTACATGAACTCTCCATATCTCTTCCGACGCTTTCTGGCACGTTGAGGCGCTTCAGGCCACACTGTTGCGTCCAGCATGTTGTTGATACACTGTTCCGCGCTTTCACCTCAGTGTCAACAAGCACCGGTTGCCCATGCCAACAGTGCGTTTGTGCCGCAGCACAGCAAAAATTTTGCCTACCTGAATTTCCTTCCGATTACTGCACCATCCACAGCTCTTCTCTTGTATGTCCAAGAATTTTCTGCTCTAGTAGCAGAAGACAGTAATCCCGCTCGCGCGCAAACTTTGTTAACGACAGAACAGTCCGTAGTCATCACCAAAGCACGATACAATGAACTACACGATGAGGTAATACGAAGCGCATTTGTCATTTTAGGTAGCGGATCTAGTCAATCTGCTACTTCGCGTTGCTCTTCCCCATATGCAGTCGGATTACAGTCTAGATTTTCTGTTCCCCGGCTTGAGCTCAACGGGAGCATCTCCTCTCTGTCACTCCTCCTTCAGTTTCGCTTTCGCGCGCCAACATAGCCCGGATATTCTCGCAAGATGACTTGCGCGCCCTTGCGTATTGCATAGCAGTATCTGGATATCCTCATGTCTGCATAGCGGCCCAAAAAACTACCTTTGGAACCGTGGAACGTACCAGGACCCCAGCTTCGACAGCAATGAAAGGCCCATGCCAGGATACTTCCAAACACCATACCCAGCTCACCGGCATCGTTATACGTGGACCTGGATTGCCTCGATGCAACACTGGAGCTTCAGCAATACCATTGGACCATGTGAAGTCGATTAGCCTACTCCAAGACACAGAGCAAAGCCCAGGAAAGCATGCTGCCAGCTTAGCCTCGACGGGCGAATCCAGCATACCAGCGACACGATAGAACCATGGATCACGACACGAGCACCCAATGAGCAGACGACGAACTATTCATCATAGATTGAAGACTACTAGAGACGACCATGCTGGTACAATGCTGAGCGAGTACTGATCAAGAATAGTGTCCTCCCCCCCGAGTGTACCCACACGTTAGGCTTCGCGCCGGGGATCTCTGCCGCGGACGAGGCAGGCCTGACTGGGGTCATTCGGAGCCTTGACCAGTTCTCGCTTGTCAAGAGTTACGCCGTAGGCCCTCTGTCAGCCCTGGCCAGCCGTGCGGCGGGGATCGAGAGCACCGGAGCCTATGTCGTGAAGACATGGCACGACGAGGGGCAGCCGCACTTCACAGTGGAGCTTTGGGCGAAGTATCGGGGGATGTGAGTTGATAATTCCACCTGCTTTGAAGCTACAACAGTGTACTAACGTGAACGCCTTTCAGCGACTATTGGAGCAAGTCGCCCACTGTACACGTCTTCCCGGACCACTCAGAGTCCTATTTGCTTGACAACAAAAAGTACTACAAGGGGCGAGGGGAGACGGTGTACAGAGGGTGGGATTCCGACGTGAGTGTTCTTTGCCTACTGCCGTTTAGTCACCAAATTTACTGACATGTCAAGCTGACCGGACGGCGATACCCGGGGGCGCCAGTCCCAGCGAGGGGGCCAGTACCATGGTATGGTGAGGAGCTTTCGGGTGAGACGATTTCGTCCGACGAGGGAGTTGGGGGTGGCAACGGCAGTGAGACGGTAGGCAATCCAAAATGTGACATGCTTCTTCTTCAATTCATTCGCTTACGGACACTACAGGACCCTCCTACGCTCAGCCCCTCCGATCCTCCGCTCGGCCGTTCTCGCGCTCGCTCGCTGTCCCCTGGGGAGGTTCCGATTGTAGCGGTGCCTGCCTTCGGGAGCCTCTTCCCCCTCCCCAGATAGTTTCCTCGGTATGTGTATAAAAGTTTCCCAGTTTGTTCCACATCCAAGTCCTTAGGCCAATGAAAGGCTGTTCGCCCGGCTTCGGATTCCACGGGTCTTTGGCAAAGTCGTGGAAGAGGACGCCGTAGACGAGGACGAAGCTGATCAAGCTCCATATCACAATGGTGACTTTGCGGTTCCACTCGGGTCGTACGGCCTTGTCCTTGATACGGCGCTTGAACTTGCGCTCGAATCGGAATTGTTGCTTCTTGGTCAACTCGTCGAAGTTGGGCGGCCATTTCTTGCGCATGTGGAAGCGGTTGCTCGCAAAGTCGAAGGGTGGGAGCGTGCTCCTCTCCCGACCGAAGAGGCGGCGGAACAAGGTCAACAGCATCGATTCGAGTGGCGGTCCAGCGACCGGACGTGTTGGTTTTGCGAATCGGCGATTTTGGTGCTCTTGATGCTTTCGCAGTTCCTCGACTGACGTTCTTACAGAAAACCCGCGCTCGGACCGCAGAACTCTTGGCAGCAGCCACAAGTTTGCGCCCATTTGGGTATGACTCGTAGCGCTTGGACAGTATCCTTCAAACCGCCGCATACCCCACCGTCACCCCTCCTTACGCTCTCTATTCTCTCTATTATCGTTTCGGCATCATGGCAGAAGCATCGGTCCCTCAAGATGTGCCCAAAGATGCCGTAACTGCTACCCTCGACCTCCTCAAGCCACAAGAGGCAGAATCAAAAACACTAAAAATCGAAAACACAGATAAGCGAGACACGCTGATCGAGGCTGAGAAGCGCTACCAGCAAGCATGGCAAGAGCAAGGAGTTTTCAACCCGGACGCGCCGTCTCTCGATGAGGAACCGTTTGACACCACCACGCCCGACCAGCTGCACGAAAAGTACCCAAAATGGTTCGGAAACTTCGCCTACCCATACATGAACGGAACGCTCCACGCCGGCCACGGATTCACTGCATCAAAGGTCGAATTTACTGCCGGATTCCAGAGGATGGTTGGCAAGCGGACCCTCTTCCCTCTTGGCTACCACGTGACAGGCATGCCCATCAAAGCATGTGCCGACAAACTAGTCCGTGAAGTCGAGCAGTTTGGACAGAACTTCGAGCGATGCCCAGTAGAGGATGTCATCGAAGACAGCGTATCGGAGCCGCCCGCGCCCACTCAGGCTGAGACCAAGACCGACATTACCAAGTTCAAGGCGCAAAAGGGTAAGGCTGCGGCAAAGACTGTGAAGACCAAGTACCAGTTCCAGATCATGTTGGCGCAAGGCATCCCGCTTGAGGAGATTCACAAGTTTGCAGACCCGTTCCATTGGATTGAATACTTCCCACCTCTGGCAAAGCGCGACCTGAACAACTTCGGCGCAAGGATAGACTGGCGAAGGCAGTTTGTCACCACAGACGCGAACCCGTACTACGACTCATTCGTGGCATGGCAGATGCGCAAGCTGCTGGACTTGAAGAAGATCATCTTCGCGAAGCGCTACACCGTGTACAGCCCCAAGGATGGACAAGCATGCATGGACCACGACAGGCAGTCTGGAGAAGGTGTCGGTGTCCAAGAGTACACAGGTCTGAAGATGAAGGTCATGAAATGGGCAGACTCGGCCAAAGAGATCGAGAGCAAACTTCCCCAAGGCGCAAGCGCATACTTCATTCCAGCCACTCTACGGCCAGAGACCATGTATGGCCAGACATCATGCTTCGTCAGCCCCACGATCGAGTACGGATTATTCAAGGTCACCGATACCGAGTATTTTGTCTGCAGTCAACGCTCGGCGCGCAACATGTCATACCAACCCGGCATCTTCCCCAAATGGGGCGAGTTCCCACAAGTCGCCAGCTTCAAGGGCAAAGATGTAATTGGCACTATCGTTGACGCGCCTCTCTCAGTTCACAAGGAGGTCTATATTCTCCCCATGGAGACAGTCAAGGACACGAAGGGCACCGCCGTGGTCACCTGTGTGCCATCAGACTCGCCTGACGACTACATTACCTCATTTGACCTCGCCAAGAAGGCCGAGTACTATGGCATCCAAAAGGAATGGGTCAAATTTGACGACATCCTGCCCATCATTGACACTCCAACCTATGGCAACCTCACCGCAAAGAAGCTGGTCGAAGACATGAAGATTCAGTCACCCAAGGATGCAGCCAAGCTCGCAGACGCAAAGGAGAAGGCATACAAGGAAGGCTTCTACAAGGGTAAGATGGTTTATGGCGACTTCAAGGGAAAGCCTGTAGAGGAAGCGAAGAGCCTGGTTCGCAAACAGCTCATCGATGCTGGTCACGCTTTCGCATACGCCGAGCCAGATGGTAAAGTTATGAGCCGAAGTGGCGACGACTGCGTTGCCGCTCTACTCGACCAATGGTACATGAACTACGGCACAGCAGCGAATGGTGGAGATGGCGAGTGGGCTGAGAAGGTACGATCGCACATTGAGGGTGACCTCAACCTTTACTATCCCGAAGCCAAGAACCAGTTCTTGCGAGTTGTTGACTGGCTGAGCATCTGGGCTTGCGCAAGGTCTTATGGTCTTGGTACAAAGGTGCCATGGGATCCATCTGTCATGGTCGAGAGTCTGTCGGATTCTACCATCTATCAGGCCTATTACTCATTCGCACATCTGCTACACAAGGACATGTTCGGCAAAGAAGTTGGACCTCTCGGTATCAAGCCTGAGCAGTTCACCGACGACGCATGGGACTACGTATTTGGCCGACGAGACCGCTCCGATCTGCCTCAGTCTGACATCCCCAAGAAGTCCCTGGAGACATTGAGGCGGCACTTCGATTACTGGTACCCGCTCGACATGCGCACCAGTGGCAAGGACTTGATCCAGAACCATTTGACCTTCAACCTTTACGTACACACTGCGATCTTCCCCAAGGAGAACTGGCCACGAAGCTTCCGTGTCAACGGACATCTCATGCTCAACGGAGAGAAGATGAGCAAATCTACAGGCAACTTCCTTACTATTGCTGGCGCTGTCGAGAAGTTTGGCGCTGACGCCACCCGCATTGCACTTGCCGATGCAGGAGACGACATTGGAGACGCCAACTTCGAAGAGACTGTCGCCAATAGCAACATCCTCAAGCTCTTTGAGTTGCGCAAGTGGTGTGAAGAGCTGGTGCGTGAGGCCATATACGTTGCAGACGCCAAAGAGTACCTTGAGAAGAGGTCTACTGAACGGGTAAAGAACTCGGATGTCATACAGCGAAAGGCCGGAAGCAGCTACTTCCTCTTTGACGACATGTTCGAGAACGAGATGAACTTGCTAGTACACGAGACGTTCCAGCACTACTCAGCGACATCCTACAAGCTTGCGCTCAAGTCCGGTTTTTACGACTTCACATCAGCGCGTGACTTTTACCGCGAGGCAACGCGCGCTGCTGGCATTGGCATGCACGAGGACTTGGTCAAGAAGTTCATCAAGATCCAGGCTCTTATGCTGACTCCCATTGCACCTCATTGGGCAGAATACATTTGGCTCGAACTACTCAAGGAGACATCTACCATCCAGAATGCGCAATGGCCCAAGGTCCCCGAGGCTGACCCTTCCCTCACCGCAGCTCGCGAGTTCGTCCGCCAAACACAATCAAACATCACATCGGCCGAGGGTGCAGCAGTCAAGAGGCTGTCCAAGGGAAAAGCAGCAAACTTCGACCCCAAGAAGGAGAAGAAGATCACCATATTCGCTGCGCAGGAGTGGCCCGCTTGGCAGAAGAAGTAAGCAGCTTAATTTATACTCCACCAACCAAGACTAACAAGACTCAGGTACATTGACCTCGTCTCGTCCTCATACCCTAACCTCGACATCAAGTCCCTGTCCAAATCTATCGACAAGTCCGAATCGAAGAAGGCAATGCCATTCATCAACGGTCTGAAGCGTCGTCTTGATAACGGCGAATCCAAGGAAACTGTCCTCAACCGTGAGCTCGCTTTCGACGAACTCAGCACCCTCCGATCCATGATTCCTGGCCTAAAGCAGACGATCCAGAAGTGTGTCGAGGTAGAGATTGTCACAGTCAAGGAGGGCGGCAAGGAAGGTACGATTATCAAGGAAGACGGCAGTCAGGGTGAAGTCAGGTCCGAGTTGCCACCAGCCGCCATGAGTGCAGAGCCAGGAAGCCCAAGCTTTGCATTTGAGAACGTTGAGGGTTTGGCTGTGCGATAGATGATATGGTTGCCACGCTTTGACGACTTCTTGAGGCGCTTGTCATGAGCATGGCTGTAGTAATTAAAACGATTCACGATTTGTATATGGAACTATTCTGCCCACAGCCTCTGTTTGTGACTAATCTACTAATGACAGATTGAGCCTTGGACTGATTTCCAGGTGGCTAGTGGTGAGCTCAAATTGCCCTATGTAGACAGATGCTTCTACATAGACGCGCAACTAATACCCCATTCGCACCATGTGGCGGTACACAATACACCCCGAAGTACCACCTGTTCGGAAACCTTGGGAGTCCATGGACTTGGAATTGCATCATGGAGTGCACACGCACTAGAAGAATTCAGTACCTCGGCTGGCGATCTCGACACCATCAATCGATGAGCTAGCGAAATTCCGGAATCACATGGAGCGAGACTCTCTGCCATCATCCAGTGTGAAGTAGTTGCGCATTCAGGGTGCCGAGGCATTCTTGCTAGCATCATGGAACCCTGGAGTTCTATCCATTGCCTGGGAGGTGCGTGGCCGAGGCCCAGCGTGTAGTGTGTGCAATAGCTTAGGGGCGTGTGGAGTCGGATGATGCGTCTCCGTCCGTGAACGTCGTGTGGCCACGATGGGGAGTTTAGGTTTGGATGGCAGTTCAAAAGAAACCCCATGGCCGCTTCCACAGGGCGAAGAAGTGGAGTGCTTCGTTGACTGACTTGCGCCATACCACACTAGTCTTTTAAACGAAGTGTCTCGCGACTAACTCCCCAGACAACATTTCTATCAACCACTACACGCTCGAACGACGACGAGGCAAGATGGGCGTTTCTGAGTACGACGTACTCATTATTGGTGCGGGCATTTCGGGAATCAATACTGCGTACCGTGTGCAGAATTCTGCTCCCAAGGGCACGACATATGCTATTTTGGAGTCGCGCTCGAGCATCGGCGGAACATGGGACCTTTTCAAATACCCCGGATTACGCTCTGATTCTGATCTATACACCTTTGGCTTCCCATGGCGTCCGTGGACTGACGGGCCCGCCATCGCCGAAGGCCCCCTAATCCTCGAATACATGAAAGAAGCCATCCGCGAGACGGGCATCGACAAAGCAATCAAATACCGACACCGCGCCACCAAAGCCAACTGGGACTCCAAGACACTAAAATGGACGCTCGACGTCGACGCCGACGGCCAAAAGCAGCAGTTTCGCGGGCGCTTCATCGTCTTCGCGACGGGCTACTACGACTACGAAGAGCCGCTGCACGCCGTGATCCCTGGGCTCTCCAACTTCAGCGGCACGGTGGTGCACCCGCAATTCTGGCCCGAGGACCTGGACTACGCGGGGAAAGAAGTAGCGATCATCGGGTCCGGCGCAACGGCCGTCACCATCCACCCCGTCATCGCAAAGACGGCCAAGCAAACCACCATCGTGCAGCGCAGCCCCAGCTACATCCTGCCGGTGCAGAACAGTGTCAGTCCGCTGACGGCGGCCATGCGCGCCGTCTCGCCTGCGCTCGCGTACAAGGTGAACCGCGTGCGCTTTCTCGTCTTTGGATACTTTTTGTTCTACTTCAGTCGCATGTTCCCCAGCACGGCGCGGAAATTGATCCGCGGGATCACGACCAAGGAATTGCCGCCGAGCGTCTCGCACGATCCGCATTTCAATCCCAAGTACAATCCGTGGGAGCAAAGGTTGTGCGTGACGCCGAATGGCGAGTTTTACCGCGCGATTCGCGAGGGGAAGGGGGGGATTCTGACGGGCACGATTAAAACGGTGACGGAGAATACTATTGTGTTGGACGATGGGCAGGAGTTGGCTGCGGATATCATCGTGACTGCCACGGGGCTGAAGCTCAAGGTCGCGGGCGGCATTGAGATTTCTGTGGATGGGGACAGGTTTGATATTTCGACCAAGTATATGTGGAAGGGCATGATGCTGCACGACTTGCCCAATGCGTCGTTGGTGCTGGGGTACACGAATGCGTCCTGGACGTTGGGGGCGGATGCGACGGCGCAGACGATTTGCAGGCTGCTGAATGAGATGGAGAGGAAGGGCGCGGGCGCCGTGGTGCCGAGAGTGGCGAATGTAGATGAGATGAAGTCGCTGCCGGTTCTTGATCTCAACTCGACGTATATCAAGAAGGGAGAGGGTATTTTGCCGAAGACGGGCGACAGTGGGCCGTGGAAGCCGCGGTCAAACTACTTCAACGATATTAGGGAGGCGAAGTGGGGAAGCATACATAACGGCTTGGAGTATGTCCAGAAAGCATAGACGGTTCTTTAATGTAGATGCAATGATATTTGTCGTGTAAAGGCTCTTGTTGTTCTTTCAGTACATGTTCGCTGCGACCGGTTGGAGACGTCAATGTTACATGTGATATGTCCTTCTTCACAGGAATTCAAAGATGGTGGACGGGCCCGAGATATGTTGAGTGGTGTTTGAGATTTCAACGCAGCGCTAATAACAATGGGATGCATTGTGGAAATAAGAGGTGGGTATAGTACTGACCAGGGTTCTAGGAAACTGGTCGGAGGCATAGGAATGGTATCAGCGTACCGCAGCCGGATTCAAGTACCCAAAGTACTGAGGCTGAATACATGGAGCTCTCTTGGTCCGTTCAGTGCCATCTTGAAGCCTCGAACTTCTAGCAGAATCGGAACCATATTATGGTTTGACCGGCCTCGTCAGTGCCAGACCATATCAGTCCGGTGCGGGCTTCGAGCAGCGGACTGCAAGTCTTCGGATTGTCTGTGATCCAGACAGCATTTGGTGGTGGTATCATGTTGCAACCAGGTCTATCCCTTTTCAGCCTGCTTTGCCTCCCTCGGTGTGCTCAGTCCCATGATTTCCTCCGTTCAACTGCAGCATGCGCTTGACGCTGTCCACGCTCTTCTCGAGATGTGGATGGCGCTCCATGAAGCCGCCGTGCTGTCCGTTTGCCATAGCACCTGCCACGCCCCGCTTCTTGCCTACGAGGGGGTCGATGAGGCCTGGCCGTGGCGGCCACTCGTCACTGTCCTGCCAGCCTTGAACGAGTGCCTTAGTCATGTCGGCTAGGTTGATGGGGACCGAGGGCGTACGTGACGACATGACAATCTTCTGGTAGATGTCGGAATACGAGTTCGGCGTGATAGAGGCGCGGATGGGGTTCTCATCGAGGAGGCGCGGTGCGACTGGTACCATGTCGAAGGCGTCTGGGTCGGCGTGTTGGACCGTGGGGATAGCGTATCTCTTGACGCTGGCCGCACCAGTCCACGTGTCCCGTCGCTCGACCCAGAGCCGCAGCCCCTCGTTGTGCTGCATCTCCTCCTCCAGCCGCTCCTTGCGCCTCTTTCTGCGGGACTCGCGAGTCCGCACGACGGCATCGGCGATGCTATCCGGGCTGTCGAATTTGTAGGGGCCCGCCTCTCCAGGGCCCGAATCGCTCGACTCAGACTCGCCATAGTAGCGTTCGCACAGGCCCTGGGCATCGCGCACCTCTTCGTCGGAAGCCGACCAGACTGGTGGGACGTCTGGATAGGCCCAGTCGTTGCGCACGCGGTCCTGGAGAAAACGCTTGGCGGCCCGCGAAGCTGTTTGGTTGCTTTCCATGGCGAGGGCTTCGTGCTACACCCAAACGACTGCCGAAACGAAACGGCCCGGTCAGCGGGACGCACGCGACGGTGGAGATGTCGGCGATCTGTGTAGCGAGCGGGCAGTCAGAGCGGATGAAGGTCCGGGTGCAGGTGCGGGTGCGGGTGCGTCTGTTTCTTGTTCGAATTAAGCGTCCCCGCTTAGCATGGTCAGGTGGGTTTTTCGCATGGTCGGGTCAACTGCGTCCTGAAGAGGAAGCTGTGGGGTAGCTAGCTTGCCTCCAGCATTCACATCTTGGCTGTAGCTCCGGCGCATCTTGAAGTTACTAGTGCCCTTCGCATTGTTTACTTACCTGGGTACAGTCTACACGGTCAGATGCATCAAGCTGCTTGCGCCTATTTCGTCACGACAACCCCGTCGCCGCCATGCATTAAGACGTAAAGAGCGAGAGTTGCGAGGCCTCAGCTTCGGTAGCGGCGCAACTTCCCTTCTCAGCCAATTCTTCAATGCTGCAGGGCTGCACCAGAAGCCGTTGGCTGCACGGGCCGCAGTAGCGCCTCGTTCTAGTGGCATGTGAAGCT
>Ga0265780_10005800_pt1 | contig 15530 bp, 8 predicted proteins | sample P1T30metagenome_FD_192432 | JGI IMG/M metagenome (GOLD analysis project Ga0265780, IMG submission 192432) | Plant litter microbial communities from East Loma Ridge, Irvine, California - P1 T30 | ecosystem: Environmental > Terrestrial > Plant litter > Unclassified | place: USA: California... | reverse complement strand
AAGTACAACTCCGTGATTTGGTGGTAGATAATGAATATCTCCTCGTCGGGAAACTTCGTGAGCGGGCGCTGCAAGCTCAGCAGCGTATCGAGCTCGATGTAGTCCCAGTAGTTGATGTAGTCGGCGTGGTAGAGGCCTTCGAGGTAGGCGGCTAGGTCCTGGCCATCGGCGGCGTAGCGCTGCTGCAAGCGCCGCAATTGGGCCAGTACGGCGGGCGAAAACTCTTCGGAAGCAGGCGTCGAAATAGGCTGGTCGGACATTGCAGAATAGGAGGGTGCCGCCGCAAATATCGGCGCGCCGGCCCGTGCGGCGCCGCCGGTTGGGCAGCGCACCCTACTTTTGAATGAGTTTTGAGTGACGAGTTCTGCGTTTTGCGTGCAGTATAGCCAATTCAGAATGCCTGTTTTCTAACTCAAAGCTCAGAACTCAACATTCTTAACTCCCCACAGTGGCCGAGAAATCCAGCATTTTCGATATGATAGGGCCGGTGATGATAGGGCCCAGCTCGTCGCACACGGCCGGGGTAGTGCGCATTGCGCGGGCGGCCATCCGCATTTTGGGCGCGCTGCCCACCGAGGCGGTTATCACGTTCTACAATTCCTTTGCCCGTACCTACGAGGGCCACGGCTCCGACCGCGCCATTGTGGCGGGTTTGCTGGGGTATAAGACTGACGACGAGCGTATTCGCACGGCCTTTGACTACGCCGCCGAGGCTGGTTTCAGGTATACGTTTCAGAGCGTGGGCAACGCTTCGACGCTGCACCCCAACACGATAAAGCTCAACCTGACCGGCCCCGACGGGCATCGCGTGGAGGTGGTGGGCCAGAGCCGGGGCGGCGGCGTGATTCGCATCGTGGAGGTTGATGGCTTCGGCTGCGACTTTTCGGGCTCGCTGCACACGCTTATCGTCGATGCCAACGATATGCCGGGCTCCATTGCCTTTATCGCCTCCGTTATTGCCCACGACGACTGCAACATTGCCACGATGTTCGTGTCGCGCAAGGGCAAAAACGAGGCTGCCCGGCAGTTTATCGAGATGGACAGTCCGATTAAAGACATCACCCTGGCGTACTTGCGGCAGCTGAGCTGGGTGCAGCGTATTACCTATATTCCGACGCTTGAATAGGTAGGCTGAATGTAATAAATAGTCCCGGCTGGCGATAGCGGTAGTCGGGGCCACCCGACCCAAAATAGCGGCTGGCCCGCTGCGTTTACCCACCCGAGTTGATTCCCACTTTTGCCTTTCTCTCTTCCTTTATGACTGCAAAAACTACTTGCCTACCCGCCGCCCTAGGGCTGGCTGCGCTGCTGGCGGCCGGTCCGCTCGCGGCCCAGACGGCCCCGGCGGCGGCCCGCCCCGCCACCGCGCCCGGCGCGGCGCTGGGGGCGCCAGCGGCGGGCGCCACTGGCCCCTGGAGCCTCCAGCGGGCCGTAGACTACGCCCTTGAGCACAACCTGAACGTACGCCTAAGCCAATTGCAGGCCCAGAGCAACCAGCAGGTGCTGCGCCAAAGCAAGGCCGCCCTGCTGCCCACGGCCAACCTCAACGGCACCCAAAACTGGCAGTTTGGTACCAGCGTCAACCCGCTTACGTTTGAGTTTCAGAGCCAGACGGTGCGGGCCAACAACTTCTCGGCTGCGTCGCAGGTTATTCTGTTTCAGGGCTTTCAGCTGCGCAATACCATCAAGCGCAACGACCTCGACTACCAGGCCAGCGTAGCCGACATCGAGAAGGCCCGCAACGACCTGAGTTTGAACGTGGCCGGGCAGTTTTTGCAGTTGGTGCTGGCCCAGGAGCTGGTGCGCGCCAACCAAACCCGCGTGGCCAGCGACCAGGAGCAGATAACGCGCACCAAAATCTTGCTCAAGGCCGGTAGTATCCCCGAAAGCACGCTGCTCGATAGCCAGAGCCAGTTGGCCACCGACGAGCTGAACGTGATTACGGCCCAAAATCAGGCCGATTTGGCCCGCCTAGCGCTGTTGCAGCTGATGAACATCGACCCGGCCACGGCCCAGGATTTTCAGGTGGAGGTGCCCAACCTGCCCGACCCCGACGAGGAGGCGCCCTACGTCATCGACCTCAACCAGACGTACCAGGAAGCGGCCCAGCGCCTACCCGAAATCAAGGCGGCTGAGCTGCGCGTAGTGAGCGCCCGCCGCAGCCTCGACATTGCGCGCGGCGGCTACTACCCGCGCTTTGCCCTCACGGGCTCGCTGTTTACGGGCTACTCGTCGTCGGCCGTGTCGCGGGTGCTCACGGGCACCTCCACTGGCACCAACTTCCCGCTTAGCATCCTGGATGCTAATGGCAACCCCGTGCCAGGCACCACGGGCTTCAACGTGGTGCTGCCGGGCCAGCCCACGTATGATGCGCTGCCCGTACGCTTTTTCGACCAGCTGAGCAACAACTACGGTAAGTCCATCCAGTTTGGGCTGAGCATCCCGATTCTCAACGGCTTGCAGGTGCGCACGGCCGTGCAGCGCTCCATCATTAATGAGCAGGCCCAGAGCGTGCGCGCCGAGCAGGCCCGCCTGACGCTGCGCCAAAGCATCGAGCAGGCCTACGCCGATGCCCGCGCTGCCCAGCGCCAGTACGCCGCCGCCAGCCGCCAGGTGGCCGCCCTCACGCTCACGCAGCGCAACTCGGAAATCCGCTTCAACAACGGCCTGCTCAACGGCACCGAGTTTAATATTGCCAAAAACAACCTCAATTTCGCCGTTTCCAACCAGCTCCAGGCCAAGTACACCTTCATTTTCCGGCGCAAAGTGCTGGACTTCTACCAAGGCAAGCCGCTGGCGCTGTAAGTGAGTAACTGAGTAGATGAGTAAGTTTTCTAATTAGAGGCTTCACTCATTTACTCATTTACTCATCTACTCATTTACTACTTGAACTAGATGAAAAATAACCGACTCCTTTTTATTCTGCTGGGCCTCGTCGTCGTGCTTGTCGTCGGCTTTATGGTGGCCAAAAAACAGGGTTTGGTGGGCCAGCCCACCGGCACCGAAGTAACGGCGGCCAAGGCCGGGCCGACCACCATTGTGGAGAAAGTCAGCGCCTCGGGTAAGGTGCAGCCCGAAACCGAGGTGAAAATTTCGCCCGACGTGTCGGGTGAAATCACGGAATTGTACGTGCGGGAGGGCGACTCGGTGAAGAAAGGCCAGCTGCTGCTACGCATCCGGCCCGACAACTACCAGGCTATGGTGAGCCAGCAAAGCGCCGCCGTGGGCACCCAGCGCGCCAACGTGGGCCAGGCCGAAGCCCAGCTGCAACAGCAAACAGCCAACGCCCGCCAGACCGAGCTGACGTACCGCCGCCAAGCTTCGCTGTATAAGCAAAAGGTGATTTCGCAGGCCGACTACGAGGCTGCGCAGGCCGCTTATAATGCTTCGCAGGAGCAGCTGAAAGCCATTCGGGCGCAGATAACCGCCGCTCAAAGCACTGTGCGCTCGGCCCAAGCCGGCTTGCAGGAAGCCCAGAAAAACCTCAACAAAACCACCATTTATGCCCCGGTGAGCGGCACGGTGTCGAAGCTCAACGTGAAAAAGGGCGAGCGCGTAGTGGGTACCAGCCAGATGGCGGGCACCGAAATCATGCGCATCGCCAACCTCAACAACATGGAGGTGCGGGTGAGCGTGAACGAGAATGACATTATCCGGGTGCAGCTCGGCGACTCGGCCGAGGTAGAAGTGGACTCGTACACGACCCAAAATGAGAAGTTTAAAGGCATTGTGACGGCCATTGCCAACACGGCCAAAGACGCCCTCACGGCCGAAGCCGTAACCGAGTTTGAGGTGCGCGTGCGCCTGCTGCCCGACAGCTACCGCCACCTCATCAAGACTGGCCCCAGCGGGCGCACCACGGTGCCGTTCCGGCCCGGCATGACGGCCTCGGTCGACATCATTGCCGAGCGCAAGGCGGGCGTGCTGAGCGTGCCGCTCGCCGCCGTAACTACCCGCTCCGACTCGGCCAACGTGCAGAAGCAGGAAGGTAGCGGTGTCCGCATCGGCCCAAATCGGGGCACGGCCACCAAGGAAGAAGGTGCGGCCCCAAAGGCCAAAATCGAGGAAGTGGTATTCGTAATTAAGGATGGCAAAGCGGTGCTGACGCCGGTGAAAACGGGCATCAGCGACTTCCAGAACATCGAGATTAAGAGCGGCTTGGCGGCCGGCACCGAGGTGGCTAGCGGCCCTTTTCGGGCCGTGTCAAAAACCCTTAAGAATGGCGAGCGCGTGGTGGTAAAAGACGCCGCCAGCCTCAGCAAAGCCAGCACCGAAGACGCGGGCAAATAACTTTGCAGCGCGCCAGCCGGTATTGGTTGGGCCGCCCCGGGCCGGTAGGCGCGGGGCGGCTTCGTTTTTTCTGAAGCCACGATGACTACTTTTCTACCTTCTGCAAGTCGGCTGACCAGCGCCGCCGTGCGCCGCCAACTATTGGCCTTTGGACTGAGAACGAGCCTGCTAGCCGGCACAGCACTGCCCGCCCTGGCCCAGGTGCCACTCAACCCTACGGCCCCTACAGCCGCCCCCGATACCAGCGGCCACAAATACCAGACGCCGCCCGGCGCGCCGCGCCAGCCCTGGTACAACAGCAAGCTGGTGCGGGCCACGGCGGTGCCGGCGGTGCTCATCGGCTACGGCATCAGCGTAGTCGATGAGCACGGTTTTTATTCGTCGTACGATGCCCGGCGCGACATTCAGCGTAATTTTCCCAACTTCAGCAACCACCTCGACGATTACCTGCAGTGGGCACCTTACCTGGAATTGGGCGCGGTGCTGGCCTTTGGGGTTGAGGGCCGCAACGACCGCACCAATCTGGCGCTGATTTTGGCCAAGTCGGAAGCCATCATGCTCAGCTCGGTTTACATCGTAAAAATGACCACCCGGCACGAGCGCCCCGACGGGTCCGATAACCGTTCGTTTCCGTCGGGCCACACGGCGCAGGCGTTTTTGGCGGCCAGCATTGTGCACACCGAATTGCGCGAAAAAAGCGTGTGGTACGGCGTGGGCGCCTATACGCTGGCCACCGGCGTGGGCGCCTTCCGCATGCTGAACAACAAGCACTGGGAGGCCGACGTGTTTGCCGGGGCCGGCTTCGGCATTTTGTCGGCCCACGTGGCCTACCTCACGCACCGCAACCGCTGGGGCCGTCACCCCGACGCTCGCTCGGGCATCGGCCTGGGTGCCCCCGTGGTGCCTGAGCGCGGCAAGTGGCAGCTAAATCCGACCATGTTACCCGGCGGCGCGCCCGGCGTCACGGTAACCTGGCAAGCGAAGTAGGGTAGGAGGTAATTGGGTGATTAAGTAAATAGGCAATTACAGCTAAAAAGGCCCCAGCACGCTACCGTGCTGGGGCCTTTTCCTATTTTTATGGAGAACGAAAAACCTTCTCACCTAATCACTCACTCACCTTCTAACTCAGCATTACCGCTGATTACGCAGGATGAAGTTGTGGAAGGTGGCCGAAGTGTCCTCGGCGCCTTGGGCTACTAGGGCGAGGCGCACGCCGCGGTCCCAGGGTGGCAGGAAGGTGCCGTTCACAGTGAAGTTTTCGGTGGGCATGGGCTGCCAGGTGGCGCCATCGGTGCTGTAGGCGAAGCGGTAGCGCTGGCCGCCCCACACCTCCAGACGCAGGGTGAGGGTGTCGCAGGGCTCGATGAACACCGACGTGAGGCACTGCTGCTTGCCGCTTTTCAGGTGCCACACTTGCAGCTGGCCGTTACCGGCCATGAGCGCCAGCGCATTATACGGGTCGCCCACGGCGGCCAGGCCCGCGAAAGTATCGGTGGGCAGGGCGGCAAAATCGAGGGTTGTGGCGGCTTTATAGGTAGCGGTGTGCGTGCGCCGGGCCACGATGGAGCCCAGGCGCGAGGGCTCGGCCGCGAGGCGCAACTGGCCTTCGCGGACCGCCGCTGCGGGCCGCGGTCCGATGGGCCACTGCCACTCCAGGCCGAGCTGGCTACCCCCAAACTCGTCGGCCACGTGCAGGTGGCTGAGGTCGGTGATGGGCGGTGCCTGCGGGCTGCGGCGCACAAATTCGGGCCATTCCTCGGCGTTCCAGATAAACTCGCTTAGCAGGCCCTGGCGGCCCACAAATTCGTGGCTCTGGTTGAAATAGGCGTGATGCAGCAAAAACCAGCGCCCATCGAGCTCGGCCACGGTGCCGTGGCCAGGGCATTTCCAGGTGTCGTTGCTGTCGAGAATGGGGTTTTGGGCGTATTTCTCCCACGGCCCCAGCAGCGCCCGCGAGCGGGCTACGCCGGTGGCGTACTGGCAGCCCTTGCCGCAGCAGCTGTTGCCGGCATAAAACATGTAGAACCAGCCATTGTGCCGCACCAGGGCCGAGCCTTCCACCAGCGGGCCTTCCCAGCGCACGTCGTTGGTAAAGAGCTCGGTAGCTTCGCCAATGAGGGCCGTGCGGTCGTCATTCAGGCGCTGCGCCCAGATGGGCGTTTCCTGGTAGCAGGAGTTGCCGTCTTCCTTCCAGACGAGGTACAAGTCGCCGTGCTCATCGGGGATGGCAAAGCCGTCGATGGAGCCGGCTTCTTGGCCCACCAGCGGGCCGTGGTCGGTGTAGGGGCCGGCCGGGTGGTCGGCGCTGGCCACGGCTACGCACAGCATGCCGCCCTTTTTGCGGGCGGTATAGTACACGTAAGTGCGGCCGTTTTCCTGGTAAAACTCGGGCGCCCAGAAGTTGGAGCCGGCCCAGTCGGGCACTTTATCGGGAAAAACGTGGCCTACCAGCTCCCAGTCGAGCAGGTTCTTAGACGTAAAGAGGGGAAACACCGCGCCCCACTCGGCCGTGGTAGCGCTGGCCCAATATGTATCGCCGATTTTAATGACGGTCGGGTCGGGGTAATCGCCTGGTAGTACGACCTGGTCGTAGGAAGGGCGGGGGAGGGCCGGGGCAATTTCGGGTGAAATACCGGGGGCCAGGGTGGTCGCTAAGGCTAGGTCTAGTGACACGGTGATAAGGATAAAATAAGAATAGAAAAAAAGCCAGGTGGGCAGGAATAGCTTTCCAGATTGCAAAGCTACGCAAGCGATGCGAATGATACGAAAGAAATGTAACTTTTTTGAGTAAAACGCCGAGCAGTAGCAGCTAGGTCTACTCGGCTTGGGGCGGGTGTACAAGCTACACTCAGCGCCTGAAAAACAAAAATTAGGCCACTGTAAGCGCCTTAATGGTAGTATTTTTATCTAAAGCAGAAGTCAGGCCAATTTATTTATCTTAAAAAACGTAAGCTTAATCTTAATTTAACTATAATAAGAAGTTGTTGTCTGCTGTTAATGCTATGACTGCGCTGGCAGGTAAGAAAGGCTTTTGTATTTTTTATGATTTATCTCATTTGTATTCAGTAATAAAAGTATCGGAAATAGTTTCGGTTTAAATCGGGTATTTAGGGCGGCTGGTACGCCTACGCACCGCGCTGCCTAGCTCAGTTGCGGAGTTTGAAAACCAGCGTGGTGCTCGGGTGCGCCGACCAGAAAAAAAGAAAAAAATATTCCAGCGAAAAGGCTGGTAATGCCTGATAACGCATGCGTACAGTGGCGTATAGCAAGAATATATAGCAGAAATTAAGCATTGTTGGCTTATCATTGCACAATCGATTGTGTGTTTTGGTAAACGGCAGTCGGACGCTTTTTTTCTCTTTTTCCCACCCGTATGAATCACTTTTTAACCACCCCCCGAACGGGGCGTTTTGGCGCCCCTATATCCCTGCCCCAGCGAATCCGCCAGAGTAAGGCCAGTTTGCTACTGCTGCTTTGCTTGCTGTGGGCGCAGCACGCCGCCGCCCAGGTAGGGGCCGTTGGCAGCCATGACCCCGGCGCCTTGGTGAAAGAAGGTACTAAATACTGGATGTTTACCACCGGCGACGGTATTTACGGGGCTTCCTCTACTGACCTTATTAATTGGACGCCGGGGGCGCGCACCGTTTTTCCGAGCAACCCCAACTCGTGGCCGGCCTGGATAACGACGGTCGTGCCGGGCTTTGCGGGCAATTTTTGGGCGCCCGAGTGTACGTACCTGAACGGGAAATACTACATGTATTACTCCTGCTCGTCGTTTGGCTCGTCGACCTCGGCCATTGGCGTGGCTACTTCCCTCTCGCTCGACCCGGCTTCGCCCAGCTACGGCTGGACCGACCAGGGCATGGTGATTTCTTCGAATTCCAGCGCGAGCGTCAACGCCATCGACCCGGCCATTCTCAAAGATGCTAACGGCCAGCTGTATATGTACTACGGCTCGTTTAGTGGTGGCCTGGGCGTGCTGGAGCTGGACCCCGCGACGGGGCTGAAAAAGGCTGGTGCCACGCCGGTATTCGTGGCGGGTAATACCACGAGCGGCACCCGCGACTGGGAAGCGCCCTACGTGGTGCAGGAAAACGGCTACTATTATTTCTATGCCAACCGCGGGCTGTGCTGCCAGGGTCTGAACAGCACCTACCGCATTGTGGTGGGCCGCTCGACCAGTCCCACCGGGCCATTCCTCGACAAAAACGGGGTGAACCTGCGGGCGACCAATGCCCAGGCCACGGCGGCCGGCTTTTCGGGCGTAGGCTCGCTGGTGCTGGGCACGTCGGGGCGCTACATCGGGCCGGGCCACTTTGGCTTGCTGCGCGAGAATGGGGTGAATTACGTGTCGATGCACTACTACGATGGCATGGCCAACGGTGCGCCGAAACTCGACCTCGCCAACCTGAAATACGATGCCACCAACTGGCCGATTGTCAGCCGTGACTGGCTGCCGACCGGCCGCTATAAGATTACGAACCAAAATAGCGGCTTGGTGTGGGATGCCTGGGGCTGCACGGCCAACCTGGGCTCGTCCATTGCGCAGGGGCCGTGGCTGGGCGCGCTGTGCCAGCAATGGGATTTTGTGCCGGTGGGCAACGGGTACTATAAAATAGCCAATGCGCTGAACGCGAACCGGGTGGCTGACCTGGCCAACTGCGTTAATGCCAACGGTACAACCATCGGTATCTGGGATTGGCTTAACAATGACTGCCAGAAAATGAAGGTGCAGCGGGCCGCCAACGGCGTTTTTGTCTTTAGCCCCGCCGCCGCCAATAACCGCCTGCTGGAGGTGCCCGCCGCCTCGACCGCGCCCGGCGTGCAGCTGGGTCTGTGGGACTATACCGGCAGCGACTGCCAGAAATGGGCCATTGAAGTGGCCCCCGCCACCTGGACCGGAGCCACCTCCACGGCCTGGGCGAATACCGGCAACTGGGGGCTGCGCGTGGTGCCCGCGGCCAGCGACAACGTGCTCATCCCGGCCGGCATGCCGCGCTACCCGCTCCTGGCGGCCGGCGCGGCCACGGCCAACGACTTGGTTATCAAAAGCGGGGGCGCGCTGGCGCTGGCCGGTGGCCAGCTCACGCTAACGGGCAACCTGACCAACGACGGCACGCTCACGGCGAGCAGCGGCGTGGTCGCGTTTGCGGGCGCGGCGGGCCAGACCCTGGCCGGCACCCAGCTGAGCACTTTTGCCGACCTGCAAGTAGGGGCGGCTGGCCTGCGCCTCGGCAGCCCGGCGGCCGTGGCGGGGGTGCTGACCCTGGCGGGCAACCTGACCACGAATGCGCAGGTGTTCACGCTGCGCTCGGGCGCGGCTGGTACGGCGCTGGTCGTGAATGATGGGGGCCTTGTGCAGGGCGCGGCCACCGTGCAGCGCACCATCGACCCCACCCAAAATAGCGGGCTGGGCTACCGCCACTACAGCGCCCCGGTGCGCAACTCGACCGTGGGAGACCTGACTACCAGCGGCTTTGCGCCGGTGGTAAATGCGGGCTACAACACCGCGGCTGCGCCCGCCGCCGTGACGCCCTTCCCCACGGTATTTGGCTACGATGAAAGCCGCGTGAGCTTGAGCAACGCCAGCAGTGGCTTCGATAAGGGCTACGTGTCGCCCGCCGCGCTCACCGAGGCGCTGGTGGTAGGCCGGGGCTACGCCGTGAACCTGGCCGCCAGCGAGGTGGTCGATTTTGTCGGTATCCTGAATGATGGCCCCCTCACGCTGCCCCTGACCAGCACCCGCGACCTAAACCCCGACGGCGGCTGGCAGCTGCTGGGCAACCCGTACCCCGCGCCGCTCGACCTGCGCCTGCTCGACCCCGCCGACCGCCCCGGCCTCGAAGCCGCCAGCTACGTGTATAGCAGCACCGGCCCCTACGCGGGCCAGTACCGCACCTACCTCAATGGCGTGGGCAACCCGGTGCTGCCCGTGGGGCAAGCCTTTTTTGCCCGCGTGAGCCCCGGCCGCACCAGCGCCAGCCTGACTTTCCGCAACGCGCAGCGCCTGACGCAGCCGGACGCCACCAATCTCCAGCGCCGGGCCGAAACTCGCCCCTTGGTGCAGCTCACGCTGCAAGGCGCCGGCTCGCCGCTCACCGATGAGGCGGTAATCTACTTTGAGGCGGGTGCCACCACCAGCTTCGAGCCCGCCTACGACGCCGAAAAGCTGCCCAATCCCACGGGCCTGAACCTCTCGGCCAGCGCGGCGGGTCGGCAGCTGGCCATTGTCGGCGAGGCCGCGCTGGGCACCGGGCAGCGGGTAGTGCCGCTGGCGGTGGGTGTGCCCGCTGCGGGTAGCTACACCCTCACCGCTGGCCAATTGCTAAACCTGGGCGCCGTGCCCGTGTACCTGCGCGACCGGCTGACGGGGGCCACCGTGGACCTGGCGCAGCAGCCTACTTATCAGTTTACCGTGGCAGCTGCCACAGCTCTCGTCCAGGGCCGTTTCGAGCTGGTATTCTCGCCCCAGCAGGTATTGGCCACTGCGCCCGCGGCCCTGGCCCAGCAGGTGGGCCTGTACCCCAATCCGGCCACCTCGGCCGTCCAGCTGGAGCTGCCGCTCAGCCTGAGCCGCCAGCCCCTCACGCTGGCTTTGGTTAACGCCGTGGGCCAGCTGGTGCGCGAGCAGGTCCTGCCCGCCGGTTTGGCTACGCATGAAGTGTTGCTCGCGGGAGTAACCCCCGGCGTGTATTCCCTGCGCCTGACCACGCCGCTGGGCGTCATTGTACGGAAGCTGGTGGTAGAATAACCGGCTACGGCCTGCCCAAAAAAGCCCCTCCGCCAAGTTGGCGGAGGGGCTTTTTTGGGGGTGTTTTGACGGGGCGTTGCCCATCGGCTGTTGCTTGCTTAGGCGGTTGCTACCGTGCTTTGCCGCCCCAGGTACTGAGCCATGCTGCTGGCCAGAATGATTTGCAGCGCGTGGTAAAGCATGAGCGGTAGCAGGATAAGGCCCGCCGCGGTGCTGGCCGGGAAGAGCAGGCTGGCCATGACGCTGCCGTGCACCAGCGACTTTTTGGAGCCGCAAAACACGGCTACGATGTTATCGGCCCGCGAGAAATTCAAGACCCGGCCCAGGCCCCAAATCAGGGCAAAAGCCAGCAAATACAGACCCATCATGCCGGCGCTTAGCTTCACGATGTCGGCGGGCTCGTAGCTGCGGAAAATGCCTTCAGCAAACGACTCGCAAAAAGCCGTGAATACGATGAGCAGAATGGTGAACTGGTCGAAATAGCGCAGGCCCGCCTTGTGGCGGTCTACCAGCGCCCCGAAGCGCGAATTGAGCAAAATGCCCGCGCCCACCGGCAGTACCACCTGCCAGAGCAGCTGCGTAGCCAGGCCCCACAATTGGCTACCACCCGTGCCGGTGTGCAGAAATACGCTGGTGAGCAAGGGCGTGAGCACGATGCCGAGCAGGCTGGAGAGGCTGGCGTTGAAGATGGCCGCCGGTAGGTTGCCACCCGCAATGCTCACCATCACTACCGAAGTAGAAACGGTGCTGGGTAGGGCGCACAGAAAGAAAATGCTTTGCCAGAGCAGCTCGCCTTTTTCGGTCCCAAAAAAGGGCTTCACCAGTAGCGCCAGGGCCGGAAATAAGACGAAGGTGGCGAGCTGCACCACAATGGGCAGCCGCCAGTTGCGCATGCCTTCGCGCAGTTTTTCCAGGTTTAGCTTTAAGCCGTAGAAGAAGAACACCAGCGCCACGCCCACCGTGGTAATTAAATGCCACGGCACGGGGCTGGCCTTGCTGCCCAGGCCGGGCTGCCAGTAGGCCAACCCGACCACGCCCAGCAGTGCCAGCAAAAACCAGTCGAGCCCGGCGCGGGATAGCAGGGCGACAAAACGATTGGGGCTAGGGGATGAGTTGGGCGGTTGGCTCATGAGAAAACGCTTAGTGAAACGATGGCGCGGCCGACGGGCCAGGCGCAAAAAGCAAACGCGCCAGCCTGGAAGGCCGGCGCGTCGGGTAGTTGTACGCAAAGCAGGAGGGATTGTGTTATCCGGGCGGATAAGCATAGGTATCCTGTACTGATTGTGTGGGGCTACAGAGGCTGCGTAAGCTAAATAACAAAAAGGCCGTTGTAAATACTTGATTTACAACGGCCTTTGCCTACAAATGAGCCCCCAGTCGGACTCGAACCAACGACCCTCTGATTACAAGTCAGAAGCTCTACCAACTGAGCTATGGAGGCTTAATCGTGGTGCAAAAGTAAGCAGCCGACACGAACGAGCCAAGCGCAACGCATAAAAAAAGCGGGTACCCGAGGGCACCCGCTTTTCTAGTCCTTGAGTATGAGCCACTAGCTGCGCAATTGCTTCAACTGCTTTTTTAGCTTGGCAATGCGCTCATTGCTTTCGCTCATGCGGCCTTGGTACTCGGCACGCAGTTGGTCTGCATTCTTCGAGCGGCCGAAGAAGTCGAGGTTGGTTTGCAGGGTAGCCACGTCGTTTTCGAGCTCCTGGATTTCGCGGCGCAGGTTAGTCTCCTTGCGGGTGAATGCCTGCTGGGCCTGGGGGCGCGCTTTGAGACGGGCTATTTCCAACTGAAAAAGCAAGTCCTCTTTTTCGGTGGGCGTAATGCCACCGGTCTTGTCGAGATACTTACTCATAAGAGTAAGAAACTGCTCTTCGCCCCGGTCGGTAGTACCGGTGCCGGCTTGGCCTTCAGCCACGTCAAGCGTCTGCCATTCAGCAATTAGGGAGCGGAAGCCTTCGAGCGTGCCGGGCTCGGCGGGCGAGAGGGCGGCTACCTGCTGCGAAAGCTTATCCAAATGAGTAGCCTGCTCGGCGCTGGCGGCCGACTGGCGCTCTTCGCGGTGGCGGGTCTCCTGCTTGGGGCGCTCGAATACGCCGTCGCAAGCAGCGCGGAAGCGTTTCCAGATTTTATCGGCCTGCTTCTCAGGTACCCGGCCGATGTCTTTCCACTCCTTCTGCACCCGGATGATGATAGTGCGGGCCTCGTCGAAGTTCGGGTTCTGCTGGGCGGCTTCAGCCTGCTCGATGAGGGCGTATTTGGCTTGTAGATTGGTATTCTTCTCCGAGTCGAGGCTCTTGAAGAAATCGTTTTTGCGGTTGAAGAACGCCTTATAGGCATTCCAGTACTGCTTGTTGAGCTGGTCGGCCTGGGCGCGGGGCACCGGGCCGGTGGCTTCCCACTCCTTCTTGATTTCCTGGAGCTCGTCGGTGCGTGAGCGCCATTCGTTCACGCGCTCAGTCGAGAACTCGGCGAAGGGCAGCACGCGCTCTAGCAGGGCCTGCTTTACTTTCAGGTTTTCACCTTCCTGGGCCGAGCGCACGTCCACAAACTCTTTGCGGCGCAGGTGCACGGCTTCGGAGGCAGCCAAAAAGCGCTGCCACAGCGGCTCGCGCTGCTCGCCGGGTACCGGGCCGATGTGCTTCCACTCGTCGTGCAGCTTCTTCAGCTCATCCAGCGCCTTGTTGATGCCGGGTATGGCCATCAGGGCTTCGGCGCGGGTAATGAGGGCTTCTTTGGCCTCCTGGTTGCGGCGGCGGTCCAGCTCTTTGAGCTCGTAGAAACGGCCCTGGTTGGCGTAGTAGCGGTCGAGCAGGCCGTGGTAGGTGTTCCAGGTTTCCTGGCTGTCGGTCTGGGGCACGGGGCCAGTGGCTTTCCAGTCGGCTTGCAGCTGCTTCAGCTTCTGCGAGCTGTCTTTGGTTTCGGCACTCTCGACTAGCTGGCGCAGCTGGTCGAGCAATTCCTGCTTGCGGGCCAGGTTTTGGGTGCGGCTCTGGTCTTCGGCTTTGGCATCGCGGGCGCGGCCTTCGCGGAATTCCTGGAGCGCCTTATTTAGCTCAGCCTGGCCAGCGGGGGGCTGAAAGCTGAACTCCTGCGGCGCGTTGGCGTCTTCCGAGAGCTTTTGGCGTGAGGCGGCGCGGGCACTGGCCACGTTGGCTTCGTACTGGCGGCTGAGCTCAAAAATCTGCTGGCGATTGCGGCGCGCATCGGGGCGGCGCAGCAGGCCTACTAGGTAGCTGGTCTGGCTTTCGAGGTCGAGCGTAGCAAAGTCGGGTGCAGCCGTTTCGGGTACATAATCGTCGGTTTCCTCGCTGGTCCCCTCGCTATTCTCACCGCCTTCGGCTTCATTTCCTCCGGCCTCAGCCGCGATGTGGGCTACCTCGGCCTGGTGGGCTTCGGCGGCTGAGTCGGTGGCCGAGGTGGGCAGCGTGGCTACCACGTCGGGCGTGTTGTCGATGTCCTCGGCGTGGGCTAGGGCGAGGACCGGGGCGGCCTCGTCGGCAGCCGGGGCCACAGCGGTTTCGGCTGCCGGGGTTGTTTCGGCAGCTGGCGCATCGCTGGGCGTCATGGCCTCGCCGTAGTGCGCTACGGCGCGAGCTTGTGGGGCCGAGAGGTGCTCGGCGGCTACCTCGGTGGGCACCTGCGGGGCCGTTTCGGCGGCGGCAGCGGCTTCGGGAGCCGCCACGGGCGCTACCGAAGTAGTGTCGGCGGGCGCGTTGACGGGGGCCGGGGCGGGCACGTCGAGGGCTTCGCTCAGGCCGGGCTCGGAGAGCAGCGGGTCGGCTTCGGTTTGGGTAGCGCCGCCGCCGGGGGGCACGGCCGCCTCGGCCGGGGTGTCGCTGAGGGCGGGCGCCGCCGGGGTAGCAGGGGCAGGAGCGGTGGGCGCAGCGGGGGCGTCACTGCCCTGCTTGGCGCGAATTTCAGCCAGGCGCTCTTCCAGAATGCGCATGCGGTCAGCAGGCGTTTCTTCGGCGGGCGATGACGAGGCGGGGGTGGGGGTTTCTTCGGGGAGCATACTCAAAAGCGAAAAGCCGGCTCCCGGCACCGGGCCGGGAAAAAGTGTAAACGGGGCCGGAGCCGGACGAGGGGGCGAAATCGAAACAATTATTAATTCAGGCGCGGGTCGAGCGGGTAGTTGGAGAGCGCCCGGAAGCGGCCCCCTTTTTCGCGCAGGATGCCTTGCCAAAACGCATCAGACTCCAAAGTAAATACTTTCCCGGCACTAGCGGGCTGCCGTATCCAGGAGCCGCGCTCGATTTCCTCCTCCAGCTGGCCCGCCGACCAGCCCGAGTAGCCCACGAATAAGCGCACCGTATCGGGCATGATAGCACCGCTGTCTATCAGGGTTATAAGGGCGTCAAAATCGCCCGACCAGTACACGCCCTGGCCCAGCGGCTGGGCGCCCGGCAGGTCGGCGTGCTGGTGCAAAAAATGCAGCGTTTCGGGCTGCACCGGCCCGCCCACGTACAGCGGCAGGCTGGCGCTG
>Ga0265780_10005799_pt1 | contig 15532 bp, 7 predicted proteins | sample P1T30metagenome_FD_192432 | JGI IMG/M metagenome (GOLD analysis project Ga0265780, IMG submission 192432) | Plant litter microbial communities from East Loma Ridge, Irvine, California - P1 T30 | ecosystem: Environmental > Terrestrial > Plant litter > Unclassified | place: USA: California... | reverse complement strand
GGCGCCAGCACCAGGTCGTTCCAGTCCAGGCTTGTGGTGACCAGCTTGGCCGGGAACTGGCGGTCATAGTCCGGTTTGTGGCGTACGCCGGTGGTGAAGCGCTGCAGGTACTCGGGCGTGACCGTCATCATGGCGCCGAGCTGCGGCTCGCCGCTGGCGGCGTGCTCCAGGCGCAGGATGCGGCGCCGCAGCAGCGGATGGTCGTCGTCGAACAGCGCCAGCGCGCGAAAGCGCAGGGCCAGGTCGTCGCCGGCCAGCAGGAAGGCCGCGGTCTCGCAGGTGGGCAAGAAGCCCTCATGGGTCTTGCCGCGCCAGCCGCCGAATTCGGTGAAGCGCTGGCCCTGCAATTTGTTCTGGGTGAAGAACAGGTCCAGGGCCTGCGGCCGGACATGCGGCAGCAGCGCCAGCATCAGCACCAGCCGCTCGTCGCTGCCGAAGCCGTGTTCGCGCACCACGGCGGCATACTCGGAACCATCCTGGTCGAGGTCGGGCGGCGCTTCGCGCTCGCACGGCGCGTCGGTATCGGCAAAATAATGGGTGAAGCGCGCATGCAGCACGCGGCCGAACCAGCCGCTTTCGCGCTCGAGCGCATCGGCATTCGCGTGCAGCAGCGCTTCATTCATCGACGGCCTGTCCATCCCCACCCTCCTTCAGTGCCAGCTGACATGGAGCGGCAGCGGCATCCATGTGAATTTGACGATCGAAAAACTCCACGGCAGGCGGTCCATCAGCATGTCGAAGGGACCATCGTCCACCGCCAGCTGCCACAGCTCGCCGGCCAGTTCGAGTTCGCCGCCGCGCATCAGGAAGGACTGGCGCAGCCCGTCGATCGAGGTGCGGCCGAGCGCGCTCCAGCTGGCGATCATCGATTCCAGCAGGCCCTCGATGGTGTGGCGTTCTTCCTCGGTCAGGTCGATCCCGGGCGGGACCGGGGCGTCGAGCGGCAGGCCGCACAGCAGCTTGTTCAGGGTCAGCGCATATTCGGGCGCGCCGGCCACGCCCGACACCGCGAACTGCAGCAGGTGCACGGCGCGCTCGGCGGCGGCAAGGTCGACGAAGACGCCCTCCTGCACCAGACCGAGCATCGAAAACAGGCGCGCGATCCAGGGCGCAAGCAGGACCATGCCGGCATTGGGCACGGCGATGCGCTCGCCCTGCTGCGCGCCTGGATGGCTGCCAGGCCAGGTCGCAGGCGGCGTGGATTGCAGCCTGGTCGCGGCTTCGCCCGCCACAGCAGCCAGGTCGGCGAACATCCAGCGCGGCAGGCCATCTTCCAGCGCGGCCCGGATCGCGGGAAGACGTGCGCTCAGGCGCCAGAAACGGGGGATGTCGTGTCCTTTCGCGGCAAGGAACGCCCTCCATTCGACGGGCGCCTGTCCACCTTCGCCGGCTCTGAGCGCCAGTGCGATGGCGCGGCGGGCAGCGCCTGCGTTGGATGCCGTATCGGCCGCGCCTCCCTGCTCCTGAACGGCGGCCGCCATGGCTTCCAGGTCGAGCGCTTCGCCCCCGGCCAACCGTTGCAGCGCCAACTGCAGATAGGCCGATTCCCTGCCGCTGTCGACTGCGGCGCTGGCCAGTGCATCGGCCAATGCCTGGCGGCGCCCGGGCCCGATCCGCGTATCCGAGGCCAGATGCCGGCGGATGCGGGCCAGCGAAGTGTTGGGATCGATATCGTCCATCGCTTGCGCCACTGCCGCACATTCATCGGCCACCAGGCGCGCCAGGCCGAATGGCGTTTCCAGGGACTGGAGCGTCGCTCCTTGCTCGTCGCCTTCTGTTGCTAATAATTGGCGCAAGGCGTCAGCTGCCTGCAGCTGATGTGCCGCACGGCGCGCCTGGTGCGAGTACGCGCCGCCAGCAACGATGGCGTGCAACCGGGCCAGGTCGGCATCGACGGCGGTCCGGGCGGCTTGCGGGTCCAGTTCAGACAGCAGCGCCGCCGTGTGCGCGCGCACTTCGTCGAGCCTCGGGGCCGCCGCCAATCCGGCAGCGCAGCGTACAGCAGCCCGGAGCAGCGCCGGCCACAGGGCAAGGCGAAGGTGGACTGGGTCGATACCGGCGGCACCGCCTTCAAGATGCAGGTCTGCCACCAGCGCGAACAGGCCCTCTGCATGCGGGGGCGCGGCGAGGACGACGATGTCGCGCAGTTGCCGCTCCGGGAATTGCTGGACCAGGCGCAGCGCTACGTGAGGGTCTTCCAACAGCGACGCCAGCATGCGCCACAGCGCATCGAGCGGCGCGGCGCCGCAGAGCAGCTTGTCGAGCAGGGCAACGTGGACTTCAGCATGGACGTCATCGCGGTGGCTGCCGACAACGGCCTTGACGGACAGGCTTGCGTGGCGCAGGAAGCTGGCCAAGCGGTCGATGGCGCGCTGGGTGGGCGCCTGGATTGCCTCGGTTTGGGCGATTGACCCGGTCGGGGCTGCCTGCAGCAGCTGTTCCAGGCGCGAGTGCAGGACAGAGAGCGGCACTGGCTCGGGCGCCAGGAAGCTTTCGATTGCATGGGCCATGCAGGCCTGCTCCATGCCGTTCCCGCGCCGGCGCACCGCATGCAGCAGGACGAGCACCTCGTCGGCGACGGACGGTACGGCGAGCCGGATGAGCGACTCGCACAGGCGCTCCGGCAAAGTGTTCACAAGGCGCAGGGCACTACCGGGGATTGCCACGGTACGGGACAACGCGTCAAGCAGTGTTTGCGGTGTGCGCGGCTCTATTGCACTCGTCGTGACGCTGGGGGCGACGCGAGCTTGCGCGCCCCGTTTCTCGATGCCGCCATCCAGGGCCTGTCTCAGGGTACTACCCCATGCGGCCTGCTCGTTGTCGGATCGTGCGAAGGCATCCAGCGCCTCAGCGCCCTGGATCTCCGCAAATAACGATAACAAATCCGCATCTGACTTGCTTGCTGCAAGAAACAGGATGGACGCGAGCTGGCGCTGTGGGAACTGGCCTGTCAATCGGCGCAAGGCCATGGGTCCGGCGATTGCCGTGGCCAGCGTGCGCAGGAGCTGCGCCCGCAGCCCGGGCAGGCGGCTTGCGCGATCGAGCAGCCGCTCCAGCAGAGCGATATGGCCGTCGTGGCCGTCCGGGTTGGACATCGGAGCCAGCCTTCCAGTGGCGAGAAACATTGCCAATCGGGCCAATCCGCCAGAGACTTGTGCGAGGGCTGACGAACCGGGCGAGCTGCCTGTCGCCACTGCCGGGGAATGCTTCCTCGTCCGGCCAACCGTCTCCGCATATACGACGGGGAAGTCTTCGCCCACCATCGACGTCGATTTCAACTGGGTCGGCGTGAGCTTGCGCCGCCGACCGAGCAGAATGTCCGCCGCCGTAATCTGTTCATTTTGCTCGCCCAAACGCATCTGCGCTATGGACCTGCGGCTGTCAACTCGCGTACGCAGAACCGGCATGCCGCTGCGGGCCGAGGCACGCCGATTCGGCGCCAATGGCGATCGCACATGAAGGTTTCTCCTGGACGTTACGCCGACATCGCTAATTTGCTCCGGGACCGAAGCACTCAGGATCGCCTCGAGTTGCGATAGTGACCACGTAGTCAATCGCCGCTGCACCCGAGGCATGGCGGGTAGGCGCAACAGCCGCCTGTGAAGTGTCGTCCCGCGGCCAGCGCCATCGCGTGACCGGCTCCGCGCATCCGGCTGGCGGTAATGTTCTCCAACTGGCGTAGCGCCATCCACTGGTGTGGCCGGCAAGTCCGCGGCCGGCGAATTGCCGTTGGCTGTGACATGCGCGGACAAGGCGTCGGCCAGGGCTGTGCGCCAGTGCGCAAGAGCTACGCTCGACGATTCGGATTCGCCGGGTGTATTTCCGCGAACAATCTCCCCGTGACGCGTTAAAACAGCTGACACTTCTCCGGACGCGGCCGCGCGCAGGATTGCTGCCAGCTGCCGCGGTGCGAACTGCTCGGTGAATCGACGCAGCGCCGCCGGGACGCTCAACGCCATGGCCAGCACGCGCATGAGCGCCTGCAGCAAGCTTGGTGCCTGGCTGGCCTGGTCGAGCAGGCGGTCCAGCAATACGATGTGATCGATATAGTCGCCTGTTCGTGTATCCCTGCCGACAGCCCCTCTCTCGAGGAATCGACGGAGAAGCGTCAGATCGTCACGAATCGGAGGACCCGCGTATGGCAGCGCCGGGGCGGTCATGGTGTTGGATCTGCCGGAGGGAACTGAGATGTCGAGCCGGTGATCGCGCTGTGCGCTGTACAGGATCGCGGTGAGCCGCTGCGCAGACTGCGAGGTCACTCGCCGCAGTGCCTGTGACCGAGCGCGCATGCGCGGTCGTCCGCTGTGCAGGATGCCGGGAACAGCGCGCCGGTCCTTGAAGGCGCCAAGGTTCAATATACGACCGGGAGGGACGGCCGTCGAATCTGAAGAGGATCGGCCGGCCGCATATCCTTGCGCGTACAGGTCGAGGAATCCTGTTCCGGCCCCGGACGCCGCCAGGCGCAGGATTGCCGCGTGCTGCCGCTGCGGGAAAACGTCGCTCAATTGTCGCAGCGCGTGCGCTCCACCACATGCAGCAGCCAGCATACGCAGCAATTCCCCGCGCATGCTCGGCACGCGGGCGGCGCGCGCGAGCAGGCGGTCCAGCAAGTCGATATGGCCATCGCGTTCGCCATCATTCGCCGAACTGCCGGTGCGCCCACGCTCGAGATAGGCATGGAGTCGGAAAAGATCGCTCAAAAAACCGTCATCCGGTGACAGTACTGTCGCCGCGATCCCCTGCACGGGCGCGTGCATGACAGCGCTGCCGCACCATGCATGGCCGATGGCAGCGACGACGGGCCGCCATTGAAATCGCCCATCGGGCTTGCGTAGCGAGGAGTAGCGCCGATCGTCCGCCGGCGCCTCGCCCAGTAAGCGGCTTTCTTCTGCGCCACTCGCAGTTGTTGCCGGAATTTGCCGGCTACTGCGCGCTGGATATGCAGACGGCACCCATCGCTGCGCTGCAACGCGCGTATCGACCGCATGCCGGCTCGCGTCGAACGCACTACGCAGACCACTTTGCCACTGCGCCTCGTTGTGGGGGGATGCGGCGTGCGACGGGTGCGCCGCGCCTTGCGGCAAGCCGGCCGGCGCGAGCAGCCGCACGATGGCCGACAACTGGTGGACCGGGAATTGCCTCACCAGGCGAAGCGATGACGCCCGATCCGCTACGGCGTCTGACAGCAAGCGCCACAATGCCCTGCGCAATGCCGGCGATTGCCCGGCGCGCGCCAGTAGCCGGTCCAGCAAGGCAATGTGCGCACCAGCCTCGCGTCCCTCGCGTCGCCCTGGAAGGCGTCCGCTATCGAGGAAGATGGCAAGGCGCGACAGCGCTGCGTGGTCGACATCCCCGCTGTGCAGCACTGCGCCGGCAGCATCGGCCGCCAGCACCTGGAGTGTCGCTCGCACGACGCCCGTCGGCGGCGCGAGCCGCCACCGCTGCAGGCCCGCTGCCAGTACTTCTTCCCAGCAGCGGGCATGCACCCGGGCGGCCACGTCGCGGTCGGCTACAGCGGCGACCAGCGAGCGCTCAATCTCGCTGACGAGGTTCAGCATCCGCTGCGCGCAGGCCGGCGCGAGCGCCTGCAGCAGCAGCTCGCGTAAGCCGACCGGCAGTGCCGCCACCAGCCGCCGCGGGCCATCACGGGCAGCAAGCAAGGCGGCGATGCCCTGCGCCAGGGCGGCGAGGGCCTGACCATCGGCGTCGCTGTTCGCCCCATGCAGCAGCCGTGCAAGCACCGCCGCCTGCACCGCATCGCGCTCTCCACGATGCAGCCACGCCAGCACCGGCTCGACACAGGTACTTGCCGTCCCGGCATCGTCGCGCGCTGGCGCCAACACGGGGGCCCGGCCAAGTGCCGCCAGTCCGAGCGCCAGGTTGGAACGGCTCAAGGCCACGCCCAGTATGCTTTCCCAACACTCCTCGCCTGCCTGCATGGCGAGCAACGCCGCCGCGTGCCCCGGCGCCGCGGCCTTGACGATCCGCGCCAGCTGGTGCGCCGGAAACTGCTCGGCGAGGCGCCGTAACGCCCCCGGCTGCGCGCCCGCCTGGGCCAGCATCCGTAACAGGGCTTCGCGCGCGCCGCGCAGCAGGCCATCAAGCAGCGCCACATGCAGATCGCCGCGTGCCTGGTCCCGGTGCCACGGCATGCGCCCGCTGGCCAGATACGCCGCCAGCTGCGCCAGCGCGTCTTCGTGCAGGCTCCTGGCCGACGGCGCATCCACGGCCTCCGGCGCGACAAGATGCGTAAGCGTGGACCGGGCCCGGTACCGCGCCGCCGCCAGCGCTTCCTCGAGCAATGCGCGCAGCCGCGCCGGGGCCTGCTCGCGCAGCGCCGAGCGTTCGATGGTGCCCAGGTCGAGCGCCAGCGACGGCAGCGTCAACACGGTCCCCGGTTCGTCCCAGGCGTCCAACACCTCGTCGACTACCGGCAGCAACGTGTCCTGCAACAGGCGCGCAAGATAGCCGTCCTCCTGCAGCTCGGCATCGGGCGGATCGATCTCGATCTCGAACGCGAGCCGTTCGATCAGGTGCGGCGTGGTCATGCCGGCTCCTTGCGGTGCTCGCGCAGGAAATGCACCAGTGCGCCGGCGGCGTCGTGCAGCGCCTGTCCCAGGCCATCCTGGTCCTGCCCATCGGCCAGGCGCCATTCGCGCAGCACCCCGCGCCAGCTGACATGCAGCTGTTCGAACTGCGCCATATGGCCGGCGCCGAGCCACAGGAAGCCAGGCTGGATGTGGGCCGGGCAGTGCTCGCGCACCGTCTCTTCGACGAAGTTGCGAAACGCGCGGTCGGCGCAGCGCAGCGTCCACGCCGGCAGTACCACGCTGATGCGGGCCGGGTAAAAGGCCGGATTACCAAGGCCCTGGCCGGCGCCGGCATTGGGCTGGGTCTCCAGGGCGGCGCGTGGCCGCAACAGGATGTGTTCGACGATATGCATGCCCTCGCTGCGCCGGTTGAGGCGCGCCAGCGTGGTCATCGCGGCGTGGGCCTCGGCCACTGCCTGGTCGCGCCGGCCATAGCTGCCCAGCATGCGCCAGTGCTGGCCTGCCTGGACGTGCAGACGGTACTCGCCGCCGCTGCGCGCCAGCCGGTAGTTGGCGAGCACCGCGCCGTCGCGAAACAGGCCGTCGGCCAGCCAGTCCTGCCGCTCCAGCAGCCGCGCCGGCGGGTTGCCGACCGGGCCCGCAGCGGGCGGCACGTGCAGCCAGTCGCCCGGCGCCGCACTGACGGACGGTTCGGCATCGGCCTCCTCGGCCCGCGGTTCCAGGTCCAGCGCCACCCCGCGCCAGCGCGGCAGCAGACTGCGTTCGCGCTCGCCGCCGTCGAAGCCAAGCAGGATCGCGCAGCGCCGCGCGAGCGGCGCCCTCGCACCGGGTTCGCCAAGGGGCAGCGTGTAGTCGGCGCCAAGGCCACGGCCGGCGCCCAGTTCGACCAGCGCTTCCAGCAAGCGCCGTTTGGCATGCAGCAGCCAGGCCTCGGTCGCGTCGGGATGGTAGTGGTTGAAACGCCGCAGCGACGTCTGCGGGAAGGATTCGCCATGGATCGCCAGCAGGTAGTCGTACACCCGGCCCTTGCGTTCGGCATGCTCGTCCTGGCGCGCCAGCACGCGTCCAAGGCGTACGCGCACGTCTTCAGGCGCCACGCCATACAGCGCCGCCACGCCGGGCACCGCCGGGCCATCGAGGTACTGGGTGCCGTAGCTGCGCGGCTGCGCATGCCTGACGCCGAACAGGCGCGGGAAGTCCTGCAGGTTCTGCAGGTAGTTCGCCATCAGCTGCTCCATCGGATACAGGAAGCCCTGCAGCTGGCGCGCCTGGGCGCGGCGTTCCTCGCTGGCGCTGTGCGGCAGTCCGTAGCTGCCCACGCCGTACACTGCCGGGAATTCGTGCTGCACCGAGTAATAGTCATGCAGCGGCCGATGGCTGCCGGCTGGCAGCGGATAACGGGCGCGCCCGGCCCCTTCGTCCGAGCGGAAGGCGCGCTGCTCGAAACGCAGCTTGGCCAGCTCCAGCTTCGCCTCCTCGACCAGCAGCCGGTTCGCCGCGCGCCAGGCCGGCGTGGGCGGGATCATCTGTTCGCTCACGCCATACTCGATGCCTTGCTCGGGCTGCACCCGCAGCAGCTCTGCCTGCACCTCGTCGTGCGGGAACGGCAGCACCGGGCACTCACCCGCGGCGCGGTCGCGCGGGATCGCCAGTACCGGCTGCAGCGTGTCGTCGACGATGGCCAGGCTGCGGATGCGGCGCACGCCGTCGATCTTCTGGATCACCCCGATCAGTTCACTGACACCCACCGGCGCGCCGGCGTCGCTGTCCTGGCGCGCGCTCACATGGCCGTGGCGCATGGCCGGCCCTTCGTAGACGCGCTCCGGGTTCCAGCCGAGGGCAATGACGTCGCGCAGGCGCTGCGCCGACAGGCCCGAGGAGAGGTATTGCCCGCAATCGAACAGGATCCGGGCCAACACCTCGGCATCCGGACGCTCGCCCCAGGTATCGATCTCGCCGCGCAGGTAGTAGGCGCGCGGCTGCAGCACCCGTACCCGCGCCAGGTCGGACCCGAGCGCGCGGTTGGCCGCGTACACCGCCCGCACGCGCTGCGCCACCCCCGCCTGCTCCCCCTCGATACTGACGTCGATCTCCATCAAGCCATCGGCGTCCAGACGGATCCAGACATCGGCCAGCTCCGGAATGGCGCCATACAGCAGGCGGCGGTAGTCATCGACCGTCAGCGCGGCGCAAGGCAGGACGTCTTCCGGCGGAAACAGCGCCAGTCCGGCGTAGTCGATGCTGCCGTCCGCACCGGTAAGGTAGTCGGCCATGTCGAAACCGGTGCGGTAGGCCAGATCGGTCAGGCCATAGGCCAGCTGCTCGAACGTGGTCACGCCCGGATCGTGCAGGTTGTAGTCGGTCCATACCGCGCCGCACAGGCGCTGCAGCGCGGCGATGCCGGCGCTGCGCAGCGCCTCGAACGAGGCTGGGCCGCCCGTTTCGGCCGCGCTCATGCCGCCCCCTCCAGCGCCGCCAGCTGCCCCTGCAGGCTGCCGATCAGCCCATGCACCCGCCGGTAAGGCAGCTCGGCCAGCGCCGCCACCGCCAGCACCAGTTCATCCTGATCGAGCACGAAGGGTGCGTTGCCGGCTTGGGCAGCCCAGACTTCCAGGCGCGCGATCAATCCATGCACCTGGACGTAGGGGCGCAGCCCCAGCGCCTCGGCCACCAGGCGCGCCTGGCGCAGCTCGAGTTGCAGCGCAAAGCGGGACTCGGAGCGGGACCCAGAGCGTGGCGTGGCGTGTGACGAAAGCGCGTTCATGCGTCCTCCCGGCCCGCGGGGCCGGCGCTCTGCGCCATCCGGGGATCGAACCAGAGCGAGGTCAGATGGTAGCTGATGCGGGTGCCTTCGCCGTATGCGCAGCCCACCCGCAGTTGCAGGTAATAGTTGCCCGGGGTGGACTTGTCGTCCAGCCAGCGCAATTGCAGGCGGTGCCGGCGCGAGCCATAGTGCGCCTGGTGCAAGGTGAACTCGCCCCTGGCGTCGAAGGTGCGCAGGGCGAAGGCGTGCATCAGCGCGTACTTGCCCGCTTCGCGGCGCCCGACGCCGGCCGTGATTTCAAGCGCGCTGCAGCCCTGGTAAGGGCCGCCGACCGTATGCCACTCGGCGTCGGCCGGCGCCGCGTGGCTGCCGGGCGCGCCGATCCGGCCGGCGCTGCCGATCACGCCGTCCACTTCGAGCTCGTAGCGCGGATGGCGGGTATTGATGCCGACCCGGGCTTCCGGCTGCGCGTCGCCAGGGGCCAGCAGCGTCAGGACCGCATGGCCGCCGCCATCCTCGTCGTCGCCCGGCGCCAGGTCGTCGCGCCCGCCCCCGCGGCGCGCCGCATCCAGGGTCAGGGTCGAGCGCCGTCCATCCAGGCCAAAGGCCCAGGCCGTGCTCTCTTCTTCCACCGCGCTGTACAGGCTCAGGACCCGGCTGTTGGCGGCCACCTGGGTCAGGCGCAGACCGTCGCGCTCATTGTGCGCGATGCCGTCGTCATGGATGTTGAGCACCGATTCGATCAGGTCGCCGAAGTCGGTGGACGACGGCATTTCGCCTTCGCCGAAGCGCTTCCTGAGGGTGTCCCTATTTCGCTTGGTCATTGCCGCTCTCTGTAGAAATGATGAAGGTGCTGCCGATTTCGAGCTTGCCGATGCCGGTCGGGCGCGCGACGCGCGACTGCTCGCTGTCGGCCACCAGGATCGCGTGGCGCCGGATCGGCACCGCCACGCTCCAGGGGTAGCGCGGGGTGAGGTCCGGCGCCGGCCGCCCGCCAGGTCCCGGCAAGGCGGTGTCGGTCAGCAGATAGCGGTCGCGCCCGGCGTCGCTCACGCTGAGCATCGAGAACTCGGTCACGCCCAGCACGCCCGGCTGGGCCAGAATGAAGGCCTCGATATCGTGCTGGCGCAGCGACCAGCCGAACGGACTGGTGTTGCCGGCCGGGTTCCAGGGCGAGATGAAATCCGAGACCACGCGGTCGAGCTGGTTGACGGTGCGGCCATGATCGAGGTTCGCGGCCAGCCGCACCTTGCAGCGCACCTGGACCCGCTGGTAGAAGGGATTGGCCACCTCGAGCGCGACGTCAGGGCTGCTGCGCGCCGCCAGAAAATCCGTGACCTGCGCCACCAGGTCGCCGTCCAGGCGCGGCAGCACGCCGGTGTAGCCACTGCTGGCGAAGGCCGGCAAGGCCACGACCAGTACGTGGCCCGGACAGGCGCCGCCGTCCGGCCGGCGCGCCAGCGACAGGTTGGGAAAGCACTTGACGCGTTCGATCCCGGGAAAGCGCTCCAGCACCAGGCGTTCGTAGTCCCCGGGTGTGACCGCCCGGCCCTTGTGGCGCAGCCGCTCGGCGGTGCGCCGGCGCAGCTGGCCACGGTCTTCCAGCAGCCGCCCGCCGCTCGATGGCGTCATCTGGACGATCCGTCCCAGCCCGGGAATCGCCTGGCGCGGACGGCGGATGGTGGCGGCATCGATGCGTTCCGGCGCATCGGCTGCGGCCTGCTCATCGAGCTGGCGCCACACCTGCAGCGCGTGCGGATGCACCGAATACAGCTGGCAGAACTTGTTGAGCTGGTCCTCGCACGACACCCGCAGCCAAAGCAGATTGGCCGGCATCACCGTGTTTTCGCCACCGGCATCGTGCGGCAGCGCCAGCGTGACGATGCCGGGCCGCAGGAAGCCGTTGGTGGAATCGGCCAGCACCGCGTGCGGCGGCAAGGCGATCCAGCGGTTGTTGGCCAGATAGGCCCAGCTGGTGCGGCGCGCCCCCTGCTCGGCCATCGGCAGCGCATCTTCGACCAGGTTGAAGAACAGCGTCAGCGGCGCGCGCAGCTCGGCCGCGCTCAGTCCCAGGTACAGATTGCCCGAATAGTCGATCGACGGCAGCAGCAGGTCGCCCGCCTCGCTGCCGCCGCGCGCGGCCTCCCAGCCCAGCGGATGCAGGCGCAGCAAGGCCTCGCCGGCCGCGGCGGGTGTCGGGTAGATCGTGCTGGTGGCGCTGTAATTCAGGGCTACCGCTTCCACTGTCGGCGTATAGGGCGGGTTCGGCAGCGCGCGCGGCTGGCGGCGCGAACGCCAGCCGCTGTTGTGGCTCAGCGCCTGGGCCAGCTGGAACGGATAGTCGCGGTGGCCGAAGGCGAACTCTGAACCGCTCAAGGTCAGGCGAAAGAAGCCGCTGCTGGCCCCCGGCTCCCAGCCGAACGGCTGGCCGCTGGCGCAGCGTCCGGGAGGCAGCTGGCGCGCCAGGTGCAGCACCGGCCCCAGGTCGATGACCTCGATCGGGGCGATCGGATGGCGGCGCGTGGCCAGCGCCTCGGACAACAGCGCCTGCTGCGGCTGGCCCTGGGCTTCGCTCGGCTGCCAGCGGCCATCGGCCAGCACGCCCAGTGCGCAGCGCACCTCGCGGTACGGTGCGCCATCGTAGCCACCGTACCAGTTGCGCAAGCCGCCCGCGACATGCGGCAGGCCGCCCCATTCGAGCACCAGTTCGGCCGAGGTCAGGCGCTTGCAGGCGGTCTCCTGGCTGCCCACCACCAGCCAGGAGCCACGCGCCGGCAGCGGCCCGAAAGGCTGGAATGGCGCCGCCGCCGACAGCGCGCCCAGCTGGTTATACAGCGCCAGCGAACGGTGGCCGCGCACGTCGACGTCGATGTCGGCGCGCGCCATCTGCAGGCCGCGCAGCAGGCCATACGGGTAGAGATAGCCTTCGGCGTTCAGCTCGAAGCGCAGCAGCGGGCAAGCGCCGCTGGCGTCGGCGCCGTGCAGCAGCGGATCGTAGGCGACCACTGGCCCGGCGTCGTGGCCGAGCGTGAAATAAATATGCAGTGCGTCGTCCAGCCGCACCGGGCCGGCGGCGTCGAAGCTGGCGCTGTAGGCCGGCACCGCCATCCAGCCGTCGGCGCCGGTGACGGCCAGCGTGAACATGCGGCGCAGCACCTTGTAGCGCACCTCGGCGCCTGACTCGCGCATCTGCACTGCCAGTTCGTCGAGCCGGCCGCCCAGGGTGGCTGCGCCCATCGTCGCGCCGCGCTCGGCGCCCAGGTGCAGGGTTACATGGACGGTGCGCTCACCCTCGCGCAGCGCCAGCACATTGCTGGCCAGTGCAAAGCCCAAGCGCGCCGGCGCGCCGGGCGCGGTCGCGGTGGCGCTGCGCGGCGCGCCGAACAGCGCATGCGCGCCCAGGCGCGCGCGGTCCAGCGCCCCTTCAGGCTCCGGCACCGGCAGGCTCGCCACGCGGCAGCCGGTCGGGTAGCGCCGCCGCAGGCCGTGGCGCTGCTCCCACATCGCATTCTCGGGGGCCGTCAGCGGATTACGTTCGCAAAACAGCGTGAACATGGCGCGCAGCCGGGCGTCGCCCACCCGCAGCGCCTCTTGCGGAGCGAACACCAGCTCGTCCCGGTGGCCGCCGAGCGGCGCCAGGAATGCGGCGCCTGCAGGAATCGACACCTGCGCGCCCGGCGCGGCCGGCGCGAACACCAGAAAAGCCGAATCGGCCACCTGGGCGCGCAGGCGCATGCGCAATACCCGGTCATGGTAAAAGTCGAGGTGGCGCCCGGTCAGGCTGTTGGCCTGGTCCTGGACCCGTGCGTACACCTGCACGAACGCCAGCAGCAGGCCGGCGCCCGGGTCGTGCACGCCGCTTTCCAGGCTTTGCTGCAGGCGCTGGGCGGCGGCGCGCTGCACCATCTCGATCGCCTTGGCCAGCTGATTGAACCAGGAGCGGCACAGGGCGCGCAATTCGTCGTCGCGCAGCGCGCCGTCTGGCGCCAGTCCCAGCGTGGCGGTCAGCTCGGCCAGCACTGCGGGCGGATCGAGCCGCGCGTTCCAGTCGGCGCGCTGGGCGCCGCGCGCGAGCGCCGCCTTGAGCGCCGGGGGCAGCTTGTCCAGCACCCCGTCGATCATGGCGCCCAGGTCGATCCCGGCCGGGCTGCCATGCGCGAGCAGCACGCCCGACCAATGGCGCAGCCGGTCCACCATGGCGCCCAGCAGCGCGGTCGGCATGGCGCCGCGCGGCAGCGGCGCCGCCCCCGGCGCCAGGCCGGCCAGCGCGCGGTCAAGCAGCTCGTCGAACCGGGCCCGGTTGCGGTGCACGCGCAGCGCCAGGATCTCGGCCATCACCAGCGTTTCATCATTCCCCAGCAGGTCGCGCCAGCTGCGCTCCCACCCTGCCTGCGGCCCGGGCGTCGCGAAGCGCACCATGCCGGCATACTGCAGGGCCAGCGTCATGAGCTGGGCCTGGGTCAGTTCGTCGACGTCGATATAGTGCGGCGCCAGTGCCGGCGCCAGCCGCTCATGTTGCGCCAGCCCTTCACGCATGCTCATGAAACGCCTTCCACGTGGAAGGGATACACCAGGTTATGCACGGTATTGGTGGCGCGCACCCGGTAGGCGAGCTCGATCGGCAGCACGCCATGCGCGTCGGGCCCGGGCAGCACGGCGACCAGTTCGACCTCGACGCGCGGCTCGCAGCGCGCGATCGCCTGCATGATGGTATGGCGGATCTCGGTGACCACGCTCTCGCTGACATGCTCGAACACCAGCGCATGCAGGTTGCAGCCATACAGTGGATGCATGATGCGCTCGCCCGGACGGGTCGACAGCAGGATCAGCAGGCTTTCGCGGATATCCTGTTCATCGCTGACCATCAGCGTACGGCCGTCGCGCGCAAATTGCGGGGGAAAGGCCCAGCCGGTTCCCAGGAAATTCGCCACTTCAGCCCCCGATGATGACGGTCGGGCAGCCCAGCACGATGCTGCCGCCGTGCGCGCAGCTGTCGCCCACGCGCGCCGCGGGGTGCCCGCCGATCAGCACCGTGCCCGAGCCCTTGACAATGGTGTCGGGCGGACCGACGCAGGTGCAGCTGTCGCCGATCACGGCGGCCGGCAGCTTCCCGACCAGCACCGTCGGCACGCCTGGCCCCAGCACCGGTCCGCCCACGTGCGGCACGGGCGGCGTGCCCGGTGTGACCATCGGGCAGGCGTGAAGATCGGTCAGACGGGCGGCAAAGGGCATGGTGTGCTCGTGTTCCTGGGGCGGCTCAGTTGATCATCACCAGCGCGCCCTTGACCGTGGTCTGGCCGCTGGCGGACAGTTCGGCGCTGGCTGTCCCCTTGGCGCTCAGGCCGACCTTGGCGGTGCTGGCGATGTTCAGGGCCTCCTGCTTGATATCGGCCTTGCTGGCAACGCTGACATTGCCGACCGCATCCAGGCTGATCTTGCCCTTGGCGGTGAGCGTGATGTCCTTCGGGCTGTCCAGCGCGATGCCGGTCGTGGTGAGGCTGACCTTGTTGTCGGTCTGGTCGTGCAGCACGATCGACTTGGCGTCGTCGCTCAATACGATCTTGTTGTTGCCGGGCGTGAGGATCGTGATCGATTTCTTGTCGTCGTCGAACTCGATCTTGAGCTTCGATTTGGTGACGATCGCCTTGATGAAATTGTCGGCGCTCGGCTCGTAGGCCGGCTTGCGCTTGCTGCTGTAGACGCTGCCCAGGATGACCGGATGCGACGGGTCGCCATTGACGAAACCGAGCACCACTTCGTCGCCGATCTCGGGGATGAAGAAGTTGCCGAAGCCGGAAGACGCATAATAAGTGGCCAGGCGCGCCCATACGCCGGCCGTCTCGGCCTGGGTCACCGGCAGCGAGACCTGGATCTTGTACTGCGCCTCCGGGTCCTGGTCGAGCTTGAGCACGACCCCGGTCTGCAAGCCGGTCACGCCCGCCGTCAACCCGGCGGCGCGCGGCGCGGCCAGTTCGGCGCGCTCTTGCTGCGTCTCGGGCGCCAGCCCGAATTCGGCCTCGGTGGTCCATTCGCCGGCAGCGAGCATATGCGTCACGCCGCTCAACCAGGTGTCGCCGTCGAAGCGCTTGCCGGCGCCGGTCACCTTGAGCAGGCTGCCGGGTTTGGCCAGCGCACTGCCGGTAAAGCGCATCCGGCCGCGCACCCGCGCCAGGCCGGCGCGCAGCTGGCGTCCCGCGGTCCAGGCCTTCAAGCCCTC
>Ga0265780_10005797_pt1 | contig 15535 bp, 19 predicted proteins | sample P1T30metagenome_FD_192432 | JGI IMG/M metagenome (GOLD analysis project Ga0265780, IMG submission 192432) | Plant litter microbial communities from East Loma Ridge, Irvine, California - P1 T30 | ecosystem: Environmental > Terrestrial > Plant litter > Unclassified | place: USA: California... | reverse complement strand
TCCCACCATTGCTACATCGACGATTACATTTCCAACGCTAAATCGTGAGCAGGTGGACAAGTTTGATTTTTTCTTGCGCACCATTTTGTGGGAGGAGACACTGACGGGTCATGTTCCGTTCAAGCCGTTTGAGATTCATCGGTTGAAGGGGAGGGTGCCTGTGAAAGATGGCAGGGTTTTGATTACACAGGGGGTGAGGAATTTGTATGAGACCAATGAGATGGAGGATGTGGCCAAGGATGGGAGTGGGAATGGGGAGGCTAAGTTGGTGCTTATTGGTAAAGGGGTAGATCAAGAGGGGTTTAGGAAGAGTTTATATGATACGCTAGGGTTATGAGGAGGCGGGGTAGAGGCCAATGGCGTGTCTTGACAAGCACATGTCTATAAATCTCGAGACTTAAAATACATGCATTCATGACGAAGAAGAAGAAGAAGTTTTTTAAATAAAAAGAGATTATCGATTTGAATCATCAGGCTTTGGTATTCCCGAAACGAAAGTAGCTACCAACCTTATTAAACCCTTTAATATGCAATATACGTGTAGGCCCTACAGCTTATTCTCAGTCTATCTCCATCCACTTTTCACACACACACACACATCCTTCACCTCTGCGAGAGGAGAAGAAAGCCCGCAAGCCTCATCATCACAACCAACCCCCTTAAACCTTCTCTCCCCCACCCACAACCTTGATTTCCTCACTTCCATTCGCACTCGCACTCTCCACATCGCCCGCCAACTGCGCAAGCCCAATCTCCCTATTAATCTCATCCATCCTCTCCTTGTCCTTTGCCGCCACGCCTTCTGAGCCGAAAATGGTGTCCATCTCCTCGAGCGTCAGGCGCTTCGTTTCGGGGACAAAGAACCAGATAAACACAGCTCCGAGCGTGGTGACGAGGCCGAAGAGGATGTACGTTCCGTATGTGATGTTTTCGAGGAGTTCGGGTGTGATTTGGCCGATGATGAAGTTGTTCATCCAGTTCGAGGAGCCGCCGAGAGCAGTGCCGTAAGGGCGGGTAGAGAGGGGCCAGATTTCTGTTGGAGTTGTGTGAGCCGACGAGTAGTGATTTTTCTTCTCTCATTCCGCCAAACAAAAGAAAAATTGAGTTGGAAGAGAGAGAGAGAGAGAGAGAGAGAGAGAGAGAGAGAGAGAGAGAAAGAAGAGAGAGAATCAAAAGCGGGATCAAACGTACCAGCAATCAGAATCCAAGCACATGGTCCCCAGGAATATCCAAAGTGAATTACAAACAACCACACCATTACCACGGCCGCCCAACCGGCAGCACGGTGGTTCTCAAAGTTGTCAATGTTCTTTGCGAGGATGACGGCAATGACAAAGTGCGAAAAGGCCATGCCGATGGCGCCGACGGCGAGGACGGGTTTGCGGCCGAGCCGGTCGATGTAAAGCACTGCTGGGACTGGAAGGGAGGATTAGTATGGAATGATGGAAACAAAAAGTGGCAAGAAGAAACCCTGGACATACTTGTTGCGATGAACATTACGATTCCGACCACGCCCGTGGCGAGTAGGGATGTCGTGTTTCCTGTAAGACCGATTTGTTTAAAGATTTGGGGTGCGTAGTACAGAATCTACAACATATTCTCATCAGCATAATGTCCACAAAATGAAGCGCGTGTGTACGTGGCCCAGAAAAGGGGTTTTAAACAAACATACCGCGTTAATTCCCGTCCACTGCTGGAAAAACATCGATACCGTGGCCACGATGACTCTCTTGAACATGGCCTTTGTCTTGAACAGCGACGCAATAGCCACAAACTGCAGTTTAAAAATGTTCCACGCCGTCTGCTCACGGAGATGGGGAAACGCCTCTGCAATACTGCGTTTCTCAAACATGGACTGCGCCTTGATTTCCAGAAATTCCAGTTCAATGAGTTCGTGATCAGCGGGCAGGTTGCGCAGGGAAGCGAGGTTCGTGCGCGCCTCTTCTTCACGGCCGTGGTGGACGAGCCAGCGAGGGGAGAAAGGCATCCAGACCATGCCGATGATGAGGATGAAAGCCGGAAGCAGCTGCAGACAGATGGGCACGAGCCAGGCGGCGTTTGATTGCGTTTCAATCGATGTGCCGCCAATGTAGTTTGTTCCGTAGTTTATCCAGAAACTTATCATGATGCCGAATGTGATGGCGAGTTGTTGGAGGGCTACGAGTGCGCCACGGACTTCGCTGCGTGGGAGTTAGTGCATCATAAAGCTGGGAGAGTTGAGCAGTTGCGTACGGAGGCGCGCATTCACTGTTGTACATGGGCACGATGACTGAGAGACCACCGACGCCGATACCACTGTTCATCGTTAGTAGGATTCACGGTACTCCGGCTGGAGGGGATAGACTAACGTGATGAAACGACCAGCAAGAATCTCCTCATGACCACCTGCAATGGCACTTATCTGCACCACGACACCGACAATAAAAATGGCCGTTGCAATCAGAATGCCGTACTTTCGTGACATGCTCTCTGCCACAAAACCCGACATGACGGCACCAAACCAGGCGCCAAGTTCCAAGATGGCAGTCAGCCATCCCTTTTGCGTTGGATTGTCAATGTAGCCGTCGGTTTCTAGCGCTTCTGTAAGCAGGAAACTGGCATGGAAGGAAGAGGTTACGTACGTTTTCCGAACGAGGGCATGGCCAGAATTCCGCTGAACATGCCCTGGTTGTATCCATAGAGCACGCCACCAAGACAGGCGAACAAGGCGATGAGAAAGACTTTGCCGTTCTTCACAAGCGCCCTAGGACCACTTGCGCCCATGAGGGCCTGGCGTCTTTGGAGCGCAGCATCGAAGCCGGACGGGCCAGCGCCACCTCCAGCCATGGTGATATTCCTTGGTCAAACTTCGTCAGGCGAATAAGCTGTTCGGAAGTAAGTTCAAGACGAGCAAGAAGAAGAAGAAGAAGAAGAAGAAGAACAAAGCGTCCTACAACCCCAGGAAAAATCTCGCAAATCTCCCTGCGCCGTTCCCTTCAGAAACGCAGTTCTTATGTATAGGCATCCATAAGCCACCATGCCGCAATCATCCAACATCCCAGTGCCCGGACCGCTGATTGTGGGGAAAAAGGGCTTCCGGAGCATCGCTTGCTCTCACCCGGCCCATCTCTTTAACCCAACAAGCATAACCAAGTGCGGAAACCAACTCCTGGGCGTGACATTGGACGCGGCTTGAGAGCTGCCAAGCGGAGTCTTGGATGGCAGTAATTGGGCAGGAGCTGGCCATGGAGTCTTGGTAGCAACTCCGCCATTCTTGGCGTGAGAGCTGCATGTGCCGCTGATGTCGTTGGGGCTTGTTAATGTCCGCGCGCCAAGAACAGTGAGATGGATGTTTAGGCTGAATTGCTGGTCGGCCTGAGACTGGGGAGTGGTTGTGGGAGAAGCGGAGAGGAGGGAGATGATGATGATGATGATGAGGCGAAGATGAGGTCGGAGCGCGGCTGAATTGGCATTGTCCAGACATGGCGAGGCGACTGTAAATTTGAGCCATTGGAAATCAATTACCTGACCTCGGGAGCGTCTGAGCATCATTCAATCTTAGTGTGGGATCAAAGGCTGGCCGCGGATGGCTAAAAGCCGTCTAATGGAGTCAGTGGTATGACCGGTCAGGAGAGATGAGTACGACACGACCAAGAACAAAGAAACGATAAATATTACATCCTCACGTGAATACCAACGTCTTTTCCAATCCAAAGTCCCGTGAGACGTTCCACAAAACGCTTCCCCAAGCCTGGTGCTGGGGAAAGAAACCGCCGCTCCACACGCCGCCCATCCCACGCGTTTCCCCGCTGACATGACAACAACAACAACGACACGACAGCCCCCGGCCCACCACCCAAAAAAAGCAAAAGGAACACACCCAGAAGCCGACATCACCACCAACATCAACCAACCAACTACTTTCGGATTCCCATCACCACCCATCATGCCCACCCCAATCCTCGCCCGCAAACTCGACACCCTATACCTCGTATTCTTCCTAATCCACCTCCCAATCATGCTCCTCTTTGACCTCACACCGCTGTATCCCTCCTCGCTCCTCCCCGCCCCTCTGCTCACACTGCGAGCTTGGTACACCAGCACGTACGGCGACCGATTCTTCTCGGCCACCCCGCCCGTCTGGTTCCCCGTCTTCAGCTGGCTAGAGCTCTTGTTCCACCTGCCGCTTACGCTGTGGGCGATACCAGCGCTGCTGAAGGAGGATCCGAGGGTGCCGCTGGCTCTGCTGGTGTTTGGCATGGAGACGACGCTGACGACGGTCGTGTGCTTGGCCGAGATGTTGAGTTGGGCCGAGTTGACGGGGTTGCAGAGGGGTTTGCAGGGCTTGGGCGGCATGTATGGCGGGTATCTTGCGCTTGGTAAGTTGGATTGATTGGGGAGGGAGGAGGGCGCTAATTTCAATGTTCTTTTAGGTGTTTTTATGACGCTGGATTGTTATGCGAGGTTGGATCGTATGATTGCAAAACAGCATCGCTTGGAGCCGGTTTCCAAGAAGAAGATTTGAAGACATAGGACTCAACATCAGCGATTGCACCTAGTCGAGGACCATTTTTTGATATGCAAGAATACACGTCTCTGGTTCATGAGATTCATTACTGTCAATTATCGTACATGGTAATCATGTGTGTCCATCCAAAATAACATCGTAAGCATCGTAAGATATCCTGTATACACGCGCCAAAAAAAACAGGAGCTTTATAACAAAGAAAGAGTCCGGGTCAAGGAAATAAATCTTGCAAGTCCGAAAACCACGACAACACACCAAGACCGCAAGATACCGGGTCGAACCAGCAACGTAATGCCAATCAAGAGAGCGTTCCCATAGCCAGCGCCACAATCTTCGGGTTGGGTCGGTCCTTTCGTACTACTATATCCATCGAAAATCAACGAGTCGTTCTTTAATGGGCCGAGCGAACAAGGGCTAACCTACCCTTTCGGTCTCTGTCAACGCGCATAACCTCCTTCTTGGGGGCACGCTCGATAAACTCATACTCTCGATCACCTTCGCGCTCGTACTTGAGCATGCGTCGCTCCTCTTCCAGTGAGCGGATTTCTTCGCGGATGTCGCGTTCAGAGCGGCGGTCGTCCTTGCGAATGACTAGGGAGCGGTGCTCTGGGAGGAATGAGGTGGCCGGGCCATGGATGGCAGCTGAGCGGTCAATTTCGACGTATCGCTCGTGCTCGTGGATGGAGGGAGATGGGGCGCGCTCCGAGTGTGCGTAGACGGTTGGAGCATGATGGGATGGCGGTGGTTGGGCGTACACTACTGTAGGTGGTGGTTGTGCGTATTGTACAGGCGGCGGAGGAGGCGGCGCATGCATCACTGAAGGAGGCGGGGGAGGGTAGTACTCCTGAGGAGGTGGTGGGGGTGGTGCCACGGAGTGAATGACAGACGGTGGTGGCGGCGGGGCATCCTCAACCTTTTCTTCGTACACGTAGGTGATTTTCTCTGCTGATTGTTAGAGAAGATGACAGGCAGACCATGGGCTACATACCTTCTTTGTAATTCTCGCTAGTCTTGATGACTTCGTCAATGTGTTCCTTCTCGAGCGCTCGTGTAATAATGATGAAATCGTCCTAGCATGATCAGTAACATTCTAACACCAAAGGTGGACGGCGTACCTCTTCCTCGAACGGGTAGCCGAGGTCGATGACGGCTTGTTTCTTCACCAGCCGCTTCGGGAGTCTCGTCTTGCCCTTTTTGCCCCAGGTTGCGCGAGAAGGCTGGATCTCTTCAAAACTGGAGATGGAAGAGCTGCGCGTGGATTTTGCTGCTACGCTCTTGCTTCTTCGCACTCTGCTCTTCTCTCGGTGAACTTCGACTTCGCGGTAGTCTTCACGTTCCCGGCGCCTGCCGCCACGGTCGTCGTATGTAATCTCCTCGAAGTCGTCTTCCTCGTCGAAGTGATGACGGGGTGATCGGCGGCGCTCGCGGATGGGAAGTGGAATGGGAACATTGGCCGGTGGTCGGTACTCGTGGGTTTCGTATCGCTCGATCCGTTCAACATCGCCATATCGCGGCATAGGCCGTCGGTCAAAGGTGTCGAGGGACGACTGTCGTCGAATGTACTGCGGCCGTGCTGGCTTGGGCGGCCGAGGGGTGCGTCGACGCTCATTAATGTCAATATCAATATCGATGTCTTTGTCGATTACGGATCTGCGGCGATAGGGAGCAAGTGCCTGGTTGGCGATTTCGGATGGTGTTGGCTCATGGAACAGCTCGGTCGGGGCACGACGCGGGGGACGGCCAAACCGTTCGTCTTCGTGGAACCGCTCTCTCTCCATGACAGGCGGGCCTCGGCGAGAGCGGTCTTCGTGGATGTCAACATCGCGATGGCCTCCAGGGAAGCGATCGTGCTCCTGAAAGCGGAAGTGTTCATAATCGTCGCGGCCACGACCATGGCCAGAGACGACGCTGCCACCGCCGCCACTTCCACCACTTCCACCACCACCACCACCGCCTCTCCTCATACGCTCAAATCTGTCGCGGTCCCATCGCTCACCACCACCGCCGCCGCGAGGCGGCTCTTCAAAGCGGTCCAGATTGCCGGTCGAAGAGCGATAGGCAGACATGCTGAGCGGTCCCGTGCGGGTCGTGACTTGGCTGGGCGATGATGTATGAGGTAGGATGCGGGGTTACCAACTATTCGTCCAGAGTTATGGCAACAACGGACCAAGACGTAAGTAGAGAAAGGGGGAACAAAATTGCTGCGGCAGATTGACAGCAGTGCAACAAGTGGATTTGCAGGAATGCGGGAATGCAAGAATATAAAGCTTTGGGCGCAACGTCTCGGGGATTTGGTGGTGTGGGTGCAACCAACTTTTGACAGGCTTCGTCATCGGCGCTCGCGCATGCTGCCCTCCCTGCATCACGTCGGGGCCTGGGCGTCAATCTCGGGTCATGAGTGGAGGCATGGATGCACCCCTGGGGTTCATCAATCCCCATTTGTTGCCGGCACGCCCTGCCTCAGTTTCATGTGAGCGGGCGGGGTGTTGGGCGTTCATGTCGGGCGTTTTCAGCGTCTTCCTAGTCCCTCTACACTGTCTTTCGCCAGCCCACAGACGACCGACATGTGCGTCTTGTCACCCAAGGCCGTTGTTCTATACCAGGCTATCCCTACCACTAGAGCTCACCGTGACCGCATCCGAGCGTGTGCATGCCCGCCGGCTGTACTGGACGAGTCTTGAAATGCCAATGACGTCATGTCCCAAGCAAGCTTGACCAGTCCACGGCCACCCTCCGGCTAGAATGTTCCTGCAGCCACAACACCAGCGCGGCGGCGTCGTGGGTGCATGCCGCTATCTGCCGAGCCGCCATAGCGACCTACAGCTGCCTTCTGCGTGGGCGTGCGCCAGGTAGCGAGACCCCAACCAGGCAGAATCCAAACGCCGTCCGATAGACGCCGGTACCTTTTGGTTTGGAAGCTAACTGCTGAGACATGTCCGCAGTAGGCCAATCCGTGTCTCGCTTGGGGAAAGGGAGAGTTCGTAATCTACGTAATATGATATGTACAGCATTTATACACTTCTCAGACACCCCTCACTTGGCTCCAACAGCCTCCTGTATCTTCTTGGACACATACTCTAGGTCGACCGGCCGGCCCTTGAGGGTGGCCATGACCCTGCCCATGACCCCTCCGGCGCTCCTCTTGTCCTCCTCCAGGCCTGCGAGAACGCTCTTCACCAGCTCGTCAATCTCGCTCTCGCCAACAGTCGGCATCTCCCCTGCGTAGCCCTTGAGCACGTCCAGTTGGGCCTGCTCCTTCGCCACCAGGTCCTCCCGCTTCGCATTCCGGAACTCTTCAAGCGATGCGGAAGAGGACTTGATTTGCTTTTGGATCAGGGAGTAGAGGGCACCATCCGTGGTGATGGGCTTGGCTGTCTTGGATGCGTTGATAATCTCAGCCTGCAGTGCGCGGATGGTGTTGAGCGCAGGCTTGTTCTTGGAACGCATGGCATTTTTCAGATCGGCCTGCAACCGAGGGAGCACAACGTTCTCCGAGGCCGAGCTGGAGGAATAGCGAAGGCATACAGGGCGCGATGAGGTAAGCAGCTGCCGGCGTAGGATTGTGGCACGAGAGAGCGACATGGCGAATGTTGGTAATGTGTAGTAGGCGTGGGGCGGGATAGAAAACTTTTGGAACAATGCGAGTGAGTTTGGTGCGGCAACAGCAGCAGGAGCAGGCGCAGGTGGAGAGGAGCGACGATTGCCTCGTATGCGATCCGATACAAGGGAATTTGCACACAAGGGCAATTGTTTATCCAAACTGTCTGTACTGAGTCGGCAAACAAGACGTCCTTTCAAACGTTTAGACGCGCTCAGACGCGAGCTAGCATCCCTACCGCCAAGCACTCTTTTGTTGTCGCTCGTCACTTTTGAGCTTGTACCTGAGCCTCCGCGTCGCAATTGCGCCAGGGCACTTTTTTCTTCTCTTCACATCATCCACTGCGCGCCTTTCCTACCCTCCCGCCACTTCCAGCCCAGCGCGCAGCTAATGTGCACGTTGTATCCCCGGCGCGTCCCCCCAGCCTCAACCTAAAGCTCGTTGTCCCCGGGCCGCGGCCAGCGCAACACGCCAACCTCAAAGCCAATCCATCATGGCTTTCCAGATGGCGCCCGCGACGCCTCAGCGCCCTACTCCCGGCGCCTTTGTTAACACCCCAGCACCAAACCGGCCTGGCTTCACACGACAAGGCTCCATGTCGCAACCACAGCAGCAACAGCAAGCGCTGCCTGCGCCGCCTGCAGAGAGCCCCATCGATCGCGCATCGCGGACCATAAACAGCATGCTGGACAGGGACAACAGGTTCCCGGCACTGGAGGCTTACATTGGACGTGAGTAGTTGGGTCACACGAGGAATAGTCGGGTTGGCATGCTAATCAACCACCTACAGAGGGCATCTCGGGCGAATATGAGATACCAAGCAGTCCGGCATGGGCCCCCTTCCAGAAGCTGCGCTCCTACAAGCTCCCCGAGGCCGTCTTTGAGCAGGTCGATCACACGCAAATGTCGACGAGCATGGGCTTGTTCGCTGAGATCAACCATGCCTGGGTGGTGGTGGATAATCAGGTCTACCTCTGGGACTATACCCACCCGAACCCCGAGCTCGTCGGTTTCGAGGAGCAGCCCAGTAACATTACCTGCGTGAAGCTGGTCAAGCCGCGGGCTGGTGTCTTTGTTCCAACCATTGAATACCTCCTCGTTGTCGCCACTGTTTCAGACATCTTCCTCATCGCCGTCGAGTGCCAACGGGGGCCCGAGGGCGTTCATGGCATCACAATGTACCGGACCGGACTATCGACGTCGGTCAGGAAAATCAACGTGACCGCCATCGCTGGCTCGGCCGCAACAGGGCGCATCTTCTTTGGCGACGGCCACACCGAGGACGTATACGAGCTGAACTATCAGCAGGAAGACAAGTGGTTCTCCAGCAAGTGCAGCAAGACAAACCACGTCACCCCATCCATTGGCTTGCCCTCGCTGCCATTCTACGGGCCCGCCCAAGTGGATGGTATCCAGGAGATGGCCATTGATGACACCCGGAACGTTCTCTATACGCTTTCAACAAACGGCACCATCAAGGTCTACTACATGCGAGCGCCCAACGTTCTCGAGAGCGCCCTTACCCGCACAAGAGCACAGATCGAGACCATGTGTGGGCATATTGTACGCTCAGCCGGCGCCTTGGATAAGATGCGAGTCGTTAGCCTGAGTCCCATCTCGAGCACAGAAGCGGACAACATGTCGTTGATGGCAATCACCTCATCTGGGTGCAGGCTGTATCTGAGCACAACCTCTGGCGGCCAATGGAACTCCAACAGCACGAGCGCCCCGAACAGCATGCAGTTGCGTCACATCCGATTCCCACCAAACGACGGAAATGCCTCGCAACTCAGCAACTCGACGCAGGTACAACCTTACCAAGGCGGTGCAGCGATTGGATTCGAATCAAAGTGGCTCACACAGACCAAGCTCGCGACTCGATACGCACCCGGGGCTTTCTTCTCCTTTGTACTCAGAGCACCAAATGACCCGAATCACCTCATGTTCGTTTCGGCTCCGCATTCGGGTCTACTAGGGCAACGGGAAAGCTCGGAGCCTCCGCGTTACACCGAGACTGGCATGCTTACAGAGCTCATAGGCAGAGTGCAAGACATTGGCCTGGTCACAGAGCCCTTCTCCGCAAGGAACGAGCCCCTTGGCTTTGGCAACGAGCTCTCCACGCAGTTCGATATCCCGCTTTCCGAGTACGCAATCATCACATCAAATGGCATCGAAACGGTCAGACGGAGAAGACTGGTGGACATCTTTGCCTCTATTGTAAAAAATGGAGGCCACGAGGGTGCTGAAGCTGATATCCGCAAGCTCGCGAAGCAGTACGGTCTAGCCGAGACTTCTGCTACCGCTCTAGCTGTTGCCTGTGGCCAAGGATCCGATGTCGGGCCCGACTCGCGAATTGCAAAAGTCACCGACCCCGAGGTCATCGACTTTGCTCGAAGGGTTTTTATTGAGTTTGGCGGAAAGGCACATCTGACAGAGAGTGCAACCGTAGAAGGTCTGAGCGTGGAGAACGTTCGCGCATCGCCACGACACGACGGTATCGCCATGTATGTGTCACGCCTCGTCCGTTCCATCTGGAATACCCCAATCATCAAGGAGGTCGTCGGACCCACCGGCCCCGTTCTCACATCCACACACGGCATTGCCAAGTTGCAGGAAGTACAACGCTGTTTGGCCCAACTCCACGAGTTCCTAGAATCCAACAAGTCTTTTATTGAGGGCTTGGCCGGCCCAGAGGCATTGGGACGCGCGGCATCGCGGCAAGAAGAGGTGGAGCTCCAAGGCGAGAACAGGGCACTCACCAGCTTGTTGCTCATGATCAACAACATTGTTGAGGGCATATCTTTCGTTCTCGTGCTCTTCGAAGAGCGATTGGAGGATATCCTGGCGCTGCTGCCAGACCCTCAGCTGCAAACAAGGGTCCGCCAGCTCACATTCCAAGGCCTCTTTTCTGTCAATGAGGGTAGAGAGATTGCCAGAGAGCTGGTCAAAGCCATTGTGAACCGCAACATCACCAAGGGTTCCAATGTCGAATCAGTCGCCGAGGCCCTGCGGAGAAAGTGCGGCAGCTTCTGCAGTTCAGACGATGTCGTCATCTTCAAGGCACAGGAAAGCTTGAAGAAAGCCGCCGATCTCGGCGTCAATGCCGAGCGTGGACGAATCTTGCTCAATGACAGTATGAGGTTATTCGAGCAAGTAGCGAAGAGCTTAAGCTACGAGAACCTGTCCGCAACTGTGAATCAATACATTCAGCTCGAGTTCTATGCTGGTAAGCTGGCCCAACCCAACAACAGATTTAGTTGCTAACAATCCCAGGTGCCATCAGGCTAGCTCTCAAGGTTGCTCACGAATGGGATCGGGGCAACAAGGCGCTTTCTTGGGTGCGGGATAACCGTGACCACGGCGGCGATCCAAATGATGTCCGGCGTCAATTCTATGACAAGCGCGCGTCTTGTTATACCCTAGTCTGCAAGGTCATCGAGGCCGTCGACCATGCATACAACACCCAAGGGCCTGTACCAGACGGTATCATCTCCGCAGTCACTCGTCGCAAACACGAAGCGTATGAACAAATCAACAACTCGGACGATGAAGTCTTTCAAAACTACCTTTATGATTGGTACATGGAGAATGGCTGGTCAGAGCGATTGTTGGAAATCAATTCCCCGTTCGTGATCGAGTACCTACGACAGAGCTCCGAGACAAACTTGGCGCATGCAGACCTATTATGGCGGTACTACGCTCACTACAACGACTTTCTGAGTGCAGCGGAGACACAATACCAACTCGCAAAGAGTGGGTTACCGTTGACGCTGGAGAAGAGAATAGAGTATCTGTCTCGGGCCAAGGCTAATGCCTCAACCCGCATGACCGGTTTCTCAGACACTGGTGTACGTAACCGGCAATCACGACAGGAATTGCTGCGAAACATCAGTGATCACCTCGATATTGCCAACATTCAAGACGATGTGTTGCAGAGAATTAGGGGTGACGAGCGACTCACTGGCAAACGGAGAGATGAAGTCATCGCTCATCTCAACGGCCAAATCCATCCCCTTGACGAGGTAAGTCGCTTCTGAGTATGTCTTCAAATTAGCATTCACTAACATGGTTTAGCTGTACCACGATTACGCAGACCAAGCGGCATACTACGACATTTGCCTGCTCATCTACCATGCCGCCGACTACCGCAGCGTGCCCGATATCCGCTCAACATGGACCAATCTTATTGATCAGACCCATCGCAAAGCTCTTGCAGACCGCCAAAGCGCGCCTTGGGAGGCGGTCGCACTAAAAGTTGAGGACCTCGGCCACCGTACCAACTTGAACGATAACGTGTTCCCTGTGAACATTGTTCTGCAGCTTCTTCTCCAGTACGACTTGGAATTTTACGTGCACGACGCCAATGCGCCAAACACACAAAACCTGGCCTTGAACGCCAACCTGATGTGGCCAATCGACGTGTTCCTCAAGATCAATGCACCTTTTGAGAGCCTGGTTGCGACTCTGGAGGCGTTGTGGTATGCACAGGAGCAGCCGTTTGCAGGCCGCAACCGCAAGTTGCTCGTTAAGTGGATCATCTACTTGGTGGAGCAATGGAGTCAAGTTAGCAGGCGAACTGGCACGCTCTTCGGCGGCCCTGAGAATGCCATTGGACTTGCCGAAGTGATGCGCATCATCCTAGGCAGCGATGTGTTGGGGCGGGACATGGATGATCAATCGTGGATCCAACGGGCGAGAGAAGTTAGCGCCACTGTTGAGGAAGCTGCACGATGAAGAGGTGGAAAAGAATAGTGTCGTACTTGGCTATGAAAGATCTATGGAAGAATGGTTGTGTGTGGTTTGGTTTCTCTCTTCTTTTACCATTCTTTGTGCAGCGTGAGGCGTTGAATAGGTGCATGAGTATTGTGGCGGCGGCGGCTGGCTGGCGTCAAAAACATGGCATGAAATGTAATCTTGTAAGACGGTTGATAATTGGATTGGCGAGCATAACATCCCCCAAGGGCTAGCTTATTCTTGAGTCAAAGTATTGTAGTCAACAGATGTGGTCAACTAAAGCAGGGGCTGTGAAATGAAATATAAGTTGCTAACTATTTGGAGAGACGGAGTGGAGTTTAGCTTTCTAATCCCCGCACACCTTGAGACCTTTTCCCCAAACATTCTCCAAGATGCTTGCATTACACTCATCTACAACCCCGCGCCCACACGCGCCCACAACCCACTTTCACACCGTGAAGAAAAGTCTCCATTCTACCAACGCGCCATGTAACGAGCCACGTCCCATGCTCGCTCGCTCGCACCCACTCGAACAATGCCGATATGCATTTCCTGCCGCACCCCCGTGCGTACCCTCTACACAACCTACTCCAAAGCCGACGACCGCGCGCTCGGCAAAGGCGTCCGGCTAACGCAATGTCCCGTGTGCAAGAAATTTGCCGATAAATACGTCGAACACGACTTTGTCATCTTGTTTATCGACCTGGTGCTTATAAAGGCGGAGGTGTACCGGCATTTGCTGTTTAACCGGCTGGGACGCGATGATGATCGGTTCGATGTATGTGTTTCCACCAGGGAAGGACGTGGAAGCAGGGGTAGATTATGGAAGAGAGAAGAGAAGCTAATCAGCCAAATTCATAGCGATCAATCCTCCGTCTCGGCATCCTCCTCCTGTTATTCGACGTCTACCTAACCTGGGCGCGCATCGAAAAACTGGCCCTCCCACAAACATCGCCTTACCATACTCAATCAGCCTACCAAAACATGACATCATCGTCGTCCTCTTCCTCCGCTGCAATAATAACAAACGCCCAGATCCTCCAGTCTCACCCGCTAGGCCTCCAATATCTCTTCTTCCTCTTCCTCGTTACCCTCTCTACTCTATCCTTTCACCTCCCCATTCGCCTCCTCTGCGCCTACAACCCCGTCTCTCTCCCCTCACCCCTGCGTGCCCTCTGGGCGAGAATGATACCACACTTCCCACATCCGACGCCACTATCTACGGCGCTGCTAGTCAGTAGTTGCACAAAGCTGTTCCCGATTTTGTTGATTATATGGGATTATGATCTTCCGTCCAGCGCGACGGCAGTCAGTTGGGCTGTGATTGTGAATAACATTGCGGCGTTGGAGATCCTGATGGATTGCGGGTACGTGAGGGCCAGTTTGCTAGCGGGGATTGGGGCGGGTATGAGGACGGTGGTGGGGTGGGGGGTGTTGAGAGCGGCGGGCCTTGGGACGGGGTGGGAAGGGTATGCGAGCGAGTGCATGGCCAAGGGCAGTGTTTGGGCGTGGCTTGGAGATTTGGTAGGTATGTAGAAGGCGTGGTTTTGCAAGACGTGTGTGTATGATACGATATACCCGATTTGAAATTCATATTGGTACAAAAGTCAATCCACAACGCATGTCCGTAATACGCCAGACTGATTATACACATGTTGCGCCTGAAGATCAAAGTTGTTCTTCATCTGCATATCCACTTGCCACTGACATTGCCCAGTTACGTTTCAGCCACAGCTTTCTCCAGCATGTCAACTAAACCGTGTGGCAAGAAAGCATACGCTTCGTCCTCCCCATGTAACTCGCAGACCCTCCTTGATCAAAGGAAAAAACAGCACACACACACAGCGCTCTAGCGCCCTCCATTCAACTCGGGTCGCAAATCGTTTCGTATGGGGGAAATGAGCGGGTGCAGTTGCGCGAGAAACGTAATGGCCCACATGATATACATGGCCGCTGCCGAAAGCACAAGCGTAGAACGCCAAACCCTATATTTTGCAAATCGCATACGTTAGCCCAGTTCATATCCTCTGCTGCCCTCATCTAGCTCCTCGCGCCAAGCTCTTCTTCTCGTCTCCAGCGCCGCCATTATCGTCGTCATCTTCGTCATCGGTGGCGGCAGTGGCTGCGGCAGTTGGTAGAGCAAAAGGGATCCGCTTGGTGCCATCCACCATGTCGCTATCGTCAAAGTGAACGCGCCTGCCCAGCTCACGCTTCTCATGCGCGGCGAGCAGCTGTTCCAACGACGTCTTGGTGCGCAGGCAGGGCTTGCATGGCTGTGCGCCGCGTTGCCGCGTGCTGCTAGTGGTGGTGGATTGGGGCTGGTGACGGGGACGGGCAAACACGTACGTTTGGTTTTCGCCCTTTGGTGCTAGAACCCAGGATGCCGCACAGAAGATTACGACGATGACGAGGCCGATGAAGGGCGCCCAGCTATTGGTTTATATGCGTTAGTTCTTTTGTGCTTGGTTTGGGGGGGTGTTGTTTGCGCCTTTCGTACCCGTTCGCCATTGTGGTTTGTTTGTAGAGCTTGGAGCTGGAGGGAAGCTGGGGAAGTATGGGTGGGTATGGCGACGCGACGGGGTGATGGCTTTTAGGCGCGGCTGCTGGTAGTGCGGGCAACGATGTAGGGTCGGGTGAGGCGATGGAGTAGATGTGGAGATGGGGTTGTTGGTATACCTGAGGGCATGACGCCTGTT
>Ga0265780_10005795_pt1 | contig 15537 bp, 15 predicted proteins | sample P1T30metagenome_FD_192432 | JGI IMG/M metagenome (GOLD analysis project Ga0265780, IMG submission 192432) | Plant litter microbial communities from East Loma Ridge, Irvine, California - P1 T30 | ecosystem: Environmental > Terrestrial > Plant litter > Unclassified | place: USA: California... | reverse complement strand
TCATTCTCGGCGGCGGGCCGAACCGGATCGGGCAGGGGATCGAGTTCGATTATTGCTGCTGCCATGCGTGCTTCGCGCTCGCCGATGCGGGCTATGAGACGATCATGGTCAACTGCAACCCGGAGACCGTGTCGACCGATTACGACACCAGCGACCGGCTGTATTTCGAGCCCCTGACCGCCGAGGACGTGCTCGAGATCCTGCATGTCGAGGCGTCGAAGGGCGAGCTGGTCGGCGTGATCGTGCAGTTTGGCGGGCAGACCCCGCTGAACCTCGCGCGCGCGCTCGAGGCCGCCGGGATCCCGATCCTGGGGACGACGCCCGACGCGATCGATCTGGCGGAGGACCGCGAGCGGTTCGCGGCGCTGATCACCAAGCTGGGGCTGTTGCAGCCTGCCAACGGGCTTGCGCGCAGCCGCGACGAGGCGGTCGCGGCGGCGGAGCGGATCGGCTATCCGGTGCTGATGCGGCCGAGCTATGTGCTTGGCGGGCGGGCGATGGAGATCGTCGACACGCTGGGGCAGCTCGAGCATTACATCGCGACCGCGGTGCAGGTGTCGGGCGATTCGCCGGTGCTGATCGACCAGTATCTGCGCGATGCGATCGAGGTCGATGTCGACGCGATCTGCGACGGGACCGATGTCGTCGTCGCGGGCGTCTTGCAGCATATCGAGGAGGCGGGCGTCCATTCGGGCGACAGCGCCTGTTCGATCCCGCCTTATTCGCTGTCGGCGGAGATCGTTGCCGAGATCGAGCGGCAGACGGTGGCGCTCGCGCACGCGCTGTCGGTTGTGGGCCTCATGAACATCCAGTTCGCGGTCAAGGACGGGCTGGTCTACCTCATCGAGGTGAACCCACGCGCGTCGCGGACCGTGCCGTTCGTCGCCAAGGCGATCGGCGCGCCGATCGCCAAGATCGCGGCGCGCGTGATGGCGGGCGAGCAGCTGAAGGACCTGCCGAAGATCGACCGGCATATCGATTATTATGCGGTCAAGGAGGCGGTGTTCCCCTTCAACAAGTTCCCCGGCGTCGATCCCGTGCTGTCACCGGAAATGAAGTCGACCGGCGAAGTCATGGGAATCGATCCCGATTTCACGATCGCGTTTGCGAAAGCACAGCTCGGCGCGGGGACGATCCTGCCGACCAAGGGCAGCGTCTTCGTCAGCGTGAAGGACAGCGACAAGGCGATGATCGTCGAGGCGGTCAAGGCGCTGGTCGACACCGGCTTCTCGATCGTCGCGACCGGGGGCACCGCGGAACATCTCGCCCGCGCCGGCCTGCCGGTGGAAACGGTCAACAAGGTCGCGCAGGGGCGGCCGCATATCGTCGACCGGATCAAGGACGGCGACATCGCGCTGATCTTCAACACGACCGAGGGGTGGCAGAGCCTGAAGGACTCGCAGCCGATCCGTGCGTCCGCGCTCGGCCAGCGGATTCCCTACTTCACGACCGCCCCCGCCTCGCTCGAGGCGGCCAAGGCGATCGCGAAGCTTTCGACGCACAGCCTTGAAGTACGGCCCTTGCAATCCTATTATTCGCAGTCGCACAACTGATCCCGACATGAGAGCGTGATGTGTGAGCGGGCCGCGTAACGGCTTGCGTTGGGTAATGAATTGGGGACGAGATATGGCGACCGTCGAAAAGATGCCAATGCTGCAAGAGGGCTATGAGACGCTGTCGGCGGATCTGAAGCGCCTCAAGGCCGAACGCCCGACGATCGTCGATGCGATCGAGGAAGCGCGGGCGCATGGCGACCTGTCGGAGAACGCCGAATATCACGCCGCCAAGGAGCGTCAGGGCCAGGTCGAGGCATCGATCTCGGACATCGAGGACAAGCTGAGCCGCGCGCAGATCATCGACCCCAAGGAGCTTTCGGGCGACAAGGTCGTGTTCGGCGCGACCGTCACGCTGCTCGACGAGAACGACAAGCCGGTGAAGTACCAGATCGTCGGCCAGACCGAGGCGAACGCCAAGACCGGCCGCATCTCGTACAACTCGCCGCTGGGTCGCGGGCTGATCGGCCGCAAGCTCGACGAAGAGGTCGAGGTCACGGTGCCCGCCGGCGAGCGCTATTACATCGTCTCCAAGATCGAGTTCATCTAGGCATCATGACATTTTTCGAGGCGCGGGCGACGGCGATCATCACGATCGTGACGGTCGTGGTCTCGGGGCTTTTGCTGGTGACCGGCGCGCTGCCCTATTGGGTGGTGAATGCGGGTTTCATCCCGCTCCGGCTGACCGAGCTCGGCGTGGCGGGCGGTCACGACTTTGCGATCCCCGCCTGGGCGACGCCGCTGACCGCGGCGCTGCTCCATGGCGGCTGGGCGCATCTCGCGCTCAACCTCGTCATGCTGGTCTATTGCGGACAGTTCGTCGAGCGCGCGATCGGTACCGCACAGATCGTCGTCCTCTACATCGTCGGCGCGTATTTCGCGGCCGCCGGGCAATGGGTGCTCGATCCGCGATCGATCGCAACGATGGTCGGCGCCAGCGGCGCGATCTCGGCGGTCGTGGGCGCCTATGCGCTGCTCTATGGCGAGCGACGCGCGCGCGCGATCGGGCCGGTGCCGGCGGGGGTCGTACACGTGATGTGGCTGGCCGCGGCGTGGATCGGCATCCAGCTGATGATGGGGGTCGCGGGGTTCGGCGCGTCGGTCGGGGCCAATGGCTCGATCGCGGTCGGCGCGCATATCGGCGGGTTTCTGGCGGGGCTGGTGCTCGCGCGGCCGTTGTTGCTGTGGCGGTACCGGACGGCTTGAGGGGCTTGGTGCGGGTTTAGCGGTCCAAAATTCTTCCGTCATCCTGACGAACGTCAGGACCCAGATTTACGGAACGTGTCGCCTGTGGCTCTGGGTCCCGACTTTCGTCGGGATGACGGGAGGTGGGTGACCGTCTTTTGCCAGCTATAGCGGGTAGAGGCGGTGGGCGGTCGGGCACCGGGTGCCGGCCGCGGCCCGGGCCGCCTCGTTGCCGCGCGGCGTGTTACGCCGTCGGGTTCGTCGTCAGGTTCGGCTCGAGCATGCGGTGGAGATGCACGACGACGAACTTCATCTCGGCATCGTCGACCGTGCGCTGCGCTGCAGCACGCCAGGCCTTTTCGGCGCTGGCATAGTCGGGGAACACACCGACGAATTCGATCTTGCTGAGGTCGTTGAAATCCAGGGTGCGCGGGTCGCTGACGCGGCCGCCGAATACGAGATGAAGCTTGCTCATGCGCTGCTGTCCTTGGAATGGGGGTTGCAGACGCCCTAGCGTGTTCGACCCGCGCTTTGAACCCTTTGCGGACCGGTCCTTTAGCCGGGGGTCTTTTGCGAAACGGCCTTCGCACCTGCGGTACCCGCGGTGGTCAGCGCCTTGACGATCCCCTCGACGAGACCCTTGGCCTGGCCACGGGCATTGTCCTTGGTAAGGCCGAGCTCGCCGAGCTCCGACTGGCCGGCCGCCTTGGCGGCGGCGGTGGCGGCGATCGCGGTCTCACCGAGACGCTTGCCGAGCGGCGCGAGCAACGACTTCTCACGCGCCGAGCGCGGGATCAGCACACCGGCGAGCGCACCGACGACCAGACCGCCGACGAGAATGCCGAGCGGGTTGGATTCGAGGCTGTTGACGGTGCGACGTGCGGTTTCCTTCGACGCGTCGAGCGCCTCGGCGGCCTTGTCGCCGGCGTCGTGATAGACCTTCGCGGCGGTGTCGCGGACGGTGTCGAGACCCTCGCGCAGGCGATGTTCGGCGTTTTCGATCTTGGTGTGGGCGTCGGTCATGGGACGGTCCTTCTGATTTCCGGCGGCGCCATCGGGACGCGGCCGGGACAATATGGTTGGGGCGCGATCAGCGCCCGCGGCGAAACAGTCCGACGATACGGTGACGGGCGAGAAACAGTCCCGCCACAGCCGCGGCGCCCGCGGCGGGACCGGGGTTGCGGCGTACCGTCTCGACACTGGCATTGAGCGCGGCAGTGCCGACATCGGCAACGTCGCGGCTGGCGTTGAGCGCCAGCCGACGCGGATTGAGGCGGTCCTGCAACTGCCCGATCGTCATCATGACGCGCTGGCGGGCGAGGGCCGCTTCGATCTCTGCGGCGGCGACTTTGGCGGATGTCATGTGGCGGGCTCGCTTTCGGGCTTGAGCTTCGACTTGCCGACCATCGCGAGCGCGCCGGCAATCGCCAGCACGACAAGGACGACGATGGCCGTCGCCCATCCTGGCCCCACCAGCGTCGCCAGCGTCAAGATCGCACCGACCAGAAGTGCGATCAACGCGGCCAGCGCCAACACCCCGGCAATGGCGAAGAACATCGCCGCCGATTTGTACGCCGTTGCCGTCTCGCCGAACTTTGCCTTGTACACTGCGATTTCCGCGGTCGCGAGCGCGCGCGTCTCGCCGGCCAGACGGCCGACGACCGCGGTCAGGCTTTCCTCACCATCGAGCGCCAAGGGGATGGGATCCGCCAAGACGTCAGTCCTTCGGGTTTGCATCGATGCCCGACTGGACCAGTCGTGCTACGACGAAGCCGAGGGCCGCGGCCGCACCGACCGCAACGGCGGGCGACTTGCGGACGAGCGCGGTGACGTCGTCGACCAGCGCGTCGATGTCCTTGCTACGGACCTGCTCGGCAAAGCCCGAGACGCTGTCCGCGGCGCTGCGGGCATAGCCGCCATATTGCGCGCCGAGCTTGTCATCGACCTGCGCCGCCGCGTCGGTCAGCAGCTGTGCGACCTGCTCGAGCGCGGTGCCGGCGCGGGCCTTCCCGTCCTCGGCGAACAGACGCGCCTTGTCGGCGGCCTGCTGGCCATATTTGCTGGCATTGTCCTTGATCACCTGCTTGGCCTCGGTCGCCTTGGTGCCGGTGGTGTCAGCGGCGTCGTCGAGCCGCGTGACGCCGCCCTTCAGCGGCTCTGCGGTGGTGGCAGTGCCGGCGGCGGCGACATCGCCTGTGGTCATCGGCTGTGCGTCGGTATCGGCCATGGTCGTCCCTTTCGAAATGCTACGCCCTCAACACCGGTGCGCAGGCACGGTTCCCCTAGTCGGCCCGATTGCCCGATATGACGCGAGGCGGTAGAGGCAGCGCGAACGTCCCGGGCGATCGACCAGCTTGGGGATTTGTAGGAGCATCGTTACGTGACCGCAATCATCGACATTCACGCCCGCCAGATCCTCGATAGCCGGGGCAATCCGACGATCGAGGTCGACGTCCTGCTCGAGGATGGCAGCTTCGGCCGCGCCGCGGTGCCGTCGGGCGCATCGACCGGTGCGCACGAGGCGGTCGAGAAGCGTGACGGCGACGCCACGCGCTGGGGCGGCAAGGGCGTCGACAGCGCGGTCGACGCGGTCAACGACGAGATCACCGACACGGTGCTGGGCATGGACGCGGAGGACCAGTCGGACCTCGACCGCGCGATGATCGAGCTCGACGGCACCGAGAACAAGGCACGGCTGGGCGCGAACGCGATCCTGGGCGTCAGCCTGGCCGCGGCCAAGGCGGCCGCCGAAGCGCGCGGCCTGCCGCTGTACCGCTATGTCGGCGGCGTCCAGGCGCACCTGTTGCCGGTGCCGATGATGAACATCATCAACGGCGGCGAGCATGCCGACAACCCGATCGATTTCCAGGAATTCATGATCGTGCCGGTCGGCGCGTCGAACATCCTCGAGGCGGTGCGCTGCGGCTCGGAGATCTTCCACACGCTGAAGAAGGGCCTGAGCGCGAAGGGCCTGTCGACCAGCGTCGGCGACGAGGGCGGTTTCGCGCCGAACATCGGCAGCACGACCGAGGCGCTCGACTTCATCATGTCGAGCATCGAGAAGGCCGGCTACAAGCCCGGCGAGGACGTGATGCTCGCGCTCGATTGCGCCGCGACCGAGTTCTACAAGAACGGCAAGTATGACATTTCGGGCGAGGGGAAGATCCTCGAGAGCGCCGAGATGGCCGAGTATCTGGCCGACCTGACGCGCCGCTATCCGATCTTCTCGATCGAGGACGGCATGGGCGAGGACGACTGGGAGGGCTGGAAGACGCTCACCGACCTGATCGGCGACAAGGTCCAGCTGGTCGGCGACGATCTGTTCGTGACCAACCCGAAGCGCCTCAAGCGCGGGATCGAGGGCGGCTATGCCAACTCGCTGCTGGTGAAGGTCAACCAGATCGGCACGTTGACCGAGACGCTGGAAGCCGTGTCGATGGCACAGCGCGCCAAGTACACCGCGGTGATGTCGCATCGCTCGGGCGAGACCGAGGATTCGACGATCGCCGACCTCGCGGTCGCGACCAATTGCGGGCAGATCAAGACGGGCAGCCTTGCGCGGTCGGACCGGCTCGCCAAGTACAACCAGCTGATCCGGATCGAGGAAGAGCTGGGCGACGCGGCGCGCTATGCGGGTCGCGACATCCTGATCGGCGGCTGATAGGCTAAGACCCGGAGGACCCCATGGCGCGCACGACCAGCACGACGAAGAGCACCAAGTTGCGGCGGACGATGCGCAAGGCCGCCTGGCCTGCGCTGGGGCTGACGCTGATGGCGTTCTTCGGCGCCTATGCCGTGCTCGGGCCGAACGGGATGTTCGCGTACGGCGACTACAAGCGGCAGCTGGCGAAGCGGGAGCGCGACTATGCCGTGCTCGACCGCAAGCGCGAGGTGCTCAAGAACCGGGTGGCGCTGCTCAACCCGGATCATGCCAATCCGGACATGGTCGACGAGATGGTCCGCAAGGAGCTGAACGTCGCGCACCCGGACGAGGTGATCGTGCCGCTGGGGAACTGACTTACGATCCTCCCCCTTGCGGGGGAGGATTGATAGGCGGGGTTACCGGCCGAGGAAGCGCAGCAGGTCCTGCGTGAAGCGATCGCTCTCGGTGAGCGTCAGCCCGTGCGGGGCGCCGTCATATTCGACCAGCTGCGAACCCGCGATGCCCTTGGCCGCGGCGCGGCCGGTGGCGTCGATCGGGACGGTCTTGTCGGCAGTGCCGTGGACGATCAGCGTCGGCACGCGGAACGCGGCAAGGTCGGCGCGGAAGTCGGTATGGCCGAACGACTCGGCACAGGCGAGCGTCGGGCGCAGCCCCGCCTGCATCGCCAGACCCCAGACCCAGTCGACCATCTCGTCGCTGACCGGCGAGGTGATGAACCCGACGCCCAAGAACTGCTGCAGGAAGGTGCGGAAGAAGGCGGGGCGATCCTCCTTGATCCCGGCGCCGATGCTGGCGAGCGTCGCTTCGGGGACGCCGTGGGGATTGTCGTCGGTCTTGAGCATATAGGGCACGACCGAGGCGATCAGTCCGGCGGCGATCACGCCCTTGCCGTCGTGGCGGCTCATGTAGCGCGCGACCTCGCCGCCGCCCATCGAGAAGCCGACCAGCGTCGCATCCTCGGTCGCGCCGGTCGCGGCCATGACGTCGGCGAGATCGTCGGTCAGCGTGTCATAGTCATAGCCCGACCAGGGCTGGCCCGACCGGCCGAAGCCGCGGCGGTCATAGGCGATCGCGCGGAAGCCCGCTTCGGCCAGCGCCATCGCCTGCGCATCCCAACTATCGGCGTTTAATGGCCAGCCATGCGTGAGGATGACGGGCCGCCCGCTGCCCCAGTCCTTGACGTAAATGTCTGTGCCGTCTCGGGTTTTAATGAAGGGCATGTCAATCTCCGGGGTTGTCGCCAAGGTCCTTACGTCAACGGTCCAGGCTATTGGCCGTTCCAACTCTGGCGTCCGCGCGATTCCGCTGGCAGCATTGCCGGCACGCTACGGCGTGAGGGGGGAGATTGATGCGGACGAGGTTCCCGGCGAGGACGGCGGCGCTGCTGCTGGCGCTGGGCAGCTGTACGCCGGACGATCCGCAGACGCGGGACCGCGTCGCCGCCACGCCCGTCACCGCCCCCGTCGCTGCGATCGCGCCCGATGCGTGGACTGCGTTTCGCGACCGGTTCGTCGCGACGTGGTTCGCGCTCGACCCGGCCTTTGCGGTCTATCAGGGGCGGCATGAGCATGATGGCGGGCTGCCCGACTGGAGCGCTGCGGGGCTCGGTCGGCAGGCGGCGTTCCTGCACCGGTCGATCGCGGCGGCGGGGCGGTTCGAGACGGCGGCGCTCAGCCCCGACCAGCGGTTCGAGCGCGACTATCTGGTGATGGTCGCGCGCGACAAGCTGTTCTGGCTCGAGGCGGCGGACGCGCCGCATCGCAACCCCGCCTGGTATGTCGCGGGCGGGCTCGACCCCAATGTCTATGTCGTGCGTGCCTATGCCGACCCGGTCCGGCGGATGCGCGCGCTGATCGCGCTGCTGCGCCGGATTCCGGCGGCGACGCTGCAGATTCGCGCGAACCTCGCGACGCCGATGCCAATCAGCCATGTCGACTATGCCGCCAATGCGTTCCGCGGCTTCGCGTCCTATTACATGGACGATTCGGTCAAGGCGTTCGCCGGCGTCGCGGACGAGGGGCTGCAGCGCGAGCTCGCCGATGCGGCGATGACCGCGTCGGAGGCGATGCGCGACCTTGCGCTCTGGGTCGAGGCGCAGCGCCCTAGCGCGACGCGGTCGTTCGCGCTGGGGCCCGCGCTGTTCGCGAAGATGCTGCGCGAGACCGAAGGGGTCGACACGCCGATCGCGACGCTTGAGGCGGCGGGGCGGGCCGATCTGGCGCGCAACCAGCGTGCGCTCGCCGCGGCCTGTGCCCGGTTCGCGTTCGGCCTGACGGTCCGCGACTGTCTGGCGCAGGTGAATGCGGACAAGCCGGTCGACGGACCGGTCGCCGAGGCGCGCCGCCAGATCCCGATGCTGCGCGCGTTCATCCTGCGGCGCGACCTGCTGACGCTGGCCGGCAACGAACAGGCGCTGGTCGAGGAGAGCCCGCCCTATAGCCGGCAGAATCTCGCCTATATCGATCCGCCGGGCCCGTTCGATCGCGGCGTGCCGTCGGTCTATTACATCTCGCCGCCCGATCCGCGCTGGACGCCAGCGGTGCGGGATGCGTTCGTGCCGGGCAAGGCGGACCTGCTCTTCACCTCGATCCACGAGGCGATGCCCGGGCATTTCGTCCATTTCCTCCACGCCAATCGCGTGCCGTCGCTGATCGGGCGGGTGTTCGTCGGCTATGGCTATGCCGAGGGCTGGGCGCATTATGCCGAGGAGATGATGTGGGAGGCGGGGCTGGGCGGCGGCCGCGCGGACATCCATATCGGCCAGCTGTCGAACGCGCTGCTGCGCGACTGCCGGTTCCTCGCCGCGATCGGGATGCATGCGCGCGGCATGACCCAGGCCGAGGCGTTCACGCTGTTCGTCGACCAATGTTACCAGGACGAGGGCAATGCGCGGCAACAGGCGCTGCGCGGGACCTACGATCCGGCCTATCTCAACTACACGATGGGCAAGCTGATGATCCGCCGGTTGCGCGAGGACTGGACCGCGGGGCGGGGCGGGCGGCGTGCGTGGAAGGCGTTCCACGACCGGCTGCTGCGCTATGGCGGGCCACCGATCCCGCTGGTCCGGCAGGCGATGCTGGGCGAGGCGAGGCCGATCGCGGCGTTCTGAGCGAGCCGGCGGCTAGCGCGCCTGCGCGGCCGGCTGGACGTCGCGGGTCTCGTCGATCGGTGGGTTGCGGATCGAGGGTCGCAGGCGCGACACGCTGCACAGGCCCGCGACCAGGGCCATGCCGGCTGCGACCAGCGGCGGCGTCGTGCCCGCGCCGACCCCGATGGCGAGCAGCGCGGCGACGACGGTGGCGCCGGTGGTCTGGCCGACCAGCCGGACCGTCGAGATCAGGCCCCCGGCAGCGGCGGCGCGCTCGCGCGGGGCCGAGCCGATGATCAGGCGCGCGTTCGGCGCCATGAACATCCCGAACCCCGAGCCGCACAGCGCCATCCGCCAGGCGATCGCGAAATAGCTCGGGTCGGCGGGCATGAACGCGAGCAGCAGCAGCGCGGCGATCGAGACGGCCATGCCGATGCCGCCGAGCAGCCCGGCGGGATAGCGATCCGACAGCCATCCCGACAGCGGCGCCACGACCATGTTGGCGAGCGGCCATGGCGCGATCGCCGCGCCGACCTCGGCGGCGGAAAAGCCGTAAGCCTGGGTCAGCCGGAACGGCGTCGACAGGAGCAGCGTCATCTGCGCGATGAACGCGGTAAAAGCACCGATCGCGGACAGCGCGAGGACGGGGCGCGCGAGCAGGTCGATCGGCAGGATCGGCTTGGTCTCGCCGCGCTCGCGCCTGACGAAGATCCAGCCGATCGCCACCCCGGTCAGCACGATCGCCGCCGAGACGACCGGGCTGTCGCCGTGCACCGCGGTCTCCGACCCGCCGATGACGAGCCCGATCATCGCCGCGCACATCACCGCGCCGAGCACGTCGAACGGTTCGCTCCGCGGGCTTGGATCGGGCAGGGCGCGCCCGAGGACCAGGCTGAGGATCGCGAACGGCACCGCGCTGGCAAAGACCCAGGGCCAGGGCGCGATCGCGAGGACCAGCCCGCCCAGGGTCGGCGCGAGCGCAGCCGAACTCGACACCACCACCGAATTGATGCCGAGCCCGCGGCCAAGCTGCTGCGACGGGTAGATCGAGCGGATCAGCGCGGACGACACGCTGAGCGCGGCCGCCGCGCCGAGCGCCTGGGCGGCGCGGACGACGAGCAGGAAGGGCAGGCTCTTGGCAAAGAAACAGAGCAGGGTCGCGACGGTGAAGACGAGCTGGCCATATTGATACATGCGCTTCAGCCCGATCCGGTCGCCGAGCCCCGAAAAGGGGAGCAGCGCCATCGCCAGGATCAGCTGATAGACGGTGACGACGGTCACCACCGCACTGCTGTCGACGCCCAGATCGCGTGCGATCGTCGGCAGCGCGACATTGGCGACGCCGCCGTCGATGATGGTCAGCGCGGTGCCCGCCGAGATGGCGGCGATCGCGAGGAAGCGGCGAGGCTTGGGAAGGCCATCCAGGGCCGTTGTCTGGTCGGACTGCATTGCGGACCGCGATAGACACCGTCATGAATGACGCCAAGCTATTCGGGGAAATGGACGATGCGGGTTCTTACGGCTGCGCTTGCGGCGACAATACTGACGGGCGGCGCCGGCCTTGCGGCGGGCAGTGTGCTCGCCCAAGTCGCACCGATGACGAACACAAAGCCTGCCCCGACCCCGGCCGCGGACACCGCCGCGGACACCGCCGCCGACCCCTATATCTGGCTCGAGGACAAGGATGGCGCCAAGCCGCTCGCCTGGGTCGAGGCGGAGAATGCCAAGACGCTGCCCCGGTTGCAGAACGATCCGCGCTACAAGAGCTTCTATGCCGAGGCGCTGGCGATCGCGGCAGCGAAGGACCGGATCCCGATGCCCGACCAGCGCTTCGGCCGGATCTATAATTTCTGGCGCGATGCCGAGCATCCGCAGGGGATCTGGCGGTGGACGAGCGAGGCGGGCTACGCGCAGGCCGATCCGGTCTGGACGACCGCGCTCGATCTCGATGCACTGAGCAAGGCCGAGGGCAAGAAATGGGTGTGGAAGGGTGCGTCCTGCCTCCAGCCCGACGAGCGGCTGTGCCTCGTCTCGCTGTCCGAGGGCGGCGAGGATGCGGTGTCCTACCGCGAATTCGATCTGCAGACCGGGCAGTTCGTCGCGCACGGCTTTGCGCTGTCGACGTCGAAGCAGGGCGCGAGCTGGGTCGACAAGGACACGCTGCTGGTCGCGCGCGACTGGGGTGCGGGGTCGATGACCGCGTCGGGCTATCCGTTCGTCGTCAAGGAGGTGAAGCGCGGCCAGCCGCTGAGCGCCGCGCGCGAGATCTTCCGCGGCGAGGCGTCGGACCAGCTCGGCACCTATGCCAGCGTGATGACCGACGGGCAGGGCAACCGCGTGACGATGATCCAGCGGCGCCCGACCTTTTTCGGCGGCGAGAAGCATGTCGTCACGCCGGCCGGGCTGGTGAAGCTCGACCTTCCCGACCGCGTCTTTCCGTCGGGGATGGTCGACGGGCAGGTGATCTTCTCGACCAGCGAGGCTTGGGGGCAGATCCCCGCCGGCGCGATCGCCTCGGCGCCGCTCGCCGAGGTGCGCAAGGGCAAGTTCACGCCGACTTTGGTCTTCGCGCCGACCGATCGCCAGTCGGTCGACGGCGTGTCGGTGACGCGCGATCACGTGGTCGCCAGCGTCTATGACAATGTCCGCGGCCGGGCGATGGTGTTCACGCATGGCAAGGCGGGCTGGACGTCGCGCGCGGTCGCGCTGCCCGACAATGCCTCGGTCGATGTCGCGAGCACGACCGATCGCAGCAATGCGACGTTCGTGCAGGTGACGGGGTTCCTCGCGCCGACGACCTTGTGGACGCTCGATGCCGGGCCGGGCGGCGTGCCCAAGCAGATCAAGGCGCTGCCGGCGAAGTTCGATGCGTCGCGCGACGTCGTCGAGCAGTTCGAGGCGGTGTCGACCGACGGGACGAAGATCCCCTATTTCATCGTCCACCGGAAGGACGTGCCGCTCGACGGCACGACGCCGACGATCATGACCGCCTATGGCGGGTTCGAATCGTCGATGACGCCCTATTATTCGGGGGTGATGGGCAAGCTGTGGCTCGAGCGCGGGGGCAGCTTCGTGCTCGCCAATATCCGTGGCGGCGGCGAATTCGGACCGAAATGGCATGATGCCGGGCGCAAGACCAAGCGGCAGATCATCTATGACGATTTCGCCGCGGTCGGGCAGGACCTGATCGCGCGCAAGCTGACCAGTCCCGCGACGCTCGGCATCTATGGCGGGTCGAATGGCGGCCTGCTGATGGGGGTCGAATTCAACCAGCATCCCGATCTGTGGAAGGCGGTGACGATCCAGGTGCCGCTGCTCGACATGATCCGCTACGAACAGATCGCCGCGGGTGCGTCATGGGTCGACGAATATGGGTCGGTGAAGATCCCCGCCGAGAAGGCGTTTCTCGAGACGATCTCGCCCTATCAGAACATCAAGCGCGGCGGGGCTTACCCTGAGCCCTATATTTGGACGACGACCAAGGATGACCGGGTCGGGCCGCAGCATGCGCGCAAGTTCGCCGCGCGGCTGAAGGAATATGGCCTGCCGTATCTGTTTTACGAGGATACCGCGGGCGGGCATTCGGGGGATGCGGACATCGAGCAGGGGGCGCGGATGCAGGCGCTGCAGATGACCTATTTCGCGCAGAAGCTGATGGGGCCGGCGAAGTAGCAGCCCGTCATCCTGGACTTGATCCAGGATCCAGAGCCGGAGGCGGTAGCGCTCGTGGCTCTGGATCCTGACTTTCGTCAGGATGACGGGGGTTTGGGGGAGGGGGCGTGAACGGCGGCGGGCGTGATGGACGCCCGTTCGCCGCACGCGCTCAGCGGCAGCGGATCTGGCTGTTGTTCTGCTCGACCGCGCGGCCGGCGAGGCCACCCGCGGCCGCGCCAAGCAGCGAGCCGACGATCCGCGAGCGGCCGCCGTCGATCACGTTGCCGAGGATGCCGCCACCGGCCGCGCCGATGATCAGCCCGGTCGTGCCGTCGTTGCGCTTGCAGTAATAGCGGCCGTCCTGCCCCGCATAGACGCGGTCGTTGGCGGACAGGGTGCGCTCCTGATAATTCGGGCCGACGCGATAGTCGCGGGCCGGGTCGTAATTGCCCTCGTCGCGTTCGTCGGGGTAGCCGCCTTCGTACCGGTCGGGTGCCTGGCGATAGCCGCCCTGCGGCGCCGGCGGAACATAGCTGCCGCCACGATTGCCGCGCAGCGACTGGTAGCGATCGAATTCCTCGCGGAAGATCTGCAACTCGCTGTCGAGGCGCGCCTGGGCGGCGGCGAAACGGGCGTTGTCGGCACTGGTCTGCGCGACGGCGGGGGCGGCGGCGGACAGGCAGGTCGCGGCGATCATCGTCGCGAGGCCGAGAGAACGCTTCATGATCGAAATCCTTTCACGGTAGGGTGTCCCGGTAACGGGTGGCGACATCGCGCCGCCACCCGGCTTTCGTCAACGACAGATCTGGACGCGACGATGGTTGCGCCATTCGGTGCGGCAGCGGCGATTGTTGTTCCAGTTGCGACGATCATTGTCGCGGCCGCGGAAGCGGCGGCCGTCGTGGCGGCCGCGATGGTCGTTGCGGCGATAGTCGCGACGATCGGCGCGGTGATCACCGCGATGATCGTTGTCGCGATACTGCTGGCTATGGCCCCGATCGCGCTGGGCTTCGGCGGGCGCGGCCACGCCGAGGCCGAGCGTGGCGAAGGCGAGCCCGGCGGCGATGATATGCGTGAACTTCATGAGGTGTCCTCTTGCCCGAGATCGGGCTGGTAGGACGATACGATCCTGGTTCGGCATCGTTCCTGAACGGGGTTGTCGGCTCCCGTACAGGTTTGCGCCGACCGGTCGTCCTACGGCGCGATCGTCACGAAGCTGTCCATGACGCGCTTGCGGCCGGCCTGTTCGAAGTCGATCTCAAGCTTGTTGCCCTCGATTTCGGCGATGCTGCCATAGCCGAACTTCTGGTGGAACACGCGCTGGCCGAGCGAGAGGTCGTCGCGACCCTTGTTGCCGAGGCTGATCGCGCTGGACCGGCTTTCGACGACGCGGGCGGGTTTGGTCGAGAAACCGCCGCCGGGCGTGGCGGCGCGCTGCCAACCGGGGCCGCGGCCGGTGCCGCGTGCGACGTCGGCGAACGGATCGGCGCGGTCGGACCAATTCGCCTGCCAGAGGCTCGCGCCGCCCGACATCGTCGTCTCGGTGTCGGTATGCTCGTCGGGCAGTTCGGCGACGAAACGCGAGGGGATCGACGAATTCCACTGACCGTAGATGCGGCGGTTGGCGGCGTGAAGGATGACCGCGAGCCGCCGCGCGCGCGTGATCGCGACATAGGCGAGGCGGCGTTCCTCCTCGAGGCTCTTGACGCCGCCCTCGTCGAGCGAGCGCTGCGACGGGAACAGCCCTTCCTCCCAGCCGACGCAGAAGACGGTGTCGTATTCGAGGCCCTTGGCGGCGTGGATGGTCATGATCGTGACCTGCGGATCCTGCGCGCCGCCCTCATTGTCCATGACGAGCGAGACATGTTCGAGGAACGCGCCGAGCGAGTCATATTCCTCCATCGCGCGGACGAGCTCGCTCAGATTCTCGAGCCGACCGGTGGCTTCGACCGACTTCTCGGCCTGGTACATCGCGGTGTAGCCGCTCTCGTCGAGCAATTGCCGCGCGAGTTCGGCATGGGGCAGGCTGGTCGCCATGTCGCGCCAGCGCGCGATGTCGCCGACGAGGCGGCCGAGCGACTTCTTGGCGGCGCCGGTCAGCTCGTCGGTGTCGAGGATGCGGGCGGCGGCGGTGGTCAGCGGGGTGCCGGTGGCGCGCGCGAGCTGGTGGATGCGCGCGACCGCCTTGTCGCCGAGGCCGCGCTTGGGGACGTTGACGATGCGTTCGAAGGCGAGGTCGTCCGCCGGCTGGTTGACGACGCGCAAGTAGGCGAGCGCGTCGCGGATCTCGGCGCGTTCGTAGAAGCGGAAGCCGCCGACGATCTTGTACGGCATGCCGATCGCGATGAAGCGGTCCTCGAACTCGCGCGTCTGGTGCTGCGCGCGGACGAGGA
>Ga0265780_10005794_pt1 | contig 15542 bp, 10 predicted proteins | sample P1T30metagenome_FD_192432 | JGI IMG/M metagenome (GOLD analysis project Ga0265780, IMG submission 192432) | Plant litter microbial communities from East Loma Ridge, Irvine, California - P1 T30 | ecosystem: Environmental > Terrestrial > Plant litter > Unclassified | place: USA: California... | reverse complement strand
TCCGCCTGACGGTCAACGTGGTCGACGTGGTCGAGCCCGACGAGGACCTGCCGAACCTGCCGGTGGGGCGTGCGGTGTGGAAGCCCCGCCCGTCGTTCGCCGTGTCGGCCGAGGCGTGGCTGACGGCTGGCGCCGCCCACCACACGGTGATGTCGACCGCGGTCGGGCTCGAGGCCTTCGAAGACCTCGCGCGCATCGTCGAGACCGAGCTGCTCGTCATCGACGAGGACACCCGCATCCGCGACTTCCGTCACGAGGTCGCCTGGAACGCCGCGTACCACCGCCTCGCCCGCGGCCTGTAGGCCTCGCCCGGCTCGCGGTTCGCGGTTCGCGCTTCTCGCGCGGTCTGCGCATCGAGTGGTCCCGGATCGTCCTCCGCCCCACGGCGGACGACGGTCCGGGACCATTCGTCGTCGCGATGGCCGGGCCCGCTCGACCCCGTCTGCCCCGAGGAGGCGCGGGTCTAGATCCAACCGAGATCTCGCGCCTCCGAGGCGGCCCGTCCGCGGTCGGGCGCCCCGACCTTGCGGACGGCGGACGAGATCAGGTTGCGCACCGTGCCCTCGGCGAGGTGCAGCTCGGCGGCGCACCGTCTGGTCGAGAGCGACCGGTCGACGAGGCGCAGGACGTCACGCTCGCGTGCCGTGAGCGGGCACGCCTCGGCGCGGAGGACCGTGGCCGCCAACCTCGGGTCGACGTGGTCTTCTCCGGCAGCCGTTCGCCGGACGACGGCGAGGAGTTCGTCGATGCTCGCCCGCTTCGAGACGACCGCGTCGATGCCCGACTGGACGATCTGACGGACGAGCACGGCGGGCAAGCGGCGACCCAGGACGACGACCGCGTCGTGCCCTTCGCGCAGTCGCCGGGCGGCGTCCACGACGTCGGGGTGGTCGTCGGCGTCGATGACCAGCACGCTCCGCAGGGGCGGCCCTGGTTCGGAGGGGGGCTTCGCGGACTCGTGGATCGCGACAGCTCTCAGCCCTGGCGTCACACGGATGCACGCTTCGATCGCCGACCGCGTCAGCACCTCGTCGGCGACCACGCACACGTCGATCGTCCCGTCGGTCGACATGGCATCCCCCTACTCGTCATCGACTTCGTGACCAGTATGTCTCATGGCGCCGACATGACTGATGCGTGGTGACTTCGTGACGGCCGTGACTTTCGAGTCGAGCTGCCGATGCCGAGACTCGGAGGTGTCTTGTCGACTCGACGTGGGAGGAGGGAACGCATGAAGAAAATCGAGAGCACGACGCTCAAGCCGGGTAGCGCAGCACGCTGCAACGGCGGATGCCTCTGCACCTGACATCCGGGGCGGGCCGCCCATCGGGCGGTCCGCCTTCCCCGTCAGTCCGGTGACCGCATCTCCCGAAAGTCGACATGTCCCTTCCCGTCTTCACCCTCTTCGAGGTCGTCCGATACGAACGTCTCTGGTCGGCGCTCCGCGCCGCCGGGCCCGCTGCCGCGTGGCGACTCATGAACGACATCGCCCGGTTCGACCTGCCCGCCTACGACTCGATCGCCGACCCGTCCGACACGAGCGCCGGCATGGCGGCCAAGGCCCGTGCCGCCATGGGGGGCTTGCCAGGTCTCGCCTCCGTCGACATCGACGCTGCAGCGGGGCGATATGGCGACTACGGGCCTCGGATGCAATTCGAGTCGACGTTCGTCACGCTGTGGCTCGACGACCGAGCTCGGCTGGACGAGGTCGTCGAGGTTCGTGGCGGCGAGCACCTCGACGAGGCGATGAAGCACGGCCGTGGCGCCCTGGCCTTGCCCCTGCACTTCGGGGCGTCCTACGTCGTCCCGCCGATCATCGCGCACCGACACCCCACGCGCTTCGTCTTCAACAGGATGAACTTCGACGAGCTCCGGGATCGGGCCTTTCCCTCTCTCGATGTCGACGCGTTCGCCATCGACGACGACGCGACCTTCCGAAAGGGGCTCCGAGCGCTCAAGGACGGGCTCGTCTTCGCAATGTTCCCCGAATACGATCCCAGAGGCCGAGGCCGTCACCACACCGTCGTCCCGTTCCTGGGGGCTTCCGTCGTCGCACCGCAGGGGCCGGCCCTCATGAGTCGTGCCGCGGGCGCAGCCATGCTGCCGATGCACCTCGACCGGACGGGAGAAGCTCACTTCGTCCTGACGATCCACCCGGCGATTCCCGCCCCGACAGATGACGTCGAGGTCCAGGGGTCGACGGTCGCGTTGTGGCGACTCATCGAGAGGCTCATCCTCGACGGCCGCGCCGGCGACTGGGAGATGTGGACCGACTTCGATCTGATGCGGACGGAGTCGGCGGCATGAGCACGGTTCCGCTCGTCGAGATCCGAGAAGTGTCACGGCTCTTCGAGAGCCGAGGTGGGAGACCGCCCGCCGTCGACCGTGTCTCGTTGGACCTTCACGAGGGCGAGATCGTCGCGATCGTCGGTCGCTCCGGCTCGGGCAAGTCGACTCTGGTGCAGATGGTCGGTGCTCTCGACACCCCCGATCACGGTCAGATCGTCTTCGACGGAATGACACTTTCTTCCCTCTCCGAGGCGGAGCGCACCGTCCTGCGAAGAGATCGCATCGGATTCGTCTTCCAGGACTCCCACCTCGTTCCGACCCTGTCGGTGCTCGAGAATGTCGCGCTCACGTCACTCGTCGCGGGAAGACGCCGCTCGGAATGGGCGGATCGAGCGCACGCGCTGCTCGACGAACTCGGCCTCGACGGTCTCGGATCGGCCCGTCCGGCCACCTTGTCGGGCGGAGAGGCCCAGCGTGTGGCCCTGGCTCGAGCGCTCTTCTCCCGTCCGTCTCTCGTCCTCGCCGACGAGCCGACCGGCGCGCTCGACAGTGCGACCTCACGGGATGTCCTGAGGCTGCTCCGGGGCGTGGTCGTCGACGACCAGGCGTCAGCGGTCGTGGTGGTCACCCATGACCTCGAGACCGCCTGCATCGCCGACAGGATCATCGTCCTGCGAGACGGCCGAGTCATCGCCGACGAACGCTTCACACCGGCGGCCACGATCGACAGCGTCGAGGGGAGGGCCCATGAAGAACGCGTTCGCGCTTGGTTGGCGGAACATCGCTGACGGACGGCGGCGGGCAGGACTCACCGCCCTCACGGCAGCCTTGGGGGTCGCCCTTCTCACGGCCTCACTCGTCACCGGGCTGACGGCGCGCCAGACGGTCGTCGACGGAATCGATTCGTTGCTCACGTTCGGGGACGTGGGCATCGTCCCCGAGGTGGATCGTGAGTTCGTCGACGAGGGTCTCGTGGACGCACTCGCCGCCGATCCCGGAGTCGTGTCGTCGCTCCCCACCCTGAGTCGAGAGACGGTCGCGGTCGGCGCGACGGGTGAGGCGGAGGCCCTCCTCCTGACCGGGGCCCCGGCCGGGCCGGACTCACTCGCCTCCCAGGTGGTCACCGACGGTCGAGCTCCTCGACCGGGCTCGGACGAGGTCCTGGTGCCGACCGATGTCGCAGACCGCATGGGCGCCTCCCTGGGCAGTCGAATGTCGATGACGACTCCCTCAGGCGTCCGCTCGTTCGACGTGGTGGGGCTCGTCGACCCCCGCTCGTTGGGTGTCTTCGCCCGGGACAACCTCTTCACCGACCTCGAGGTCGTCCAGAGGGCGTTCGGGCTCGAGGGTGACCTCACCCGTCTCGACCTCGAACTCGATCCTGCAGTCGCGTCCACCTGGGCAGCAGAACACCGAGCGGCGCTCCCGTCCGGAGCCGTCTTCCAGGACACGTCGGCCGTGGCCGACGGCCTCGGGCCCATCGAAACGGCCGTGACGGCGGTGATGGCAGGGCTCGCTCTGGTCGCCCTCGCCGTGTCGGCACTGCTCGGTTCACTGGCGAGCACGGCTGCCGTCCGAGCACGGCGCCGTACCTACGGTGTGCTGCGGGCCACGGGCGCGTCCACACGGTGGTTGGTCTCGTCGGTCGGCGCCGAGATCGCCATCGTCGCAGCGGCCGGAACGGTCGTGGGCGTCGCGGTCGGCGTCGCCGGCGCTGCGGTGGTGATGAGTCGGACGGACGGGGAGGCTCCGTCTCTTCCGACCCTCACCCTCTCGGTCGGTCTCGGCGTCCTCGCGGGAGCGACCTCCGCCACGCTCGGGGCCCGACGAGCCGTCGCCGACGTCCGTCGAATTCCGCCGGCGTTCGTCGTGAGGGGCGTCGAACCCGCAGACGGTTCGCCCGGATCGTGCTCACGGCGACGAGCCGTCGCGGTCGCCGTGGTCGCATCGGTCTCGGGGCTGGTGATCTGGGCCCTCGACGCAGGCGCCGTCCTCGACGCTCTGGGCCTGGTCGCCCTGGCGGTCTGTGCGGTGGCCCTCTCCCGCCTCGCGATCGCGCCCCTGGCGGCGTTCGCGGCCAGGCTCCAGTGGGCAGCCGACCTGGCGCGTCGCCGACCGACCCGCGGCAGGTCGACGGTGACCGGGGCTCTCACCCTGGTGGTCTTCGGTGCGGTGTCGCTCGCCACCTGCGTCGGTGCCGTCGCCTCCGCGACAGGGGAACAGATCGATCGGCAGTTCGGGGCCGACGTGCAAGTCACGTCGGTCGTGCCCTTGTCGGACGACGCCGAGCCGATCGTCGTCGTCGACGGCGTTCGGGACGTCGCGCGGTCGGTGTCCGGTGAAGCCACCGTCCTGTCGGCGTCCGCCGAACTCGACGTGCCGTTCCAGGCGATCGACCCCGAGACCTGGTTCGACGTGTCGGGGCTCGCGTGGTCCGCCGGTGGCGGATCGAGAGGTGTCGAGTTGCTGACGGCCGGTGGGGGCATCGCTCTGCCGAGGGGGGTCGCCGAGTCCCTGACGGTGGCCCCGGGTGATGAGGTCGTCGTGTCGGCCGGGGGGACCCAGGTGCCCCTCGAAGTCGTCGGGCTCTTCACCTCGGTGGCAACGGGGCAACAGGTCGTCATCGACCGCAGGACGGCGGGCGAACTCGGTGTCACGGGGGTCTCTCGGTGGGACGTGTCGGCAGACGGAGGGGTCGATGTCGCCGACTTGTCAGACCGCGTCGCCGCGCAGGTGGTCGGAGTCCCCGGTGTCGACGTCATCACCGCCGAGGCGACGAGGGATCGTGCAGCCTCCGAGACGGCAGCCCTCACGGCAGGACTCTTCGCAGCGGTGACGGTGACTCTGGCCCTCGGGGCCCTGGGGGCCAGCAGCACGCTGAGCCTCGACGTCGAATCGCGGCGTGATGAACTCGCCGTGCTCCGCACCGTGGGGTGCCGACGTCGCGGCGTCGGTGCCCTCGTCGCCTGGGACGCCACCGTGATCGCCGTGGCGTCGCTGAGTGCAGGACTGCTCCTCGGCTCGTTCGGGGGAGCACTCGGGACGCGGATCGTCTCGAGGCTCCTCGGCGTGGGGGTCGACCCGGTGGTCGATCCCGTGACGATCGCGGGAATCGTCGGCGTGACGGCGATCGCTCTCGCCATCGCCGCCGTGGGGCCGGTCCTGCGGGCCTCCCGCACGGAGCCCCTGACGATTCTGAGGGGCACGTCATGAGCGCTGACGCGAGAACGGGCTCAGCCGCCCGCCCCCGTCTGCGAGACAGCATCATCGTCGTCCAGCTCGCAGACGGTCGCCTGCAATTCAGGGCAACGTACGAGCGGGTCGTGTCGACCTTCTCCGTCGAGCCCTGGGTGGCGGACCTCGTCCCGCTGCTCGATGGGACTCGCACGCCAGTGCAGCTCGCCCAGACGCTTGCCTTGCGTGATCGCGGAGCGCTCGAGGACGTGCTGGAGGTCCTCGAATCCGAACGCTTCCTGGCGTCGGAGGCATCTTCCACCGACCGTGCCACGAGGCATTCGCGTCAGCTGCAGCTGTTCGACGAGATGATCTCGGCCGATGAACTGTCCGCAGTCGCTCGAGGACACGACGCCTCGACGATCCAGAGCCGGCTCACCGGTGCGTGCGTGGTCGTGGTCGGCGTCGGTGGTGCTGGTTCGTGGGTCGTCCAATCGCTGGCCGCGGCTGGGGTGGGAAGGCTCGTGCTCATCGATCCCGACGTCGTCGAACTCTCCAATCTGAACCGGCAGGTGCTCTTCGATTCCGGAGACATCGGACGAGTCAAGGTCGACGCAGCCGCAGAGCGAGTCGCCGAGATCGACGCGGACATCACCGTCGACGTCTGGCGCACTCGGGTGGACACCGCGGAACAGCTCGCGACCCTGCTCTCGGGTGCCGATCTCGTCGTGAGTTGCGCAGACCAGCCCTCGGTGCCCGTCGTGGCCGACGTCGTGGCGACGGCGAGCACCGCGGTCGGTGTCCCGCACATCGTCGGAGGCGCGTACGGCGCCCTGCTCGGGGTGCCGGGTGTCACCGTCCTGCCCGGCCGAACGACGTGCTGGTCGTGCATCCGTGCCGCGACAGCCGACGATCACGGACGTGCCGCGCGAACTCTGAAGGGTTCTTCGCCCGGCGGCTCAGCCGCCCCGTTGGCCGGCGTGGTGGGGAACATGACGGCATGGGAGGCGCTCCGGATACTGCTCGGGGCACCACCGGCACTCGCCGGAGGTGTCCGCGAGGTCGATCTCGCCAGTTTCGACAGCGTCTGGCGTCCGATCCCACCACGTCTCGAATGCGGATGCGTTCCATCGTCCGAGACGACCGGTTCGACCTGACGATCGCCGAGACCGGGCATACGGCGACGCCCGTCGTTGTTCACCCCCGCATGAGCATTCCCCTCTCGATCCTCGACCTCGCCCCCGTCGCACCCGGTCAGACCGTGCGCGAGAGCTTCGCGGCCTCCGTGGCCCTGGCGCAGCAGGCCGAGGCGAGTGGGTACCGGCGGGTCTGGTACGCCGAGCACCACAACATGGCCTCCATCGCCTCGAGCGCGACGTCGGTGCTGATCGCCCACATCGCGAGCCAGACCTCGACCATCCGCCTCGGCTCCGGCGGCGTCATGCTGCCGAACCACTCGCCGCTCGCGATCGCCGAGCAGTTCGGCACCCTCGAGACCCTGCACCCGGGCCGCATCGACCTCGGTCTCGGCCGCGCCCCCGGCAGCGACCAGGCCACGTTCCGCGCCATGCGCCGCGACCCCTCGTCGTCCGAGCGCTTCCCGCAGGACGTCGTCGAGCTGCAGGCCTTCCTCGCGGGGGAGTCCCGCGTCGCCGGCGTCCAGGCCGTGCCCGGTGCGGGCACGAACGTGCCGCTGTACATCCTCGGCTCGTCGCTCTTCGGCGCGAAGCTCGCCGCCGCCCTCGGCCTGCCCTACGCGTTCGCCTCGCACTTCGCCCCCGGCGACCTGATCGACGCCGTCTCGGCCTACCGCCGAGAGTTCCAGCCGTCGACCCAGCTCGGCGAGCCGTACGTGCTCGCCGCCGTCAACGCGGTCGTCGCCGACGACGCGGACGAGGCCGACGCCCAGTTCGCCACCATGAAGCGCCAACGTCTGATGATGCTGCTGCGACAGAGCGGCCAGATCGACCCCACGCGCGAGTTCGGTGACGACGAACTCGACCACCTGCTGCGCACCCCGGTCGGCCAGCACGTCCAGACCATGACGACCTACACCGCCGTCGGCACGCCCGGCGACGCCCGCGAGTACATGGAGCAGTTCGCCCGCACCGCCCAGGCCGACGAGCTGATCGTCGCGCACGCGGCCTCGTCGACGGAGGCGCGCCTCCGGTCGGTCGCGCTCCTCGCCGACGCGATGCAGCTGGCCCCCGCCGCCGCGTAGCCCGCCGGCGCCTCCGGGCGAGACGCGCAGCGCCCCTCCCGCCGGACACCGCCGAGTGGACGAGACACCGAGAAATGAGACGGTGTGTTGTCCGCTCGGCGGTGTCTTCGTCGGGGCAGCCGGTGGCGACGCGGCGGTGGTGACGCCGCGGCGGCCAGGCCGCGGTGGCTACGGCGCGGTGAAGAGGAAGACGAACACGACGGCGACGGGCTGCAGCGCCGCCCCGCCGAGCAGCATCGTGCGGCGCAGCCACGGCCGCGACGAGATCGCGGGCGTGCCGAGCACGGGGCTGAGCGGCATGAGCAGCCGGAACAGGCTCTGCTGCGGCAGGAACACCGCGACGAGGTAGGCGAAGAACCCTGCGACGAACCCGACGACCTCGTGGCCGAGGCGCAGGGTCGAGCGGCGGGTCATCCAGAACGTGAACGACACGATGATGGCCAGCACGAGCACGATGCCGCCGATGCCCAACCAGCGGCCGGCCAGCAGGAACCACGGCGTCAAGGGCACGAAGGCCGGGCGGCCGACGTAGTCGACCCACCAGGCCATCTCGGTCTCGAGGTAGGCGTCCGACTGACCCGTGACGACGTGCGCGACGACCGGCCACGCGAGTCCGGCCGCGGCCATCGCGAGCCCCGCCACGACGATCGTCGTCAGTTCACGGGGCGGCATCCGGCCGCCGACGACGAACTCCCGCAGACCGGCCCAGGCGCGGCGGACCGACGTGCGGGCGGCGAGGGCGAGCGCAGGAGGCGCGGTGCCGATCCCGGCGATCCGCCGCGTCCCGGCGTCTGCGGGAGGCCGCGTCGCCGCCCCGGTCGTCGCGGCGGCGGCCGTCGCGGCAGGGGCATGCCCCCCGGACACAGCCGACGGCCGGGCCCCGGGACGCTCCCGCTCGGTGTGCCAGCGCACGATCAGGTGGATGCCGAGCGCCAACGCCAGGGCGAGCGCCCCGGGTCGGACGAACGACGCGAGGATGCCCGCCGACGCCACGAGCGGGTAGTTCCGCCGCTGCATGGCGAGCAGGCCGCCGAACATCAGCAGCAGGAAGAGGCTCTCGGCGTAGCCGACCGACATGACGAACGCCATCGGCCCGAAGCAGAACAGCAGCACGGCCCAGAGGGCACCGGTGCGTCCGACCTTCGTCACGAGCAGGCGGTGGAGCACGATCGTCGCGCCCGCACCGAACACGGTGGCGAGCAGGGGCGCGGCGACGACGAAGTCCATGCCCGTGGCCACCATCAGCAGGTGGCAGAGGTACGGGAAGACCGGCAGGAACGCCCACTCGTTCGGCAGCACCTCGCCCGAGGCGTCGGTGGGCAGGGTCGACGGATAGCCGTGCAACGCGATGGTGCGGTACCGGTCGGCGTCCCACGACGACGTGAAGTCGAGGTAGCTGCGGTCGCTGCCCGGCGTGATGAAGGTCGCCCCGGCCAGTTTCGCGACCTCGTAGACGGCGAAGAGGACGCTCGTCGAGAACAGCCGCGACGCGAGGTAGACGACCAGCACGCTGCGCCAGCTGCCCGAGAACCGACCGGCGAGATCGACCGAGAAGACGGGTCGGCGCAGCCTCGCCGCCGACGGCGACGCGATCGTCTCGCGGCTCACCGCCCCGCCCCGTGTCCGGTCATCTGGACGACGCTACCAAGAGTCGGCTGGGACGGGGCAAGATCGACGCGTGCCCCTTCCGTCCTTCGCCGCCCTCGGGATCGACGACGTGGCGGTCGCGGTCTACCGTCACGTCGTCGCCGGGGCCGGGGTGGCGGACGCCGCGGGAACGGCGGCCGGGCCGACGCCCGAGGCCGTGGCGCGGGCCGTGCACCTCGACGAGGCGACGGCCCTGGCCGCCCTGGAGCGCCTCCGTTCGCTCGGGCTCGTCCAGCGCTCGGCGGGAGGCGAGGGCTACGGCGCGGTGGACCCGCGCGTGGCCGTGCCGGCCGTCGTCGCCGCCCGTGCCGACGCGCTCGTCGAGGTCCGCGCGGCCGTGCCCGAGCTGGGGGCGCTGTTCGACGAGGGTCGCCGCCCGCACGACGCCGACGAGCTGACGCGGGTGGTCGTCGGGCACGAGGCCGTGGGGGACTGGTACTCGAGGCTGGAGCACCGGGCGACCACCGACTTCGTCGCCTTCGACCGACCGCCCTACGTGGTCGCGTCGAACGAGTCCACCCAGAGGGTCGCCCTCGGGCGCGGGGTGCGGTGGCGGGCGGTGTACACGGTCGCCAGCATCTCGGCCGACGGCAGCTGGCAGGGCGTGCACCGCCTCGGCGCCGACGGCGAGGAGGCCCGCATCACGCACGACCTGCCGGTCAAGCTCGCCGTCGCCGACCGCCGGGTCGCCCTCGTCTCGATCGGCCACGACCCCGACCGGCCCGAGGCCCTCGTGACCGAATCCGAACCGCTCGTCGCCGCCCTCCACGACCTGTTCGAGGCCCGGTGGCGCAGCGCGTTGCCCGTGCCGGGCACTCCGGGGGCCGGTCGTGCCGCGGTCGACTGGGCCTCGGTGGCCGCGCGACTGGCGTCGTCGACGACCGTGACGGCGACGTCGGGAGCCGCCGTGCCGTCGCGGGACCAGGAGGCGCGACTCGCGATGCGACCCCCCACCCCCGCCGAGCGCGACCTCCTCGCCCTCGTGGCGGCGGGGGCGACCGACGAGGTGATCGCGGGTCAGCTCGGCATCTCGTCCCGCACGCTCCGGCGGCGGCTCCACGCCCTCTTCGACGAGCTCGGCGCGAGCAACCGGTTCCACGCCGGAGTCGAGGCGGCCCGTCGTGGCTGGGTCTGACTCGGCCGACGCCCAGCCCCCTCACGGCTCACCCATCGAGTCGCCTCGGTAGCGTCCCGGACGTGATCCATCCGCCCCGTGCCGAGCCGTCGTGCTGAGGCTCTCCCTGGTGTCGGCAGGCACCCTCGCCGTCGTCTACGCGGTGGCCGGCGTGCTCGTGGCCCGGACGCTGCGTCGCCCACGCCGTGCCCGCACCTGGTGGCGGTGGGTCACCGGGGCCGCCGCCCTGGGGGCCGGGCTCGGCGCGCTGGTCACCTGGTGGCTCGGAGACGTCGAGGACGTCCTCGACGTCTCGCCCACCTGGGTCGACCGACTCTGGGTCGGGGCCCTGCTGATGGTCGCGGGCACGGCCGTGGTCGCCGTGGTCCGCGGAGGCGCGGGGCGACGGGTCCTGGCCGCGTCGACGGTCGTCGTGATGGTCCTCGCGACGGGCCTGGCCATCAACCGCGACAGCGGGCTCTTCCCGACCGTGGGGGCCTTGCTCGGCCTCTCGGACGTCCCGTCGCTCGTCCTCCCGGCCGCGCAGACGGCCGCGGTGCGGGCCGGCCGGACGTCGACCCCGGCCGCCCCCGATCTGGGACGCACCTGGCAGGCGCCCGCCGACCTGCCGTCACGGGGACGGCTCGGCAGCGTCGCGATCCCGGGCACCACGTCCCGCTTCGACGCGCGGGACGCCCTCGTGTACCTGCCGCCCGCCGCCCTCGTGGCGGATCCGCCGCCGCTGCCCGTCGACGTCGTCCTGTCCGGACAGGGCCCGGGCGCCGCCCCCGAGAACCTCGTCGACGCGGGGCGGATGGTCGAGACCCTCGACGCCCTCGCCCGTGCGCACGACGGCCTCGCGCCGATCGTCGTGATGCCCGACCAGCTCGAGCGCCCGACCAACAATCCGATGTGCGTCGACGGCCCGCTCGGGCACAGCGAGACCTACCTGACGGTCGACGTGCCCCGGTGGATCACGAGCCACCTCTCGGTCCAGGCGCCCGGACGGGCCTGGGCGGTCTCGGGCTTCTCGCAGGGCGGCACCTGCTCGCTCCAGCTGGCGGCGGGCCACCCCGAGCTCTTCGGCTCCTTCGTCGACGTCTCGGGGCAGATCGGGCCGCGGCTCGACGGGGGAGCGAGGGCCACGGTGGAGCGGGGCTTCGGCGGCGACCGGGCGGCCTACGCTGCAGCCCAGCCGCTCGCCGTGCTGGCCGCCCGCGCCCCCTACGCCGACAGCGCCGGGTTCTTCGCCGTCGGTGGGACCGACTCGCGCTACGGGCCCGTGATGCCCGTCGTCTCGGCGGCCGCCCGGGCCGCGGGGATGGACGTGACCCGCGACGTCCTGCCCGGCAGCGGCCACGACTGGGCCACGGCATCGCGGGGGCTCGCCACGGGGACCGCGTGGGCGGCGGTGCGGCTCGGGCTGACGAGGTCGTAGCGGGGTGCGGCGAGGCGACCGTCCGCCGAAGGGGGGACGACGTCGGTGCCCCGCCCGCGCCTCCTCGTGTGAACTCTTTGGCCGAAGCCGGTCAGTGGCCGGTTTCGGCCATGGCCCCCACTAGAGGGTCACCGACATTCACAGGTAGTTCTTATGGATCGACCGCGGCCCGGGGCTGCGGCGCACCACCGACAGCACGTCCCGAACGACGTGCATCGAAAGGCGATCCGTGATCACACCATCCGGCCGACGCAGGCCGACCGCTCCGCCCCGCACCCGCCTCCGTGGCGGCTTCGCCACCCTCCTCGCCACCGGCGTCGTCGCCGCGGGCCTCGTCGCGGTGCCGGCCACCGCCTCCTTCGCCGCGGACGGCCCGGCCGTCGTGGGCGACAGCCAGTTCGCCGACGGCAAGTACATCGTCACGTTGCGCGAGCCCGCGGCCGCGACCTACGAGGGCGGCCAGCCGGGCCTCGCCCGCACCGCCGTGCCCGAGGGCAGCGATCTGGACGCGCAGAGCGCTCCCGTGCAGGACTACGCCGAGCACCTGAAGGGCATCCAGCAGGACGTCGCGGCCGCCGCCGGTGCGACCGTCGAGGCGAGCTACGCCATCACGACCAATGCCTTCGCGGCCGATCTCACGGCCGCCCAGGCCGCGAAGCTCGCGAGCGACCCCTCGGTCGCCGCCGTCTCGAAGAACGAGCTGCTCAAGCTGCAGGCGACGCCGTCGACCGAGTTCCTCGGCCTGGGTGACGCCGAGGGGAACGGCGGCGTCTGGGACGCCGTCGGCGGACGCGAGAAGGCCGGCGAAGGAGTCGTCGTCGGCATCATCGACTCGGGCATCGCGGCGGGCAACGCCTCGTTCGCCGGTGACCCCCTGGGTTCGGCGAGCGACACCGAGCCCCACCTCGACGGCGACCGGACCGTCTTCGCCAAGGGCGACGGCGGGACCTTCACCGGCGTGTGCCAGACGGGCGTGCAGTTCGACGCGGGCGACTGCAACACGAAGCTGATCGGTGCGCGCTACTTCGTCGACGGCTTCGGCGTCGGCAACATCGGCACCGAGGAGCAGGGCGAGTACCTCTCGCCCCGTGACGGCAACGGCCACGGTTCGCACACGGCGTCGACCGCCGCGGGCAACGCCGACGTCGAGGCCACCATCGGCGACCGCTCGTTCGGCACCGTCTCGGGCGTCGCCCCGGCCGCCAAGATCGCGGCCTACAAGGTCTGCTGGGACGGCCCCGACCGCGTCGCCACCGACGACGACGGCTGCGCCACGCTCGACCTGATCGCCGCCATCGAGGCCGCGGTCACCGACGGCGTCGACGTCATCAACTACTCGATCGGCGGAGGCGGGGCCACGAGCACCTTCTCGGCCACCGACCAGGCGTTCCTCGGCGCGGCCTCGGCCGGCGTCTTCGTGGCGGCCTCGGCCGGCAACGACGGCCCGACCGCGACCACCGCCGACAACGCGGCACCGTGGATCACCACGGTCGCGGCGTCGACCATCCCCAGCTACAGCGCGACGGTGCAGACCGCCGACGGCACCGAGTACCTGGGCGGCTCGATCACCGTGCCGACCGGCACCGACGGCCTGACGGGCGACTTCGTCTCGTCGACCGCCGTCGCGGCCGCCGGGGCGGACGCCACCGCGGTGACCCTCTGCGCACCGGACACGCTCGACCCGGCGAAGGCCGCCGGCACGATCGTGCTCTGCGACCGCGGTGTCTACGACCGCACGGCCAAGTCGGCCGAGGTCGAGCGCGCGGGCGGCATCGGCATGGTGCTCGTGAACCCGACGAGCAGCTCGGTCGACCTCGACGAGCACGCCGTCCCCACGGTCCACCTCAACGCCGACGACTACGACGCGATCCACGCGTACGCCGACACCGAAGGTGCCACCGTCACCCTGCTCGACGGCAACCCGGGCGCACTGCCCGAGCCCGCGAGCCCGCAGATCGCCGGCTTCTCGTCGCGCGGACCGGTGACCGCCGACGGCGGCAACCTGCTGAAGCCCGACATCTCGGCCCCCGGCGTGGCGATCCTCGCCGACGGCGCCAACGCGCAGGGTGAGCCCGGCACGTACGAGTTCCTCTCGGGAACGTCGATGTCGTCCCCGCACATCGCCGGTCTGGCCGCGCTCTACCTCTCGAAGGGCGTGCACCCCGACTGGACCCCCGACGAGGTCAAGTCGGCCATGATGACGACCGCGTACGACCTCGTCGGCGAGGACGGCGCTCCGAGCCAGGACGTCTTCGCCCAGGGCGCCGGGCACGTCGACCCGACCGCGTTCCTCGAACCCGGGCTGCTCTACGAGAACGGACCGGCCGACTGGCAGGCCTACGTCGACTCCATCGACACCGTCGAGGGCACCGACTCGTCGCTCAACCTCGCGTCGATCAGCGTCGGCTCGTTGGCCGGCACCGCACAGGTCACGCGCACCGTCACCTCGACCGAGGCGGGCACCTACACGGTCGCCCCGATCGAGATGGACGGCGTCACGGCCACGGTCGAACCCTCGACCTTGACGTTCGGCGCCGCGGGCGAGAAGCAGGACTACACGGTCACCTTCACCCGCACCACGGCGGCGCTCGACCAGTTCGCCACCGGCTACCTCACCTGGTCCGACGGGACCCACGACGTGCGCAGCCCGCTCGCCGTGCGCCCCGTCCAGCTGCAGGCTCCGGCCGAGGTGGCCGGCGAGGGCGCCACGGGCGAGAAGGCGTTCGACGTCACGGCCGGCGACGCCCTCGAGCTGCCGCTCACGACGGAGGGCCTCGCCGCCGGGCAGGTCGCGTCCGGTTCGGGCACGGCGGGCGCCGCGGCGGCCGAGACGCCGGTCACGATCGCCGAGGGCACCACCCACGCGCGCTTCGTGCTCGACAGTGCCGACGACACCGCGGACCTCGACCTGCTGCTCTACACGGCCGACGCCGACGGTGCGCCCGACCAGCTCGCGGCCTCCTCGGCGACGGGTTCGGCGGACGAGCAGATCGACCTCGACGCCCCCGCGGCGGGCGAGTACGTCCTGCTGGTCGACTTCTACAGCGGTGCCGGGCAGCTCGACTACACGCTGACGTCGTACCTGCTCGACCCGGCGGCGGCCGTCGGAGGCCTCACGGTCGACCCGGCCACCCTCTCCGCAGGGCTGGGCGAGACCGCGACGCTGACCGCGTCCTGGACGGGCCTGCCCTACGAGCAGACCTTCCTCGGCCGCGTCGTGTACGGCGACACCGGGCAGGTCACGTACCTCACGGTCGCCTCGGGCGAGGAGCCCGAGACGCCCACCGACCCGGGTCCCGGCCCGGGCCAGCCCGGCCACCCCGGTCAGCCCGGCCACCCCGGCGGCTGGAGCCTCGGTGACATCCTGCAGTGGATCTGGAACGCCCTCGGCGACCTGTTCCACGGCTGGTTCCCGTGGCGCGGCTAGCACCCGCGGCCTGACGGCCTGACCCACCCGGAGGCGGTGGTCACCTTCCCCGCGAAGGCGACCACCGCCTCCTCCCGTCCCCACCCGTCCCGCCGCGTCGCCGCGCACCCTCCCCGCGCCCCCTCCCTGCTCCCTGCGATGCCCAGCCCCTGAAGTCGGCAACTCCTGCCCGGTGCTGCGGCGTGGCCCGTCCGCCCGGGTGTCCCGGTCCGCGGTGTGGCGAGAGGCAGGA
>Ga0265780_10005793_pt1 | contig 15544 bp, 12 predicted proteins | sample P1T30metagenome_FD_192432 | JGI IMG/M metagenome (GOLD analysis project Ga0265780, IMG submission 192432) | Plant litter microbial communities from East Loma Ridge, Irvine, California - P1 T30 | ecosystem: Environmental > Terrestrial > Plant litter > Unclassified | place: USA: California... | reverse complement strand
GCAGACCAGGACTTTGGTCTTCTCCAAGCTGTCGATGAAAGACTGGCAATGTATGGGTGGCTAACCAATACTGGTATAAAATTCGTTATTGTTGTCGACATGGAGGGCCGCTCAGCTACTGCGCAAGATGGCAAAGCGCCGACAACCATTGGACTTCGAGATGCAGATCTCAAACCGGTGAGAACACAAGTAAAGTCAGATGACAGCTCTAATGATAGGCAGGCTTTCAGAGCCTTACAAACAGCATACATCATGCTACTAAGGAACCCGTTCTACAACCCAGACGAACACTCACCAGTGACAGCAAATGAAGAACAGAGAATTGGCTCGACACAAATCACAAGTCGAAAGTTCATCCAAGAAGTCAAGAGGATCGCCGACGCATGGTCTCCGGGAGTTGCCAGCATCTAAGCGCCTTCTCTTCCTACTTTAGCATTATACCACACTGCATAGGGCGGCGTTCAGTCTTCATAATATACGACCTTCATCAGTACAACATTCTTCTGGCATTTACCCATCTCGGTCCCTATATGGCTATATTGAGATGTAACGATGATTACAGACGTGGACTCATGATACCAAAAACGATTTCATTTGAGAAACAAGTACTGGCAGTGGGAACCAACAAGTCTTTTCAAGCATGAGCTCTCATTTTCACGATCAAATTCCTAGAACCACACCACAACATTCGGGCGATCAACGGAACAAGTCTCGATCGTACGCTAACGCCTTTCGGCTTAGATACTTTCAGTATCGAACACCTCGGCCATTCAGCATCTTCATGAACATCGAAGCTTTCGCAGTCTTAATTTGCTTGTCAATGTCCTCCAAATGTCGGGTACTGGAATCGCGATCACGAACCCGCTGGTTTTGTATCGAAGTTTAATAGCAACGCAAAAGATACGGCCAGATCCAGCCCAGCATCGTCTTGGTATGGAATGACGTCGACCATTCTCCAGTGTCAATGATGTACTGACATGGTTTCCAGCGTTGCATCTACAAAAACTTTACGACAACCTGATCGATTATGAACCCTCTGTAGAGTACTCTAAAAGATTGCAGCAGCTGTCCCGAGCTGTTGAATCTGGTCAAAATGCTGTACCACCACCGCCAGCAGATCTGGCCTCTCGAAGCTTGCGAACGAGAAACCTATGGAACTCAATGCTTGCTCAAAAGCAGAATAGAGACTATATGGAGTTGACTCGTGTTTTAACGGACCACGAACAAGCTATGCAGCTGCAAAGTCCGAAAGGTCTCATGCTGCACGGCGAAGTTGGGACAGGAAAGTCAATGCTCATCGACCTATTCCAGGATTGTCTACCGAATCGTAAAAAGCGTCGTTGGCACTTCAACACCTTCATGCTTGATACCATCTCTCGGCTTGAGCAGATCCGCAGGTCTCGAGCGAGAATAGCTGGGCCAGAGGCGACGCATGAAGAAAATTCCCTTTTGATAGTTGCGCGCGACCTGATCGAAACATCGCCAATATTGTTCCTGGACGAGTTCCAGCTACCAGATCGGGCAGCTGCCAAAATATTATCGAACCTCATGACATCCTTCTTCCAACTCGGAGGTGTGCTTATTGCAACGAGCAATCGTATGCCAGAGGATCTTGCCAAAGCCGCAGGTTTGGAGTTTGATGCCCCCAAAAGCAGACAAAGCCCACTAGGATGGTCATTAGGAGGACGTCCCGGTGCTTCTAGAAGAGATGAGGGACCTGGCCAGAAAGGCGAGTTTGCGGCGTTTTTGGAAGTGCTGAGAGCTCGCTGTGAAGTCTGGGAAATGGAAGGAAAGAAAGACTACAGAAAGCTTGAGCGCGAAGATGAGTCTCAGAGCACTACAGTGACTCAGACAACCACCAACACCACCACTACTTCGACAACAGTGAGCATGGGTGGTGCGAATGTAGCTAAAGAGGCACCAGAAGAGCAGGACTCAAAAGACACTACATCCTCACCAAGCATTGCTTTGCCCAAGAACTATCTCGTCCAGCCTTCGATGGCCGAAGAGCTTACAGTATTTGCGGAAACTTTCAATGCTCTTGTCGAACGCGCAACCTCAACGTCGTACCCCATTCCTTGGGAATCTAACACAATCACCGTGTACGGTCGTCCAATAGTAATACCTGCGCAACACAATGGCGTCGCCTTCTTCACATATGAAGAATTGTGCGGTGCAGCTCTTGGGCCAGCAGACTACATTACCCTGGCGTCGACCTACCACACCTTCATCCTTACAGACGTACCTATCATGCAGTTTCTGCAAAAGAATGAAGCAAGGCGACTGATCACATTGCTCGACGCTCTGTACGAAGCGCGATGCCGCCTCCTTATCACCGCAGCAGCCGGTCCAGATAACATTTTCTTCCCCGAGCCTCCAGCTTCAGCAACCGGCACCGTCACAGAAGAAATGGCGGACGATGCCGTCTATTCCGAGACATACTCCGAGATCTATCAAGACGCCACATCGCCCTTCAGACCCAACATATCTTCTTACGGCGGCAACACACTTGCACACGACGCGCTCGAAGACGATCCGCCAAACAAGACTCGCATCCCTGGCTCGTCTTACACTGATGAGCGACGACTCAGCGACGGCAGCAATGCGCCCGACTTCGCCAACATTGGTGGCCTAACAGGAGAAGACGAGCGTTTCGCCGTCAAGCGTGCCGAAAGCCGCATCTGGGAAATGTGCTCCAAGCGCTGGTGGGAGCGCGGGGCCACCGACGACGCATCTGCAGAGCCAGACATGTCCTGGTGGCGTCCCCTACCTGTCACATCACGGCACTGGGAGCGCGCGTCTCTCGCGCAGTCTTCGCCTAGTGCTACATCGCTGCCGCCGAATGTCAAGGTCTTGTCGGCAGATGAGCAGCAGGGGCAGTTGTTTCCGCATGGTGCGAGTCCGTTCAGGACGAATCCCGACGCGCCGCCGAAGATTGATTGGACGCATGTTTGGGGGACGGTTAAGTGGGGGAAGAGGGCCGGCCCGCGCCCGGCGCGCGCGCCAGGGCGGCGGGGCCCCCGGGTGGGGGCCGGGGGCGGGGGGGCCTCCGGGGGGGGGCGGGGGGGACGGGGGTGGCGGGATTGGAAGAGAGGAAGAAGGATGAGGGTGATGGGAAGGATGGTGGCAGGTCGGGGTAAAGTCTGGCCTAGAAGAATGTCAGAGTGGATTGTAGCGCGCTTGGTGTGTCGGTGATGTCTCTCTTGAACCATGGAACGATGACTGCAATCGACACTGCGAGCGAGAGTTGCCATTAAAGGAAATGGTGGGAAGGCTGGGGGTAATTCAGGGCGAAGCGTGTCTTAGTACGAATCCGAGTTGATTGTAGCTCGATTGTCGTGTCAGTGCCGTCTCTCCCTGAACCACGGAACGAAGACTGCAATCGACACTGTGTGTGAAAGTTGCTGTTATAGGTAAGGCCGGAAAGGATGGTGGCAAGTCAGGGCGAAGTCTCATTTGGATTAGGATGTCAGGGCTTGTCGTGGCTCACTTCTTGAACCACGGAACGATGACCGCAATCAATACTTTGAGCGAGAGTTGCTGTTATAGGAAATGGTGGGAGGGACGGTGGCATGTCAGGGTGAACCGTCATTTAGTTTGAGATGTCAGAGGCTTGCGTCAGTGTCGTTTCCGTCTGAACCATGGAACACTCACTGCTATCAACACTGAGCCCGAAAGTTGCTATTATAGGAAAGAGAAAAGGAGACTACATACGGCACGACGGCGAAAGCCAAGGCGTGTTACCACCACAAGGCCCGTCAATTTCCAGCTGGTCATCCCTCCCAACCGTAGAATTTCAGCTGCGTTCAATACTTCACCTCAGAGCATACTGGATTGAGTAATCCCCAGCGGAAGCCAAACACAAGCGCACCCACGAGAAATGAGATTTCACCGCCCGTCACTGATCCCAATCAAACCTACCAGTCTGGTCGGGACTAAATGTATCGCCACCATGCGATATGTATGCGACATGTCATATTACTCCATCGTGTCTTTCTGAACCATGGTGCTGCTGCGGGAGCCAAGTGTCAGGACTTTCGCACCATATGTCATTGCCATCACTCGTCTCTTCCTCACCCACGGAATTCTAGCTACGTTCGACATGCGTCAGTCAAACCTACCACATCAGGCAATTCGCAGCGGGAGCAAGGTGACATGGCGGTGAGAACAGGAGCGTGTACCAGACCCTTTCGCCGCCAAACAAGCCACAGGGGGGTCCACCGGTCAATGCACACTTGCATCGTGCGGCTTGTGAACCATGGATCGAGGAAATGAGATTTTGAGACCGCGACCGGATTTTGCAATGCTGCAATCCATGCTTTTGCCGTGGACCTGCTCCTTTGGGTAGGTTTGGGGGCGCGAAATGAAACGCGGGTGAACACAGGGCGAGTGACGGCTGTCAACATGCGAGGCGCCGACCGACGTCGCGTTCGTGTCGGAACGCCTCTAACGTGAAGGGTTCCAGGCGGATCGTGTCGGATTTCCATATCAAGGACTGCTCGGGCCCGTAGAATTTAAGGAGGACCCGACTGGAGGGTAGGAGGCTGTTCCGACAAGTTGGCGCGTCGTGTAGCCGATATGTTTACCCCGGAGTATAACGTGTCGAACGTGTTAAACGTGTCGCATGGCTTCATGATGATCTTCAGAAGGTACCATGGTACTATTAGATGCCTAGTCTCTGGCAAGAAGAATGCGGTCCAGTCTCTTCGTCGTGTTAGGTCGCCGTAAGTTGCCGGTCCTGTTGTACCATTCAGGCTATGGTGCTCTGCTCTGTTTGGCGATGCTTGCGAGAGAAGGCGCAAGCACAACCGGAAGCACCGCGAGCAGATTCACATTGATCCGCAATCGCCACATTTGTACAGGCTCCAGGTCTCGTGGCAACCTCGGTGTGGCTAAGTAGTGACTTAGTTTGCTCACATGCACGCTCGCTACCACGCAATTGCCAGGCACACGCAGCCAGCTCTGGTGACCCTCTGGTTTCAGAATTGAGGGCTCTGTCACCTATCAGTATCCTGTTCCGGCACACGCCATGCTGCAATCGTGAGCATGTTGTCCTCATTCATTACTCGTCGGTTCTCAAGCTCTGGAGTTGTTCCGTCTGGCGAAGCGAGCAGCGATGACGGCACCCCTTCAGCTCCCCAGCTTGCATGTGACAGTCCACCCAACTCTCCACCAGACTCAATTTCGACCGCAACGCGCGATGCGACTGAAGTCTCCACCGCCGAGAATAGACCCGCTTCCCTGATCGAGCGATTTCGACGTTATTCGTCCTTTTCCCGGCCTGCGCAGGATGCTGTGGAGGAGGAAGACGACAATGGCCTGACCACATGCAACACAACACTCGCAGCACCCATTCCTATTTCACGTGACACCAGCATGCCGCAGGACTCGTCTCGCATCCTAGACGATGAGCTTCGTCAGCTGAACCTCGAGCCTGCACTCTCGAGCGCGCCAGCAACACCATCAGGGCTAAGCAGCAGGCCTACCATCGTGCAACGAAATGCCACCACAGTCTCCGAGTCGCTGCCAGCCGACGATGGCATGGCACATCTTCGAGAGCGCATACACCAGATCAGGGACCTGAAAATCACAGAGCAGGAGCGAGCGCGCATGGTTCATAGCCTCATGACAGAGCGCTACAATCACATGCGGCCTACGTCACCGAGCAGCTTCATCTCCCACGACCGTCCCTTTACGCCCAACTCTAGCCACTCTGTCTTCTCAGACGCCCAAGCCTCCTCGCTGATATCTGCTGCATCCGACGTAGACCCCGAGAACCCATACAGTCTGCGACCGGGCGACACCAATCCTACATACCGCCCACCGCGGCAACACGCAGTTGCTGAGAATGGCGAGGAGGAAGAGGACGATGCTGCGGGAGATCTGCCCTCTCTTGGGTGCCAGCACTACAAGCGGAACGTAAAAGTGCAATGTTTCGACTGCCTGCACTGGTACACCTGCCGGCACTGTCACGATGCAGTTGAAAACCACAACTTGAACAGGAAATTGACCCAGCACATGCTCTGCATGGCTTGTGGAACGCCTCAAAAGGCAGGAGACCACTGCATCAGTTGCCAGACACCAGCCGCATGCTACTACTGTGACATTTGCAAGCTTTGGGACAACAACAGCAAGAAGAGCATCTACCACTGCCCAGACTGCGGCATCTGCAGGAGAGGTGCAGGTCTGGGCAAAGATTTCTATCACTGCAAGGTAAGGACTTTCAAGGGTATATGATTCGTGATCTAATTCATTGTAGGACTGCAATGTATGCATTGGCATGCAGCATCACGGAAAGCACAAATGTCTAGCAGACGCCATCGACAACGACTGCCCCATCTGCAGTGAATATCTCTTCACGTCCTCTGCCGCCGTCGTATCCATGCCATGTGGTCACTATTTGCACAAGGAATGCTATAACCTCTACATGGAGACAGCTTACAAGTGCCCCATTTGCCAAAAAAGCGCTGTCAGCATGGCTTTGCAGTGGCAGAAGTTGACCCATGCTATCGAGAGCCAACCGATGCCTGAACAGTTTGCAAACACTCGCGCCATCATTCAGTGTAACGACTGTTCGGCAAAGTCTTCGGTCAGGTACCACTGGCTCGGGAACCAGTGTGGGACATGTCACTCTTACAACACCAACGAACTACGCATCGTGAATGATGCTGATAGTGAGGATACTGCCAACGCAATGCTCGAAGCAGACGCAAATGCTGGCTCGAGATCACCCGTCAGCGTGAGCTCTCCAACCTCGCAACCGCTCCGTTCACCTCGATACTACTTCCAGCCGGACGTGCCGGAAGAAACATGGCTTCCCGCCCAGCTACCTACGTTTCCATTCCAGTTGCCCAATTTTCCGGGCAGACCACGCATGCCGCAAATGCCGCAGATGCCTCAATTTCCGTCTCTACCGCAGTTTCCTCAGATGGCTAGATTCCCTCAGATGCCACAATTTCCACAAATACCCCAGTTCCCGCAGATGCCCCAGATGCCGGAAGCAGCACAAGAAGTTCTGGAGCGTGTGCGCAAGTCCATGTACGACTATCTCAATCCGTCAGGGGATATACATGTGGATGATGTTCCTGTCATCGACCTCGGAGACGATGATCGTCGCGAGACGACGGCTACGGACGGTACTGTTGTCAAGGAGCCGTCCCTTCCTCAGTACGTGATTGAGCGGTTCACGCAATCGCTCGCGCGCTTCAGAGATGATCTCAACCCAGGGCTGGAAGATGTGCCCGCGCTAGACCTCACAGACGACCACGATCCGGATGGACTACAGTTTTGGGGCGAGGACGGCGCACGACTAGAGCGCACCCTGACTGCGAACGAGGAGGATGAAGACAGTAGCACTGACGAGAGCGAGCACGAGGATTACGAAGAAGACGACGATGATGAAGAAGGCGAGATAGACGGAAAAGGTTTCGATTTACCTGGGCATCGCTAGCATCATAACAGGCGTTCAAGCATGGTCAAAAGGTGTTGGGGGTTTTGATTGGTGGCTACCTCTACAATAACCTAAAAGCCCGGCATGAGAACTACTATAGTATTATTATAAACGAAATGATACCCACTCCAAGAGTCTTGACGGTGCTGCAGTTTGTGAGATTTTGTCACGTGCGTTGGGTCGCTTACTAGCGCCGACCCACAGCACACGAAAATCGTCGTGCTTGGGGGCTTCGAACTTCGAGCTCCAAGCCACCTCGAACCTCATCGTCAACTAACCCACAGCGAGGAACTCTGTCAGTACGTACGATTTCTTTCCGTTTAGATTGTGAATTGCATTACGCTTTTGCGATTCCATCCCTTGCGCACGCGCATCCCCATTCGAAGTTCGAACAACAGCTAACCAAGCCGCAGAAAATGGCCCCTTCAGCAAAGACTGGCAAGAAGACCGCCGGCAAGACCGGCCGCAGCGCCATCGCCGATGTCGTCGCCCGCGAATACACCATCCACCTACACAAGCGAGTATGTTGATTCAGTTTGGTGAAGTCCAACGATGGCCTGCACAGTTGGGGACGGACATTCAAGCAGGACGATCTGAAAGGTAGCAGCACATGCTACTGATCGTCTCTTGGATGTGCGTCTCCGGCTCCCTGCGGGTATCGGGCGGAAGACTGAAGAAGAACATAAGGCTAATAATGGGGTCAACAGGTCCACGGTGTCTCTTTCAAGAAGAGGGCTCCCAGGGCGATCAAGGAGATCCGCGGATTTGCTGAGAAGGCTATGGTATGTGGATACCCGTTGCGCGGCACTTTTGTGTTGCTGCAACTACCGCGAATGCTTTTCACAACGGCATGCTAACGTTGCCTAGGGCACCAAGGATGTCCGCCTCGACCCCCAGTTGAACAAGAAGGTCTGGGAATCCGGCATCAAGGGCGTTCCTTTCCGCCTTCGTGTCCGCATCAGCCGTAAGCGTAACGACGAGGAGGGCGCCAAGGAGAAGCTCTACTCGTACGTCCAGGCCGTCAACGTCAAGGACCCCAAGGGTCTGCACACCCAGGTCGTCGAGGACGCGTAGAGGATGCAAGTTCGAGACGAAATGAAACGGGAATTGGGATGCAATATCAAAAAGCATGGCGTTCCGGCGGGTCGCTGAGTAGCTACTACTACTTTTCTAGAGAGTGAAAGGCTTGTGTGAAATGATACCTGAATGACAGTTCATGCCCGCCATTTTCTTCTATCCAATCTTGTCCATGACTGCGATTGTTGGATGTTGAATGCTGAATTACGTCGTGAAATGTTCCTATGTACAAAGCCCTCAAATATCTTACAACGGATATGCCCGTACATGACGCGCACTTGCTCCATAAATGCTCACAACTTACTAAACTAACGCCTTTCATATCTTGAACTCCGGCCGTCCAACATGATCTCCCAAATTGTGTTCCTCTTTCGACCACCTCAATTACTTGGCTTCGCCGTTCTTTACCTCATGGTCCTGTCTCCCCACGGTGGCCTCACTTCTGCGTATTCCACACCGACGTGGTGCCCTTGACGCCCTGCACGGAGCTGGACTGGCCAGCCTTTCTCTGAGGCGTCCTGTTCTGCCTGTCCTCACCCAGCTTGAACCTATCCAGCCCAGATGCGACCTTCTGAAATCTCAACGGGACCTCACTTGAAGCGAGCGCGACCTGCCTCTCCTCAACCGTCTTTCTATTCACGGGAATCTCCGATGGCGTAGAATCGGTCACGGAGAGCCTCCACGGGACATCAGCGTTCGGGGGCGGAGGCCTGAGCGACCTGCCGGCGACGTGCTGCTGCTGGATTTGGATAAGGTCGATTTCGCGCTGGAGCTGCTCGACGGCAGCGAGCATGTTCTCGCGCTTCTGCACGGGCATCTCGTCGCCCGTGGTAGGGATGTTGGTGTCGCGCAGGGTCATGAGGCGCTTGACGCGCTCGCGCTCTTCGACCTGCATTTCGAGCATCATGGCGCGCTCGTTGCGGCAGACCCATTGCGTCCAGAACGTGTTGGAGTTGAACGTTCCGCCTTTGACGTCGGGGTGGCGCATCGACCGGTGCAGGTCGCCAATCAGATAGAGGCTGCCGGTTAGCACGATGGGCGCGTCGAAGAAGGATTCGGTCATGTATTTTGCGGCGCAGAGGGCGCGGAGAGGGCTGGCGCTGGGGGGCATGGCGAGGGCGGTGATGCTGGGATGGATGGATTCGACGATTTTGACGAGTTCTTTGGGATCCATGGGTTGGACCCAGGGCATGCCGTCGACTGGGCCAAAGGACGTGGTTACAACTTTGTCGCCCGGGCGAAGTAGGATTTTGAGAAAGGCTTTTGCGTCTCTGCCTGCGGTCATGGCGATTACCCAAGTCACCGGCCTTCCATGCAACTTGGACGAATCCTTGCGATAGTCGTTTGATTTTCTTTCTCTTCTAGTCACCCATTCGTTTAGCGCGTGGGCTGCATCGACGTTGTGCGCGCCATCAACGAGGATATGTCGTCCTGGTATTCCCGCGCTTCCGAAGACGGGCACGACTTTGGTGTACTGTAGACGCCCTATCATTTTATCAGTACGGTGTTTTAGGAGTTCGTCTACGATCATGTCGTCGTCGATTTTGCCGAAGCCCTTCATGGCTTGTTTGACGGCAACAATGGCGAGCGCAGCATTATCGCGCTGCCATCCGGCCTTGGGGGAAGCAAAGGATCTCCATCCCAGTTTCAAATAAAGCCCTTTGCGTAACTCTGGCGAGTCGGGGAAGAGACGCGGTCCTGCGCCAATCTCTTTGGCATACGCGTCAATGACATGTTGGACGTAGAATTCGTTTTCAGGGTTGACGATATACGGGACGTTCGGCCTGAGGATGCCAGCTTTGTGTTTGGCGATCTCCTCGAGAGTGGATCCGAGAAAGGCTTCGTGGTCTCTGCCAATCTTGGAGATGACGGAGATGCATTGGTTGTTGATGATATTGGTCGCATCCAACGTGCCGCCCATGCCTACTTCGACAATGCCAACATGAACTTTTTCCTTGTTGAAGCAGGTCAACGCCGTTGCCGTGAGGATCTCAAACGGAGAAGCATTTATTTCCTCGGTCACATTGCGTGCGAGGAACTGCGATTCAATGGTGGTGAATCTGGATTTTGAGACAGGCTCGCCATTGATCTTTATGCAGTCCCATCTAGCAATGGTTAGGAGGGTATAGGACGCACGTGGCAATGCACATACCTGTCTACCAAATGTGGTGAGTTGAAGGTACCTGTGCGGACAGTCCTTCGCTTCATGAGATTTGACGCGTAGTGGCAGATTGATCCTTTGCCATTGGTGCCAGCGACGTGGATGGCTTTCCAAGGAAACTCGACGTCTTTGAGCAAAAGGCTTATTCGCTCTAGGCCAGGCTGAATCATGGTATTTGTGCGCCTTGAACGATCATTCGTCTCCTATACACTTCCCCAAAGGAAGGTTGCTGAAGTGATCTATCTCGAATCGAAGATTTTGATACGCGGCTTACTCAAAATTTTCTTAGTCACCCTTGCGCCACTTCTCACAAGCCCCTCGGGGTCACAGGCTGTACAAGTCAGCGATGCTAGTGACGGCGGCCTAGGCAGACATGTGTTGATGTCTGAAACCCGTTCCTGCAGATGGTGGTGACTCAAATGCAGCACTGGATGGGAAGCCACGAGGTGGTCGCCCTTGCCGGAAGTGGCAACTACGCTAGTTGCGCCTGCCGACCTTGTTCATCTGTTTGTTGAGCGCACTTGAAGGTGACTACAGCGAACGGGAGATATCACACTACCTCCAGACTTGTCGCGACTGTCTACTTCATCACTCAATATCAACATCGTCGTGGCAGGTGCATCCGCGAGCATATCCGACCGTCGTTCATTCCGGACGTTCAGCCTCACGTCTCGTTAGCGCCGTTGCCTCACGTCGGGACTTAGCTCGTTCCCCCCGTTCCCTACGAACCTTCGTCAGCGCGCGTCTGCATCATCACCACATCTCCACTTCATCATTTTTGTCCCGTCTCCACACCAAACATCGGCGCAATGGGCATCCCAATCGGTTGGAACGTTTCTCGCGAGGATGCGAAGCAGAAAGACGTCTTGCGCGCCGACGTGACAGGCCAGCGCTCGCCTATCCGCCGTCGCATGCGACCCACGACATCGCCGAGATCGCAGAGCGCATTCGATACCGACTTCCTCATTTCTGCGGCACGTGTTTCGTCGCGCCACGAACTACCAGTCGCCCGCCCCTCGCATGCTCGCACGCGCCTGCCCCCTCCACCGGTTCCTGAGGTCTCGAGGTCTGCTTACCGTGACTCCTCCAGAGACACCCCCAGTCTGCAGCCCGAAGATGCCATCTTTCGCCGTCTGCAGAACAGCTTCGACCGCGAAGTACGTGCGGATGAGAGACGCGCAAGTGCGCAGAACGAACGTCCTCTCCCAGCCCTGACACCAAACTTTGCGCCCGCGGCAGCAGCACTCGATGCTGAATCCGGCGCCCGACAGTTCAGCAGGCAAGAAATGCGGCGCATCATACCGGAAGGGATGAATACTGCACGGGCAGAGCTCCAACGGCAGCGTTCAACGAGTTTCCCTAGCGAGCAGTCTGCGCTCAGGAGAGGTAATAGTGTCGATGGTGTTGATGACGAGCATGAACATACCGACCACAACCCCGTCAGCTTTCCGCCTCTACGCAGGATGGGTCGCCGCAACATCGCCGATGGGCCCCTGCCTGCCAGCTCTCTGCGCGAGTCCTGGAGCCCAGCCACCACTGTGGACGGTCTGGGAGACCGCGAGCGCAGCATCACTCCCGAGGACGAGGGGTCGCAATGGGAGACTTTCTATGGTGGCATCGTTCCAGACACAATCGCACCGACGGCCGAGTCATCGTTCGCATCTGCAGCCGCTTCAGCCTCGTTCTCGAATTCGCACCCCAGCTCGCGCGCTGGTAGTTCCAACACGTCAGCGTCCTCTTCGCGAACACATCTCACGGTTCCGTCGCGGCGACCTTCACAGCCAGACAACGAGCAGTTCATGCGCGCCTGCGACACGTCGGACGACGATACCGCCTCAGACACCGAGGTAGAAGAAGAAGCGCCGCCCGCGGATTCAATCAGGCAGCGCTACAATCCCATCACACGTCGCCGCAGAAGCCGCCCTTCATACTTCTCAGACGAGCCTCCACTGCGCGACACCGAGCGATACTCAAGGAGAGTCATGGAGCGCACGCGCGATGCGAGCGCCTACGTCCGAGGGTTCTACGGATCGCACTCCATGCAGCCCAGAAGTCTTCGCGGCGTAATGAGCAGCCCACACAGATCGCCCCGTGGGCCCGACCGGCCCGTGGACGGTCCTGTGGATTTGGATGGACCCGTGGACGCGCCTCTCCCGGCCAGCGACGATGAGGTCCCGAATTCTCTCATTCCGATTAACTCGCCAGCGCTTGACCAGGAGCTCCGCGAGGCGCGCTCGCTACTCGAGCGACTTTCGCGGAGGGAAGACGTCAGCGACGACTTTTGGGCCTCTGTCGGTCTGACGCGATCTTTCGCAGACCGCGTCGAGAGCTTCAACGAGCGCGAGCAGTTGTGATTCCTCAACATATTTTCTGCTTCTAGAAGACGCTGACTGGCTGGCCTAGTCACGTTATCATCTTTGTATCTCTTGAGGAAATTTCGTAATATTCAAGCTTCACAGGACGGGCACGGATTCGCGGCGCCTGGCAAGGCTGTTACTTGGCGTAACGAAAAGTCATGCTCGGATGATTGGCCATGATATGGGAGGAATAGGAAAACCGATGTGGTTTGCGTGGGTGGTACTCTGTATTATTACCCCCTAGCCGTCTGCCTGCTAGTAATGAGGAATGAAAAGCATTCTCGCGTGTCTTTTGACATGCTTTCTAAACATGTTCACGGATGTGACTTGCCCCAATGCTCATGTTCTTAGCTAGACTGCACATTGAAGTTCCCTCGTCCGCGACTCCGCACTTTTGTATGTCCGTCCGAGCCCACCCACCAAAAAAATACTCACCCCTTCTAGATCATTCACTCCCAATCAAAAACCACAGCAAAACAAACAGCAAAAATGCAAAAAGCATCTCAGGCGGGGCTCGAACCCGCAGCCTTTGGATGACCAGATGAAAGTGGTAGAAGTCCAACGCGCTACCATTGCGCCACTGAGACCAGTCGATGGGAAATTAAGACTTCTGACAGATTTCTAAAATTGTGTGAAATCTATCCACAGGCAAATATGGAGCAGGAGAATGAGAGGGGTTGGTTTGGGAAAGTTTGACATGCAGAGCGATGACTGGATGAGGGGTGCGTGGACGCGTCATTGTGGGGTGGGGCGAGGTTGTCAGGCGGATGAGCATGGGGATGCACATGTGGGAAGAGAGCAAACGGGTCACTGGAACACAGCAGCGTTGGGATAGACGTGAAAGCTGCTGAACGTCCCGTGGGATTCACAGTCTACAGATGCTCTGAGTACGTATGATCTAGCGTGTATACATGCACATACGTAGCCCATGTCCAACCCGTCTAAGAAACACCGCACCATCATCCTTCACTCCCCAGCTACACTGACCATCTCCCTCAGAACCGCGTCATCTAGTTCAGCCAGAGTTTTACTCTTCCCCCTCTGCCTATCCCAGATATCGTAGAGTTGCAGCCGATTCGACTCCCACGCAATCCACGCCGCAGCCTGCAAGCAGCAATCCGTGATGTCATCCAGTTTCTTCATGTCCTTGTCTTTGTCGCTGCTTTTCTTCCTCTTCTGCCCCGGGACAGGCAGGCGCAGAGCCTCCCTTGCGGTGACGGCATCAGCGCCGATAGTTATCGAGATGAACGGTGCGGAATCTGGTGTGGAGGACGCGGTTGACGCGGGCTCTGTGGACAGCCACGAGCGCAGCAGTGCGATCTTGGCTTTCTTCTCCGCCTTGCTGCGCTGGATCTTTTTCGCCGCAGCCTTAGTACTCGGAGGCGTATCTTCCAGCGCCAGCGCCAGCGCCTCGACCGCCTGATCCAGATCCTCGGCTCGCGCGCGCGCATGCTGTGTGAGCCAGAACTGGCCGACGCGCTTTGGATCGACGCCGTAGACGTCAAAGTCCGTCGTACGAACATGTCCGTCTTTTGATTTGGGCGAGGCTGTCAGACGCTCTGTGCGCATCGTCTCGAGCACCGCCCAGAGCATGGCTTCGAGCGTGTTGACGCGCACTGTCCATTGCAGGATGGCTGCGCTGCCGGCGGAGCGCCAGCGCTGGCGCTCGATGAGGATGATGTCCGGGGAGACGGCGAGGACTTGTTGTTTGATGAACCAGTATGCTGTTCGAGATAGTACCGAGAGGGAATATGGATCCACATCCTCGGCTTCATTTATTTCTTCTGCGTCTTCGCTCGGTTTTGATTGGGGTCCAGGACGCTGCAAGTCCCTCGTCGCATCTATTAGATTGAGCTTGTCCCATCTCATGATATCCATAGTGGGATTCATGGCGTTTCCGTCTTTGTAATCGACAGACACGTCGCAGTACGCGAGGTTCTTGATGCCCATGTCGATGCTGAGGATGCGGAGTTGTCTGCCATGTTTCTTTTTCTGTCGAGCTTGCCATTCTGGGCGGAGGGCGAAGAGACGAGAATGCGTCAGGTCGCGCTTGAAGCGTTCATGTAGCACATCTTTAATCCCTGTTGAGGCAGATCCGATGCGCGTGAGAAGGGCTTGCAGCGCTTTAGCTGTGACGGGTCGCGACTTTGGTGGTAGCTTTGGTGGCATCGATGCTTTGTACTGACATGTAGACTAGGGCTTATGCGGCAGGACTGAGCGCAAGCCTTCCGCACACAAATAAAGATTGTTGGTGGAGCTGTGATGCATCACGTATTCAGAACGCGTTAGAGAGCGAAGATTCACACTTGAGGCGAAAGAGCTAAGTCCTGCACAATAGACTGTTTTGCGATGTACAACGAGCTCGAAGCATTCACTGTAGTAAGTTGGGAAATTTTGAGATGTCATTGAAGAGTAGTCCAGAAGGCGCGTGTCCGGATGGCACTTTCCAAGGTCGGGTAATGAGATCACGTGATGGCCGACCACAACTGAAGTGCTTAG
>Ga0265780_10005792_pt1 | contig 15545 bp, 11 predicted proteins | sample P1T30metagenome_FD_192432 | JGI IMG/M metagenome (GOLD analysis project Ga0265780, IMG submission 192432) | Plant litter microbial communities from East Loma Ridge, Irvine, California - P1 T30 | ecosystem: Environmental > Terrestrial > Plant litter > Unclassified | place: USA: California... | reverse complement strand
CTCGACGTGCTCAACAACCTGAAGTGCGACCAGGTCAACATCGCCCTGGGCGACTCGAACTCGTCGGCGCTGATCTCGATTCCCGAGGTCGGCGACTTCAAGTATGTCGTCATGCCGATGCGTATTTGATGCCTCGAACGGGCCGCCCCGGCGGCCCGGATGCAGCGTACCGCACGCTTCGCGTGCCGGTCTGAAATACTCAGTTTTAAAGAAAGTAGTCCATGTCCGAGAATACCCCAGCAGAAAATATCCCCGCCATCCCGGTGGATGATTATGGCGCCTCCTCGATCCAGATCCTGGAAGGTCTGGAAGCGGTGCGCAAGCGCCCGGGCATGTACATTGGCGACACGTCCGACGGCACCGGCCTGCACCACCTGGTCTTCGAAGTGCTGGACAACTCGATCGACGAATCGCTGGCCGGCCATTGCACCGAAATCCACGTCACGATCCACTCGGACAACTCGATTTCGATCACCGACAACGGCCGCGGCATCCCGGTCGGCCTGAAAATGGACGACAAGCACGAGCCGAAACGCTCGGCGGCCGAGATCGTCCTGACCGAGCTGCACGCCGGCGGCAAGTTCGACCAGAACTCGTACAAAGTCTCCGGCGGCCTGCACGGCGTGGGCGTGTCGTGCGTGAATGCACTGTCAAAACTGCTGCGCGTGACGATCCGCCGCGACGGCAAAGTGCACCAGATGGAATTCGTGCGCGGCGTGCCGCAAAACCGCGAACTGGCGATGGTCAATGGCGTCGAAGTCTCGCCCATCAAGGTCATCGGCGAAACCGACAAGCGCGGCACCGACGTGCACTTCTGGGCCGACGAGACCATCTTCAACCACGTCGAGTTCCACTACGAAATCCTGTCCAAGCGCATCCGCGAACTGTCGTTCCTGAACAATGGCGTGAGCATCAAGCTGACCGACCAGCGCTCGGGCAAGGAAGAAATCTATGCATTCGAAGGCGGCACGCGCGGCTTCGTCGAATACATCAACAAGACCAAGAACGTGCTGCACCCGACCGTCTTCCAGGCGACCGGCGAGCGCATGTCGGACCAGAACACGAACATCTCGGTCGACGTCTCGATGCAGTGGAACGACGCCTTCAACGAGCAGGTGCTGTGCTTCACGAACAACATCCCGCAGCGCGACGGCGGCAGCCACCTGACCGGTCTGCGCGCGGCCATGACGCGCGTGATCAACAAGTACATCGACGAGCACGAGTTCGCCAAGAAAGCCAAGGTCGAAATCTCTGGCGACGACATGCGCGAAGGCCTGACCTGCGTGCTGTCAGTAAAAGTGCCGGAACCGAAATTCTCGTCGCAGACCAAGGATAAGCTGGTGTCGTCCGAAGTGCGCGGCCCGGTCGAAGAGATCGTCGCCAAGACCCTGACCGACTTCCTGGCCGAAAAGCCGAACGACGCCAAGATCATCTGCGGCAAGATCGTCGAAGCCGCCCGCGCCCGCGAAGCCGCGCGCAAGGCACGCGACCTGACGCGCCGCAAAGGCGTCATGGACGGCCTGGGCCTGTCGTCGAAACTGGCCGACTGCCAGGAACGCGACCCGGCGCTGGCCGAACTGTACATCGTCGAGGGTGACTCGGCAGGCGGCTCGGCCAAGCAGGGCCGCGACCGTAAATTCCAGGCCATCCTGCCGCTGCGCGGCAAGGTGCTGAACGTGGAAAAGGCGCGCTTTGAAAAGATGCTGTCGTCGGAGCAGATCACTACCCTGATCGCCACGCTCGGCACGTCGATCGGCCCGGACGAATTCAACGTCGAGAAATTGCGCTACCACCGCATCATCATCATGACCGATGCGGACGTCGACGGCGCCCACATCCGCACCCTGCTGCTGACGCTGTTCTACCGCCAGATGCCGCAGCTGGTCGAGCGCGGCCACATCTACATCGCGCAACCGCCGCTGTACAAGGTCAAGGCCGGCCGCGACGAACGCTATCTGAAGGACGACATCGAAGAAGCCAGCTACATGATGACGTTCGCGCTCAACACCGCGTCGCTCATCCCGCGCGATGGCGCCGAGCCGATCAGTGGCGAAGCGCTGGGCGAACTGGCACGCCAGTACAACCTGGCCAACACCATCATGATGCGCCTGACGCGCGTGATCGACCGGGCCGCACTGACCGCGATCTTCAGCGGCGGCGTGGCACTGGACCTGACCACGCTCGAGAACGCCGAAGCATCGGCGCAGGCGATGGAAAAATCGATCAACGACCCGGCCGTCAAGGTCAAGGTGCGCTCGGATGACCTGTCCGAAAAGCACGCGCTGCGCATCGAACGCATCTACCACGGCAACGTGCAGGTGACGTCGATCGACGCCGACTTCGTGGCAGGCGCCGATTACGCGGTGCTGGCCAACTCGGCAGCCACGTTCCAGGGCCTGATGGGCGAAGGCGCGATCGTGCGCCGCGGCGAAGGCGAGCGCATGAAGGAATTCGCCGTGCGCGACTTCCACGCAGCGATGCTGTGGCTGCGTGAAGAAGCCGAACGCGGCGTGTCCAAGCAGCGTTATAAAGGGCTGGGTGAGATGAACCCGTCGCAGCTGTGGGAAACCACGATGGATCCAACCGTGCGTCGTCTGCTGAAGGTGCAGATCGATGATGCGATCGCGGCGGATCAGATCTTTACGACGTTGATGGGAGATGACGTGGAGCCGCGTCGGAACTTTATTGAGGCGAATGCGCTGCGGGCAGGCAATATCGACGTTTAATAAATCATTTGATATATTAAAATCATCTAAAAAGGCCAAATTTATTTGGCCTTTTTTGTCGATTGATTTTGTTGGATGGTATTTAAATTGATACTAACTATTCTTCTAAAATGGCTGAGCTCGAATAATATTTCAAAAAATCGGTCGACTTCACATCGATTGAATTTGCAATTAATTTATGCTTACGTTTGTTCAGCAAAGATATGAGGATATCTTTTCTATCAGAATCCATACCAAAATGAAGCATTCTGTGGCAAGTTGCACATAAGGCAACTACGTTTTCTACTACATCTAAAGAGTTTTGAAATAGCCCCTGTTGACTCATTGGGATGAGATGATGAGCCTCTACATATTGATTCCTCTTTGCTCGAGAAATAAATGTTTTATGTGTCGGATCGATTTCACAGGAAAAATCGGCGGCTCGAATGGCCCTAGCAGCAACGATAGGAGACCTAGAATACCCCGTTATGCCCAACGCGCCCGCATTGGTTTCTTGCCAAGGTTGGCCGACTGGTTCGTCAAGAGCAAGCTCTCCAGGCTGCGCGGCTTTTTCTAGTACAACTTTCTGATATTCGCTCTCACTTACGGTGAAAAGTGAGTGAAGATTTTTTCCGAATAAGTGCCAGAGCCTATCGTAATGTGCAATCAGAGTAATCAGGTCTTTGAAAAAACCTTCAACTGTAGGAATTGCAGTTCTATCATATCTATAGCTAGCAATCGCAGCTGCTTCGTAAGCTCGCCCAAGATCCGCTGAAGCTCGTAAATCTATCGCGCCACGCCAGACATCCGGGTCACAGTCTAAATAAGTCAATGCTTGATTTGAAGCCTCGCGCATTTTTTTTAATGCGAACCGTTTAGTATACAACTTCTCAACTGCAGTAATCCCTTGGTTAAGACTTAAATAACAGCAGCTCATATCCTCAGAGAAAAGCAAAACAATATAATATCCATTCTCTGCATTTGTAGTAATATCTTTTCTAAAAATTCCAACCCATGGAACTCGAGCTATGTTTCCGTTACCAATTGAACCCTTAATTTTATAGTGATAGTCTTTCCCAACACTCTTCAGAAGATTTTCAATTAAAACTGGAATATGCTTGAGTAATGCGTTCTGGTCTGGAGAAGCAATGAAATTCGCTTTTCCACCAAGCTTGATGCGAGTTGAAAAATAATTATCAAAAACATCGTTGAATAGTGTTTGCATGCCAAGTATTGCCCAATAGATATTGAACAAGACTAGCATTATTTAATTCCTGTGGCGATAAATTTTTTTGATTCGTCTCTTTTCAGCAGCCAACCATTAGGTATTGCTAGAGAATTTCTTGCGACGAACTTAAGTTTGCCAAAACGCTCACCTCTATCGCAACCGAATCCTGATTACCGCATTCCCAGACGTCACATATAGCAGCCCTTTTCCATCCGTGACGATGCCGCGGATATCACCAAGGCTTCCCGGCAAATCCCCAACCCGCAATGTCGTCGCCCGCGTCGTCCCAGCCACCGTCGTCACCACCCCAGCCGGCGTAATCTTGCGCACGAGGTTATTCACCGCATCCGCCGCATACAGATTGCCTTGAGGATCAACGGTCAGCGCCACGACCTGCTCGAAGCGCGCCGCGTTGCCGGTGCCGTTCACCGCGCCGCGCGCATTCTGCGCACCAGCAATCGTAAACAGATTGTCCGACCCAAAATTGGCCGTCGGATTCCAGCGACTGATCTCGCGCTCGAGATCGAACAAGTAGACGACATTGCTGCTGTCGACCGCCACGCCGCGCGGCGCCAGCGTGCGCGTGCCGAACAGGTCATTGACCGTGTTCTGCCCTTCCAAAATCCCCGTCCCACCTGCGCCGATGGCAAAGCGGCGCGTACCGTAATTGTTGGTGATGTAGAGATTGTTGTTGGCGTCGACGGCGATCGCCCCTGGCGTGACATCAGGCTGGCTCGCTGTCGCGATGTTGCTGCCAACCGGGATCGTGGTCACCGTCGCGACCTGGCCACCGGTTGTGATGCTGCGGATATTCACATCATCCGCCACATACACCGTGCCGCCGCTCGCCACCGTCACCGCAACGGGATTGACGAAGCGTGCATTGGCGGCGGCGCCGTTGGTCAGCCGGCTCTGCCCTGCGCCGCCGGCCAGCGTGGTCACCACACCGTCCGGTGTGATCTTGCGGATAACGTAGTTGCCGCGATCTGCCACGTAGACGTTGCCACTGCTGTCGATCGCCAACCCGTGCGGATTGTTGAAGCGCGCTGCCGTGCCGGTGCCGTCCATCGTGCCGTCAGCAGTGGGGTCGCCCGCGAACACCGACAGCGCCGCCGTTTGTGCTGGCGGCGGCTTGTCATCGTCCTTGTCCTTGTCCTTCGGGATGCCGTCGCCGCAACCGACCAGCAGCGCCATCAAACCAACGGCGCCAAGCAGATTCAGGCGCGAACGGGACACATCATTAACAGGGCGGCGCATTGGCAAAATCTCCAGAAAGTATCGCTGTCGATGCTATCACGCGGCATCCTGCAAGCAGGTGCTCTCTTCCATGGCAGCTGCATAAACGACAGCCCCAAAGCTGTATGATCCACTCAGACTGCGGCAGAGAACTCGCCCGAATTCCCGTACTTTCTTTTCCACACGCGCCTATTGTCCGCTTGACATACGGCGCCGAGTTCCTTAAAGTCGAAATTATGTCTTTCACCCTGCATCTGTCGAACACTCTCCCAGCCGCTGGCGCGCTATCGCTAGCTGCACTGCTACTACGCGCCTGATCGTTCGGCCGTACGCCCGGCACACGCCGGTCCCCACAGCAGCAGGAAAGTCGCAGATGTCTACCACGCCAATTTTCGCTTCATCGTTTTTCCTCACCGGGTCCATCCTGGCGGCGAGCGCTTGCGTCCCATTTGCAGCGCTAAACCTACCGACCGGTTGCCGGGCCTCGCGTTTCGTGGCCCGTCCGGCAGCCTACGCCACCCAAGGCCTCACCGCCGCCCAGTGACCAAACCAATCAGGAGCACCCGATCATGTTGACCAATCCCGCCGCCAAGTACCGTCCCTTCCCTGCCATCGACCTGGCAGACCGCCAGTGGCCAAGCCGCACCATCACCACGCCGCCGATCTGGATGAGCACCGACCTGCGCGACGGCAATCAGGCATTGATCGAGCCGATGAGCCCGGAGAAGAAGCTGCGCTTCTTCAAGATGCTGGTCAAGATCGGCATCAAGGAAATCGAGGTGGGCTTCCCGTCCGCCTCGCAGACCGACTTCGATTTCGTGCGCATGCTGGTCGACGACAAGCACATCCCGGACGACGTCACCATCATCGTGCTGACCCAGTCGCGCGATGAGCTGATTCGCCGCACTGTCGAATCGGCCGTCGGCGCCAAGCGCGCGATCGTTCACGTCTACAACTCGGTCGCGCCGGTGTTCCGCCGCGTGGTGTTCAATATGGAGCGCGACGAGATCGTGCAGATCGCGGTCAAGGGCACGCAGCTGATCAAGGATCTGACGTCCCAACATCCGCAGACCCAGTGGGGCCTGGAGTATTCGCCGGAATCGTTCTCGACGACCGAGCTGGATTTCTCGAAGCAGATCACCGATGCGGTCAGCGCCGTCTGGCAGCCGACGCCGGCCAACAAGATGATCGTCAACCTGCCGTCGACCGTCGAAGCGGCCACGCCGAATGTCTATGCCGACCAGATCGAATGGATGTGCCGCAACCTGAACAACCGCGAATCGCTCGTCATCAGCGTCCACCCGCACAACGACCGCGGCACCGCCGTCGCCGCTGCCGAACTGGCCGTGATGGCCGGTGCGGATCGCGTCGAGGGCTGCCTGTTTGGTAACGGCGAGCGCACTGGTAACGTCGATCTGGTCACGCTGGCGATGAACTTGTACACGCAGGGCGTGCACCCGGGCCTGGACTTCTCGGACATCGACGCCGTGCGCCAGCTGGTTGAGGATTGCAACCAGCTGCCGGTGCACCCGCGCCATCCGTATGCGGGCGATCTGGTGTTCACGGCGTTCTCGGGTTCGCACCAGGATGCGATCAAGAAGGGTTTTGCCAAGCAGCAGGCCGACGCCATCTGGGAAGTGCCGTACCTGCCGATCGATCCGGCCGACCTGGGGCGTAGCTACGATGCGGTCATCCGCGTCAACAGCCAGTCGGGCAAGGGCGGCATGGCGTATCTGCTCGAGCAGGAATACGGCCTGCAACTGCCGCGCCGCCTGCAGATCGAGTTCTCGCGCGTCGTGCAGCGCCAGGCCGACGAGAGCGGCCGCGAGATCAACCCGGCCGACTTGCACGCGCTGTTCGCGCGCGAGTACCTGGACCAGCAAGAGCCGTATCACTACATCGCACACCGCATGACCGAAGACAGCGCGCATGACGTACGGCTCGAAGTCGATGTGGCCCGTCACCATGCGCCGCAGGTGTTCTCGGGCCGCGGCAACGGGCCGATCGACGCGTTCGTCACGGCGCTGGGCCTCGAGATTCGCCTGATGGATTACCACGAGCATGCAATCGGCTCGGGCGCCGATGCACGTGCCGCGTGCTATGTCGAGCTGCGGGTGGGCAATGGGCCGACGTTGTTCGGTGTCGGCATCGACAGCAATATCGTGACGGCGTCGTTCAAGTCGGTGCTGTCGGCGGTGAACCGCCATGTGGTGAGTGCCGAGCCGAATTCGGACGCATTGGCGGCATAACGACATCGCGTGGCCGGGGCAACCCCGTCCATCTCACCGCCCGCTCATCCGATCCACAATCTGCAACGACGCGCGCTCGCTCATCACCAGCACGAGCTTGAGCCGCGCGCGCGTCATCCCCACGAACAGCTTGCGCAGCGTCTGCTCGTCGAGCTCCTCGAAATCGATCTCGGTAAAAATCAGTGCCGGCGCCGACTGCCCCTTGAAGCGGTACACCGATTCGGCCAGCAGCCCGCCTTCGCGGAACACCGGCGTGCCGAACAAGTCATACGCCCCCGTGAACGAGCGCAGCGAGTGCGCGTCGCTCAGGCGATCGAGCTGCAAAATCGCCGACTTTTCGCGGCCGCGAAATGCGCAGATCGCGATGTCCTGGCGCCCGAAGCCGGCCGCCAGGCACGACGTCACGGCGCGCCGCGTCTGCGCCAGCATCGCTTCGACGTCGCCTTCCGGATAGGTCAGCTCTTCGATGTCGGCGCCCTTGAACGGGCTGCCCGCCTCCACCGGCTGGTGCGATGCGCCGATGGACGTGAGCATGTCGACGATCTGGCGCGGACTGCGGTAATTGACATGCGAATGCAGCGTCACCCAGCCCGGCAGCGGCACCATCCCGCGGCCGTACAGGTTCTGGTCCGGGTCTTCCATCCAGATCGCGCGCCCGCCTTCTTTCAGCATGCGCAGCACGATGTCGCGCCACGCCACTGAAAAATCCTGGCCTTCGTCGACGATGACGACGTCGAACTGCCAGGTCTCGGGCAAGGTGGCGTCGGCCATCGACGCTTCGATCTTTTCCCACACATCCGCCGCCGCGTAATCGGGCGTGATGTCCTGCGCGCGTAGCCAGGCGTCCGACAGCATGTGGAAGGTCGCGACCCGCCCGCCGGCCGGCACCAGCCGTTCGATGTGGTCGGCCAGCGGCCGGTTAAAGCAGACGTACAGCGGGCGCAGGCCAGCATCGATGGCCGCGCTGTATTCGGCCAGCGCAAGCTGGGTCTTGCCGCTGCCGGCGGTGCCGATCACGTGCAGCCGGAATGGCGAGAAGTCGAGCCGCCGCGCCCAGGTGGCGAGGCCACCCGAGAGTTTGGTGACCATCGCCTCGGCGTTGCCGATCATGGCGCTCGGATCGGGCCGCAGGTTCAGTGTGTCGCCCAGGAAGCGCGTGACCTTGTCGAAGTCGTCGGTGCGCTCAGTGATGGGCAGCGCCTCGCGGATCACGCGTGCGAGCTTGGGTTTGTTCGATGCGTCGATGATGTGGTCGGCGTCGATGCCGGCCAGCGGCTGGTCGCGCACGATGTAGTCGGGGCAGTACAGCAGGTAGTCGATCGACAGCTTCCCCTGGAAACGCTTGGCCAGGCCCTCGATCGTGGCCAGGATCTGCGTGCGGACTTTGCGCGGCTTGCCCTGGTAGCTTTTGACCAGGCCTTCCGGCGTCTCGTTCAGAAAGCCGGCGACCTGCTCGATGACCACCATGCGGCCATTCGGCGCGAGCACGATGAAGTCGACGTCGCCATACACCGAATAACCCTGCTCGACGTTCGTCCAGTGCACGCCGTGGTAGATCACGTAGGGCGTGTCGGCCAGGCGTTGCTCCAGATAGGCGAGCGTCTCGATTTCGCGGGCGGCGGCGCCCGTGACGGACAGTTCGCGCCAGCCGCTTGGTTGGATATGGGCCATGGTGTCCGCTAACGTTAATAAGGTGGAAACTATTGTAAGACTGTTTCCACGATAGCCACACACCGTTGTCCATACCACGCACCCGGTGCGCGGAAAGCTGTCGAATGGTTGCCTGAGTGAAAAATCTATTGTGGCTGTACGGCAATCCAGTGCACACTTTCGTTCATCCCGTTTCGTGCAGGTTTCCTTGTGTATTTCACTTCCCCGTTCTCGCTGATCCTGCGCACGGCGCTGGTCCTGTTCGGCCTGCTGCTGCTCGCCACCGGCGCCGCCCAGGCTGGTACGACGTACCGCTTCGGCGGCGCGGCGGTGTATGGCTGCTCGCTGTCGGGCAAGGTCTACACCTGCCCCAGCAGCGCAGGAATCGCAGGGGACGACCGAATCGTCATCGACACGGGCTATACCGTCAGCGTGCAGTCTGATTTCACGTTCGGCTACAACCAGGGCCTGACGATGTCGGGCACCGCGCGCCTGACCAGTACCGGCAACCTGAGCATTGCCGATCTCCCGCCTGGCAACCTCAATGTGTCCGGGGGTTCCTTCAGTTCTGCCAAGACCTTCAGCGCAGGCAATCAGGTGCAGACGTTCAAGGCCGACATCAGCGCCGCGTCGCTGGTGCTGGGCAGCGGTTCGACCTTGCAGATCACCGGCACGCTGGTGTCTACTGGTCCGGTCACCATCGGGTCGAACACGACGATCACCGGCCCTGTCACCGGTACCGCCATCACCATTGGTACGCCGGTCAAAATCACGGGCGACGTCAAGGCGTCCACGAGCCTGTTCCTGGGCTCGGGCAGCACGATCGACGGCAACGTCGACACCGGTCACATGACGCTGCAAGCCTCGGACGCGCTCATTACGGGCAATGCAGCGGTCGACTTTGCAAAGCTGGACTGGAATGGCCGCGTGGCCAAGAAAATCATCTGCAAGACAGGCACGCGTCCTGGCGAATGCGACTGCGTGGACAACCAGAGCGGCAATCCGGTCAACACGCCCAAAGGGCCGACCTGCGAGTCGGCCAAGCCGGCGACGGCCCCCTTGCACCACTTTCAGATCACCCATGACGGCAGTGGCCGCACCTGCGCGCCGGAAAGCGTGACCGTGACGGCCTGCGCCAACGAGTCTTGCAGCGCCTTGTACAAGGGCGGTGCACAAATCACGTTGTCGCCGGGTGCAGTGGCGGCCACCATCGACAGCTCCGGTACCACGCTGGCGCAGGTGTCGCGCAACACGGCCGGCACGGAAACCCTGCAACTGACGCAAAGTGGCGCCAAACCGGCCACCACCTGCTACAACAGCACGAGCAAGAGCACCAGCTGCGCGATGACGTTTGCCAGCGGCGTGAGCTTCCAGATCGATGTCAAGCACCACAAGGCCGGCGAGAGCGCGGATGCAGTCGTTACGGCGCTCGCGCCCGACCCTGCCACCGGCCAGTGCGTGGCGGCCTTCAAGAAAACCAGCAAGGATATCGCGTACGCCTGCCAGCATGTCACGACCAGTGTCGACACCAAGGGTTTGCTGCTGACCGATACCACGACCAAACGCGCCGCCACGCTGGTGTGTTCCACCGGTGCGGCGCAAGCCGTCAGCAGCTATTTCGATGACTACGGCAAGGCAGCGCTGACGCTGGCCTACCAGGATGTGGGCACGCTCAAGCTTCTGGCGTCGTTCGACGACGCCCAGGGCGACACCACGGTGACCGTTGTGCCCAACAAATTCATCTTTTCAACATTGCCTTCCGCGCCCATTCGCGCGGGCGACAATTTCCAGGTCACCGTCACGGCGGTCAACGAGGCCGGCGCCACCACGCCAAGTTTCAACCGCAGCACCCTGGCAGCTAGCGCCACCCTCACCGACATTGCGGTGTCCTGCGTGGGCAAGGGAAGCGCGAACCTGTTCACCGGCGCCAAAATGGAATTCAATAGCGGCGTCGGTGTGGCGACCCTGGCATGGGGCGACGTCGGCATGCTGGATCTGAAAGCGACGTTGGGCGATTTTTTGGGTAGCAAGGTAGAAGTGTTGAGCACCAGTGGCAAGTCAGCGACATGCACGCCGACCGTCGGCCCCTTCATCCCCAAGTATTTCAAGGTCGATTATCCGACTGCGAGCACGACACGCACGTTCTACTATGCCGGCCAGCCAATCCCTGTCGAGGTGGCGGCGATGAATGCGCAAGGCGCCATGACCACGAACTATTCGGGCGATCTGGGCGTGAGCGAAACGGTGACGCTCACTGCGCTCAATCCGGCCGACTATGCTGCAATCAAGGACACCAGCGCCGAACTGAAGGACTTCACCGTGCCGGCGAGCGCCTTCAAGGCCGGGCTCGCACAGGCCAAGCCGGCTTACGGGCCGACAACCGCGGCGCCGATCGCTGCCAGCATTTTGCTCAGGGCCAGCAACAGCGGGGGCGTGGTGACATCGGGCGATGGCAAGGGCACTTATGAAAAAGCCCGGCCTGCAGTCCATAGTGGCCGCCTGCGTATCGCCAATGCATTCGGTCGCATCAACACGCCACTGCCGATGCGCATTGAAGCCTATTACTGGACCGGCAAAAGCTGGCTGTTCAATCAGAAGGATGACTTCACCGTGATTCCGGCTAGCGCGTTCGTGCAAGCGGCCCGTCCAAAAGTGACGAATGGCGTGGCGCCGACGATTGGCGCCGTCAAGAGTGCCGTGGTACTGGCCAGCGGCCGCGGGCAAGTCGACCTGACGGGTGACCGGCCCGGCTGGATCGACCTGGCGATCAATCTGGGCAATGATACGCAGCCCCTGCCGTGCAACAACGCCGTGTATCCCAAGAACACCGGCGCCCGGCTGGCCTGGCTGCGCCTTCCCACGGGCTGCGCCGATCCATCGGCGCGCGCGACCTTTGGCGAGCAGTCGGCCGAAGAGCGTCGCATCATCCATGTGCGCCAGGTGTTCAATTGAGCCGCCAGCAGGGTTTCACGATGGTTGAACTGATCACGGTGATGGTGCTGATCGGCGTGCTGGCAGCCTTCGCCGTCCCGCGCCTGATGGGAGACAGCGCGACCGGCGCGGCCCTGTTTGGCGACCAGGTGGCCAGTGGACTGCGCATGGCCCAGAAAAGCGCGGTCGCGCGGCGCCGCACGGTATGCGTGACCACGACGGCAACCACGCTGACGCTGCGCGTGCGTACCGCCGTCGGCAACGGATCCTGTGGCAACGTGCAGCTGCAGGGCATCACCGATGGTCTGTACGACAGCAAGGAAGCAGGCATCGTCATGAGCGGCGCGCCCCCGCTGCTGCTGTTCCGGCCCGACGGCACCATCGATGACGGCAGCGGCGTACGCCTGGGCAGGGTCGACATCGCCATCAAGGGTGCTGACGCCATCCGGCGCACCATCACGCTCGACGGAGGCACTGGCTATGTCCATTAAACGCATGGCAGGCACCACGCTGATCGAACTGATCGTTGCGATCGTGATCGTGGGCACCGCCCTGGCGGGACTCGTGGCTGCCTACAACCGCGCCAATATCGCCTCCACCGATCCCTTGATTACCCAGCAAATGCTGGCGATCGCCGAATCGATGATGGAAGAGGTCATGCAAAAGCCGTTCGTCGCCCAGCCAAATCAGGCTGGTCGCCTGTTTTTCAATGACCTCATGGACTACAACGGCTACGGGCCTGTCGCCGTCAGCAATGTCAACGGCGGCGCTGTCCCAGGCCTGGAACGCTATACAGTGCAGGTGCAGGTCAGCCCACAGGGCATTACCGGCGTGGCCGCTACCGACGCCATGCGCGTCCAGGTCATCGTGAGCGCGCCCGGCGCCCAGGATCTGCGTCTGGTCGGCTGGAGGACGCGTCCATGAGCCATTCCATGCACCATTCCATGCGCCGGGGCGTGCAGCGCGATGGCGGATTCACGCTGGTCGAGCTGATCCTGGTCATCGTCCTGATCGGCATCATCGGCGGCGTGCTCACGATGCAGCTGGCCCCGGCCATCCAGAGTTACCTCTTGATCAGCCAGCGCGCAGGCCTGACGAGTCAGGCTGACACCGCGCTGCGCAGGATCACCACCGAGGTGCGCGCCGCCGTGCCCAATTCGCTGCGCCTGAATAATCCGCAATGCCTGGACCTCGTGCCGACCCGCGATGGCGGCCGTTATCGAATGGGCCCTGACACGGTCAATCCCGACGACGCCCATATTAACGATGCCGAAACCGGTACCGCGTTCGATGTGCTCACGCCGCTCAATGTCATGCCGACGCCAGGCGATACGATCGTGATCGGCAACCGCAGTCCGGACGATGTGTATAACGGATCAAATGTCGGCACGGTCAGCGCGCTGGCCGGGCCATCGCCGAATGCGCAGGCCGGCATCAGCCGCATCATGCTGAACGCGCCGATCCAGATTCCCCAAGGATACGATGGCGGCCGCTTCCTGGTCGTGCCAGGAAACGAGCGCGTCGTTACTTACGTCTGTACGCAGGGCGTCGACAACGTAACCGGCAACGGCACAGGCTTCCTGACACGGTTTTCCCGCACCACGTCTGGCGCAACGACGTGCAATGCGCCGGCCGGCACATCGGCCATCGTGGCCACCCGGGTGTCGGCCTGCAGCTTCGTCGTCTACACCAACCAGGGAGCGACCCAGGACAGCGGCTTCGTACAACTCCAGCTCACGCTGACCGAGCGCGGTGAATCGGTCCCGCTCACGATCGGCACCCACGTCGACAACCTGCCATGATCCGCTTCCCCATCCTTCCCCGGCGCCAGTCAGGCTTCGCCTATATCGCTGCCGTGATCTTCCTGGTGGTGATTGCCGGCGTCGCGGTCGTGCTGTTGCGCCTGACCGATACGCAGCAGAGCACCGTCAACCAGGCCTTGCTGGCCTCACGCGCCAGCCTGGCGGCGCGCGGCGGCATCGAATGGGTCTTCAACAACCCGGCGCAGCGCTGCTCCCAGGCCCCTCTGTCGACCAGCAATGCAGCGCCAGCGGGGGCGGTCAACCATCTCAATGACTTCCGTGCCGAGTCCGGATTTCTGGTCAGTGTCAGCTGCTCGTTCCGCGCCTATAACGAGGGCGAAGCGATCGATGACAGCGGTAACTCGTCGCCGGTTGTCAAACGCATCTACCGGATCGAGGCCGTGGCCTGCAATGGCACTGCCACCACCTGCCCGGACTCTGGCAGCGTGCCACGCGCCGATTACGTCGAGCGTGCGCAAGTGGCCACCATCTGCCTGCTGACAGACGGCACGCCCTGCGTGTGAGTGTTGTCGGCAGCGGCTGCCTTGTCGGAGGATTGTGCAATCTTCCAGGACCATCGCACGCCCCGTCGGTGGTCTAATGCACGTTGTTCACCGACCCGAGAAACTGTTCATGCAAGCGATCCGCGACCTCGCTACCCAGATTGCGCAGCACGCCCCCGGCGACGGCATGCACCAGAGCCCGATCCCCAGCGTATGGCTGATCCGCAGCGGCCAGACCACCGAGCCGCTGCGTGTCGTGCACACGCCGGCGGTGTGCATCATCGCGCAGGGCGCCAAGCTGGTCTCGCTGGGCGGCACTGACTACCGCTACGACACGGCCAAGTTTCTGGTGGTGTCGGTCGACCTGCCAGTGACCGGCTGCGTGACACTGGCGACCGAGGATGAACCTTATCTGTGCCTGCGGGTCGATCTCGACGCGCAGTTGCTCGCCGCGCTCGACCTCGAACTGCCGGCGCGGCCGGCAGCGCGTGGCACGCCCCCGGCGCGCGGACTGTTCCTGAGCGAGACCACGCCCGCGCTGCTCGAAGTTGCCAACCGCCTCGTGCGCCTGCTCGATGCACCCCACGACATCGCGGTGCTCGCGCCGCTGCTGCTGAAGGAATTCCACTATCGCCTGCTGACCGGCGAGCATGCCGACACCGTGCGCCATTGCGCCCGCGGCGATGGCCGCATGGCGCAGGTCACCCGGGCCATCTGCTGGATCAAGGATCACTACAACCGGCCATTGAGCGTCGAGCGCCTGGCCGGCGAGGTGGGCATGAGTTCGTCGACGCTGCACGAGCACTTCAAGACCGTGACCTCGATGAGTCCGCTGCAATACCAGAAGCAGCTGCGGCTGCAAGAGGCGCGGCGGCTGATGCTCGCCGGGTCGATCGACGCTGCGCGCGCGGGCCATGCGGTGGGCTACGAAAGCAGTTCGCAGTTTTCGCGCGAATACGCGCGCTTCTTTGGCCTGTCGCCGGGACGCGATGCGACGCGGCTGCGCCAGTCGCTCCAGGCAGGCGGCCTGCAAGCGATGCGCTGACAGGGACGTGCCGGCGACGTGCCGGCGCGGCGGTCTCTATAATCGTCGCATGACTTCTATTCCACTGATCCGCGCATGAGCTATCGCCTGGCGATCTTCGACTTCGACGGCACGCTGGCCGACTCGTGGCCCTTCTTCATGAGCGTGTTCAACGAGATCGCCGACCAGCACGGCTTTCGGCGCGTCGACGCCGCGC
>Ga0265780_10005791_pt1 | contig 15546 bp, 18 predicted proteins | sample P1T30metagenome_FD_192432 | JGI IMG/M metagenome (GOLD analysis project Ga0265780, IMG submission 192432) | Plant litter microbial communities from East Loma Ridge, Irvine, California - P1 T30 | ecosystem: Environmental > Terrestrial > Plant litter > Unclassified | place: USA: California... | reverse complement strand
AGCAGCACACACCCCAGCCTGCTCCGGCGCCGCCGTCGCTACCACCCTCTCTCGCCGAGATGCTTAAGCGCATGTCTTCTCCTGCACAGCCAGCTTCCGTTCCAGCACCTGCACAAGCACCTTATCAGCCTCCACCATTCCAGTTTCCAGCCGGAATGTCTGCACCGATGTCGTTTCCGCCGGCTGCAGCGCCAGCACCGGCGCCTACTGGGACGCCGACTGCTAATCTTGCTGCCCTTCTTGCTCAGTTCAGCAAGCCTGTAGCCACACCACCAGTTTCCCATTCGACTCCTGTGCAAAGCACGCCAGTTCCACAATTGCCTCCACAGCCGCCGGCCGCATCCGCTGCCCTCGGTAGTGCTGATTGGCTTCTCAAAGCCCTGAGCAGTGGCCAGGGTCTCCCGTTCAATCTGAATGGAGTTCCTATGGCGGCACAACCTATGTCGCGCCAGACATCGGCTCCCACGAACGTCTTGGACCAGATCGAGCTTACCACTGCGTCAATGAAGAAGCCACGATACCATCTCATCTCTCGTCTCTACGAAGCTAAGCCGAACATATGTGCAACCTGCGGTCGGCGGTTCGATGCCACTCCGGAGGGCAAGGAGAAGAAGGCCCGCCATATGGACTGGCATTTCAAAGTTAAGGATCCTGATGCGAACAAGCGTGGTGTGCATCGGAGTTGGTACATCGGTGAGAAGGAGTGGATTGACTACAGGGAAGTCGACGAGACGGCTCCTCCGCATGAGAGCACAGCCGCCGCAGCCGCAAATAAGCCGAAGAAGCAGGCGAAGGACCGCTACATCAGCGTGCCCCAAGATCCGGTGCTACAGCAAGCACCGTGTCCCATCTGCCAGGAGAAGTTCGAGACACAGTGGAACGTCGACGCCAACGATTTTGTGTGGATGGATGCGCTGCAAGTTGGTGGCAAGGTCTACCACGCTACATGTTTCGAGGAGTACAGTAAGGGTGCTGGTATCCCGATGCCAGGCACCCCTGACTCGGTGCTTGGAAAGAGGAAGGCAGACTTGGGAGGAGAAGTAGAGGGCAAGAAAATCCGGGCGTTTTGAGCAACGAGGTCAGGCCATGAGCCAATGGGCGGACATTTTCTGGGACTTTGGAAAACTGAGCGTTACCTTCGACGAGCATAGTGGGCGAAAGAGGAATTTTGATGCATAGCGAGGCGTTTATTGCTGTGCTTTTACATTGGCGGTACTGCTTTAGCTTTTCGATCATGGGAACTGCTCGATCAATTTCACACTTCACTTCACATCCCTCGCGTTTCTCATACGCAGCTAGCTTACTCACATGACTCCCGCGCTACCAACTACATATAAAAAGGTGCTCGGATCTTCATTGCACACTGCCATATCTTCCACTCTTTGTCTTCATTAACCTCCAAAATGCTGACCTAGGCTACCGATGTGGCCGCGTGTGTCCAAAAAGAAATTGATTCCTTCTTCATGGAATTTATGCTCTTTTCTGAGCATCTCAGAAATGAATTGCGATATTGCATATCTACGTTTCCACTCCTATCCACTCTCTCCACGCAAAAAGCCCGACACTGCCTGGCCCATGTCCGGGCGCGTTCGAAGCTGTAGACGCCCAAAAATGACTCTGTGCTGTCCGAGTGACACACCCACGTTCAGTAGCACGCCATGGAGACGCTCAAAACCCGACATTTTACTCATTGCCCAAGTCGCATTCCAAAGAAAGAACATCGATTTGACCATTGGAGATGCTCAAATTTTGAAAAATCACACAATCCTCGCTACATGTCCACTCTGATGTTTATCCGCGGCATTTACTCGAGAGTTTGGAAAGACCGAGGAATGGTTTCGGGATGGTCCTGCAGCATGAATCCTGGTTTGGATGATGTTCCTTGCTCCTTATCATCCACTCGAGTGTTTGAAGTCAACAAAAAGCTAAAGCAAAAAGAGACATGATCTGCTCTTTCTGCTAAAAATCGAGGACCTCGAATTTATGAAGAATTCGCATTCTGTGTCTCTCAAAACGACAGAAGAACGTCCCCATGAGAAAGGAGGCTGTGTGCTCAGCCAACTGCCCGAAACATATGCACGTCAACGACATGAGGAAAGCTGCGTTGTTTAAAGCGGTTGAGTCTGAGCATGAGGTTTCATGGGCTGGGCGCAGTGCTGACGCGGATATGAAAGCTCGCAACCTTCTGACGTTTTCTTCTGCATAAAAAAGCATTTCCTTTACAACACAAAAAAAAATAGGGGAAACAGTGGTGATGCCTCCAAAGGACACTCGTCTCTAGCCCGTGACTGCTGTCTCTCTCTCGGCTGGAAGACCGAAACGTGAAGAACATGGCGAAATGATTTGCCTGCTGCAAATATCGATGAACTCATGTCTATGGGTCGCCAGACTGAAACGACCATACACAGTTTTCATGGCTGGTTGAAAGGAGGCGTTACGACTTCACATCTGCAACATTTCCGAGCATCGACACCACGCCCATGTGTCCTTTTTATCATCCACAAAAGACATACAGAAATACGTTTGATGTGTCCTTTGCTCCAGAGCCAGCCCTAAAGCCTACTCAAGACTGCATGTTCACAAAAGAGGCCGCGAAAGCACTGGTGAGGATTTGTTGTTGCACATAAAAACCCTACTACCTTCTGTGTATTCTTCATCCTTAGATATCTTTCTCCAGACTTTGCAAAAGGCATATATGATCGCGCACATGGAGCAGAGCTGTTCGAAATCAGTATACTCCCGCCATATGTCTGCTCCTGGACCAAGTGCAATGTGCTGATAAAATGCATTCTGGGCTGTTAAGATCATGCCAATCAATGATGTTTCTTCATGCGGGACTGCCGTACCCCAAAAAAATGTGGCGTTTTGACCCATATGACGTGGCTTTTCTCCGCTTTCGTGCACAAGAGCGTCTACACTAGATGTCCACCCAGCAACTGTGCTTCACAAGAAAAGGTCTTGACTTCAGCAATATGAGTGAAGGTGTGAGCATTTTCCCAAAATTTCGATACTATGATCGACATGCTTCATGCCTGGCCTCAAAGTGTCTAAATATGCTGCTGCTGTCTTCTATACGCTGTTCTTCGCCAAGCGAGGAGGTGTATAAAATTTCCGCGGGCGCTGATACTTCGACACTCCAACCCCACCATCTATGTTTTTCAAAAAATCTAAGACTACATCTCATGTCTTCTGGTCTTTTGCCCAAAGTACACCTTCGAGGAGATCGTGTTGTCTTCTTTCTCTCAGAGACGACCATTCTATACCATAGCGCGACCGCGTAGAGAGTATCTGTTTTCAATTCAAAATTATACAACCTGCCCCTGGATGTCTGTTGCTGTTCTGCCAGAGCCACAGGATCAAACTCTTCATACTCTCGCGCTCCAAAAAGACACACATCACATTCTTCAACACAGTCATACCAAGTATAACCGAGAAAGAAACCATGTTGCATCACCGTCATGCGAACTATCCTTACTCGTTACGAACCCAAAGGCGCAAATATCCTACTCATGACTTCGAGATTCGCGCACTCCGATTGCTCCCAAATTCACAAGCGGAGCATCGCATTTGCTTCTCTTCGTGTTAAGAATGTCTGTATTCTTAAGAAAACCGACGCCCTACTGTTACATGTGTGCGCTCTGGAATTCAGCAACATGGATTTAATGCCTTCTGCGCTGCACGCCCGAAGATTTTCATATGTTTGCAGGTCGAGGCATATCTATCGATAAACATGTGTCGCCCAACGTGTTTCTGGGCCTGTCTGCCACCACACTTTCAGCATGATAAAATAAAATAGGGTGGAATTCATCAAATGGGATATTTGCTCTTCTCCAAAAACCCACTTCAGAAGCTACATATCGTCAGCCCCCTCTAAAACCTAAAAGGACTGTGCTCATGCTTCTGTGATTTGGAATTCTTCGTCTCTGTAACGATATTGATACCCATGATCATGTGCATAGGAAGATTTAAATTGATGAGGTTTACATGTAGCTGTATGGCGTGTTCATTGAGACTGTATCTACGCCAAGATTTGGAAGAAACCAGTCAGTCTGATCACGTTTGCAGAAGCATTGGAGTATGGCGATGGTGAAGGTCTGCATTACGAGTCCGTGTAGCGAAGCACTTGATCGTGCAAAGGTTCGTAATCACCGCTATCTCTATCATCTCGTGTCTATATAAACCAAAGCCTCGTGTTGACGCATGCACTTCCACCAATCCCATGCAGCAGATATCGCCAAATCTCATCCTAGTGAAATCGTCCTGTACCTTTTGGTACTGATCTGCTGTGTCCGATCGCGCGCGTCAGTGTATCGTAGTATCCATGCGCTCTCGAAACAAACCCGTCCTTCCAATCTTGATGTCGCGTGCAGCTTCGCGATAGACGGGAGTAAGCGCGTCCGTGAAATGCTGTGAATATCATCCAGTTCCCGGTTTCAATGTACAGTGCCAATCGAATGCGGCTCCAAGCTTGTATGCGACGCGTGAAGAAAGTCGAACAGTCGTCAGTGTCACTGCTTCTTGGTGACATCGCCGTCTTGACCATCATCAGGCTTGCTGGCTGATGCATTGGGGTTGATGACGCCGAGAGCAGCTCCGCCCGCCGTTATGTGCTTGTCGAGCTCCTCGGTATTGTCCTTGAGCTTTTTGTTCGGCGTCTCACGGATGGTCTTCATGAACGCTTGTACCTCATCATCGTCGTCGGGATTGATGAGGCCCTCTTCGATTGCGAGCTTGAGGGCAGTCTGGTGGCCTTCGGGAGTGTTGTCGTATCGCAACATGACCTGGCCGGCTGGCTGGTGGGAGGGGGCGGGAGTGTTGGTGGCGGGCTTCTTGCGGCGCTGTTTCTGCTGCGCCGCGCGCCTGTGGCTTGCGGATGTTGAGGTGATGATGCCGCTGGCTCCCTTGGATTTTGCGATGATGGCGCCGCGAGAGGGTTGCTGTGGAGAAGTTAGAGAAGTTGTGGTGGTGGCATCGAGGCCTTGCATCGGCAGCGGAGGCGAAGTCGTGGCGGAGGCGTTTTGTGCTTGCTGCACAGCGCCGATGATGGCGGGAGGGAACGGGATAGTGGTGACACCGTCGCGCCTGTTGTTAACCCAAAGGCGGTCCTGGTAGTCCAGGTCGTCGAGGGCGAGGTTTTGGGGATCATCCCCCGAGTTGTCTTCGAGAAGCACGCAAGCCGTGTGCGGAGCCGCTGTAGAGACTGACTCTTCCTGCCCCCAAGCCAGCCTCAACTCGGACTGCTTTAGGGCAGCCAGAGGAGCAGACTGATTGAACAGAGACTGCCCAAGCGATCTGCCGCCACAGGCAGAGGAGCCAGACCTCTCCTGAAGGCCAGGGAAGAAGTCGAGTTCGCTGCTGAAGACATGTTGTGATTTAACGCCTCTCGGCGAAGGGATGTGCTTGGAGGGTGCCATTGTGTTGTGGATGTGTGAGGTTGAGGTTTCAAAGTCGAAGGCGAAGTAACGCAGGCAAACTACATGGCACTATTGTCTCGGCAACGCAATAACAAACACGCACTGCTCCACTTGATTGGCTGCCTAGAGTCTAGGTGAAGGCGACATTAGCTACTCGGAAGCAATAGGAGCCAGTGCGGTTTGTAATCAGACGCAGCACTAATATGTGCCGAGAGTCTTCACAACATGGGTGCTTGGTGGTGACATGATGTGGATGATTTGAACGTCTGCGAAGTGCTTGAGATCAATTTTTGACGTGAATTCAAAGAAAATCATTTGGAAAAAAGACCAGATGTATAGCTATTACGCACCGAATCCTAGCTCATACAGGTATCCGAGGACGAGCTGGCCATGCTGGAGGACATGCTTAGGGTCGATGTGGTCGATGATATCATTTGCCGTGTGAATATGGGGATTGCGGTACTCAAACGCAGCTTCGAATACAAATGAAGCAGGGAAGCCGTTCCTGGTAGCAGAGCCGTGGTCAGAGCACGCATAGCCGCACTGGCTCTCCACGTATGTGATGTCGGTGTACTGCGTTTGTATCAGTCATGCACGTCGAATAGCGTAACGCCACGTCGTTACTCACCTCATTAATGACACGGCTGAGATACTCATTGAGCGGAGCGCTGGTAAAGTCCGTAATCAGTCCGAAGCTTTCCGGCTTGCCCGCGTCCAGAGTGGCCTTGGTGTAGCCAACCATGTCTTGCTGCAACATTGCCCAAATATCGCGACCCGCGTTTGCGTACTGGGTAAAGATGTCCTAGAGTACGGAGTCAATGTATGTCTCACATGCAGTTCGTATAGGTAGTTACGTACCTGCGAGCCACGGAGACCGCCCTCTTCCGCGGCATACCAGTGGAACTCGATTGTGTTCTCAAGCTTGCTTGGCCCAAATTCACTGTCTGAGAGGAGAACGCGGAGTGCATCCAGGATCATAAATGAGCCAGTGCCGTTGTCATCAACACCAGGAGCGCGACCGTTGAGTCTGTTCGCAGAGTTGACTGAGTCAAGATGACCTCCGACAATGACGGTCCTGTTGCTGCGACCCGGGACCTTTACGATCACAGACTTCTGGGGAAAGGCTGCGTGAGGGAACATCTCCACAGTCACGCCGTTCTTCCCCGAGTTCTTGACGACATCTGCGACTTGGGTGAAGAGCCATTCGGCCGCATCCGCACCGGTTTGAGTCTCGCTGAAGCGCGTGTGGTAGGTAGAGTAGTGCTCCAGGTTCTTCTTGATATTGTCCCAGTTGAGCTTAGGGATGAGACCCTTGATCTTCTCGCTGTTCTTAAACTCCGTTGGGTAAGGAGCTTGCTCTTTGACCGCGCGAACTTCGGCGTTGAATTCAGTGATGTCGAAAAAATGGCTACCACAGCCGCCGTTCTAGCATTTAGTCAACATCGGATTGCATTTAGTATAACTTGAGCACTTACAGCTGCTAGCTCCCATCGCTCATCCTCGGTAATCTGACGAGTCTGGCCTGGCGCAACTTCAATCGTAAGAAGCGCTCTTGGCTTTACCTGCTCTGGCTTTGCGAGCACTGCGGTAGCGCAAGACGCAGCGAGGATTGTGGTGAGCTTCATGATGGCAGTGTGAAGGTCCAGCAGTTTCAACAACAACTTGAGGATGAGTGGCAAGACCAAAGTGCCTCAAACATCGATCGACGTTTTATACAATGCACATGCTGCGGTCAGTCGCGGTAGGCACCTGGGCACTTCCCTCAAAGCTTCCTCATTATGCCAGAGCCGTAATATCTACAAGCTATACGAGTGGTACCAAGCACTCGTATCCACAGGGACACAGCCGTTTCGACCAATGAGATCATGTCTGTCATCTGGGATGCGATTGGAATGTCTTTTCGCGCCGGGCATGTCTTGACGGCTTCCTTTTGCGGGCTAGCCGGGCATCGCATCTTTTACCAGGCATCCATGTGTGATCCAAAAACCAGGTTGAGCTTCGCAACTCTCGGAACGATATCTTGATGTGATTTTCTGCCTTCCTGATGAGAGTTCCTTTGTGCATAAGAAAGTATTGATAGGCACGGGACGTCGAGGCCAGCACGCGACAATTGCGCGCTAGCCCAACCACCGAAGCCGCCGCTTCCGCTTCTCCACGACACCAGGACACGTTAAAAGCACCATGAGATCACAGATTCCACGGACCTGAAGACATGCACTGTGTGGAATCGATTTTTCATTATATGCTCCTGAGGGCACTTGACAAGCTCATAACATGCTGTCCATCTTGTCACTGACAAAACTCCTGCCAATCTACTAGTCCGAAGCTTCTCACCATGGAATAGCAGCCCTGTCTGTTCATCAGCCGCATCCTAGGGCAGATAGGTCTTCCATCGGCCATCGAGTCTCACTCTCCAAGCCCCAAAAACCCCATGATCCAAGGAAGCCGACCGGCACGTCCTAAACCCGCACGTAGGCTACCCAAGAGACGAAGCCAAACGCAGCCCGGGTAATTGCAAAGGATTGGTTGCGCATATACCTGGCCAGTTGCTCGTTCTCGCAGGGCCCAGGCTTCTTCTTCTGGAACATTTGGGAGAGCATGGCGATTTTTTTCATGTTTTCGGTAAGATCAGCGTATTTCGCCCGCATGTCGGCGATGCGGGTCATCGCCACCCCCGAGTAACGATGAAAATGACGGAGAAGCAACGCTTCGAATGTGACAGGAAAATGCTACAGCTTTGGTAGAGAAACAGCACTGTCGCATACAGGCTAGTACCTGATAAATTTCAGACCATTCGACGGCAGAGTGAGCATGCTTTCGTCCATTTTCGGGTGGGGAGCCTCAGGGTCTTCCGATCCAGAACCAAAGAAAAGCCATCGCACCGCACTGGCGCGCGAGTCCCAACATCTCCTCGCCTCAATACCAACTCCTTCTTGCTCTATTCTGCTCGCCCATTTCAAGACTAGCTCAGAATGCAATTGGCAACCCGGCAAGTTGTGCATTGTACATTCCTCGACCAGATCAAGATGAATATGCCAAGCATACACTGCAACCTCGGTTAGCTTGTAGGCTAATTCGTGAGGCTCACCAACTGACCGGAAAGTGTATGAGAGTCCAGAATATTATCCACTTATCGTTCTCTTGAAGGTAGAGGTATGACGCAACGTATGATGGAACGAACATAACAAATGCTGCTATACAAGCTTGGATCTTGCTCTTGCGCTCCGTGTTGCGCACTCGAATGTGATCGTGCATGTCGGTATATACATCATCTTCGGCTCGTATCTGCACTGCGGCTTCATCTTCGTGAACAACAATTACAGGCTTGTTTTCTGCGGCGCGAGCATTGCGGACATCGAAGGTTGAATAGTTGGGGGGGTTCATGTCTGAGATGTTGGTAAAGAAAGTGTGCATGAAAAGAGGGGTTGACCAGTTCTATGGATATTCGGGAGAAGGAGCGGTCGCGCTTGCATGATTCCGTATTCGGGCGATCCCGAGGTCATTGACCCCGAGGAAATTACACGATGCGGTACGGTTTATGCATGAGGTGTTCTCGTGCAACTACGTGCTGATGGCTCCTTTCAATCGAGGGCACCGATCCAGACGGTCACCACGAGGCTGACTTGATGTGATGTTGCTTTTTGAGCAGTCATACTCAATCATGTTGCTACTCTTGGTACTCTTGGGGGATTTAAAGGGGTAGCGCTGATTAAACAGCGTTAGTACAGCTTCACTCCTATTGGCTGTGAACTTCCTTGGTAATAACATGGTGAATATCCTGTGGAACTTTGAACCATTTCGACAACCACGATCATGCAGGTGAGAAGCAGGATGAGAATGAGCATGACAAGCAGGACGACAACGAATGTGAGTAGGGTCGGATTTACTACAACCACCTATCCAGTAAGTTAAGTAACGAAAAGACATCGGGGATTATCCGGCCGCAGCTCCACCCTCCAGTGTTTCACGTCCTTCCACGACTTCGCATCTAGATCACTGTACCCAAACATGTTCCCAAGCATATGTAGCATTTATCATCCGAAATCCCAAAATCCATCTCCTACAGCCTTTTATATCGAGATTCTACATCACTTCACCCACGCTCCAGACTACGGTCCACACACAATCCCAACACAAACAAGAGTCCACATAATGATAGCCCTACACATGTCCAATTAGCATTTCACATACCCCAGCTTCCTATTCCATCTGTCACTCACCCCAACGTAATAAACCACCAAAGGAACGCCGCCTCGTCCGACTCGAATACACTGTAAGTAATCCAGGATAACACCAGCGAAACGACCAAGACAGTGAAGCAGCTGCATATCTTGCGACTGCGCGCACAAAGTGGGTCTCTGATCCCAGTGATCTGGGCTTCGAGGTCGGCGACGGTGGCTTCCAGTTTGGCTTTCGCGGCCTCTGTGGCTTCGCGCTCGCTGAAATAGGCCTCGGTGGGGGTGAATGTGAATAGTTCATGTGCGCGTTTGGTGTAGATGGGGAGAATGCGCGTGGAGTCGGGGTCGCGGATGGCGTCTTCGAGGGGCATTTTGGGGGTTACTTGTGGTTGCGTTAAATAGGAAGTATATTTAGGTGGGCTGTAGGGATATAAAGAATGGCTGTGGAGACACATGCTTGCGTTGTTGATTTCCGAGGAATCCAGGCTGCGAATTATTATGCTGTGGAATAAATGTATGGTACCGAAGTGTGTGGTTCGCCAGTCTCGGACAATAATTCTTCACATCGATATTTGAGAACCTTTGAAATAAAATCTAGATATCTCGAATGATTTCACACGCTACCTAGGTACACCAACTTAATATCCTTCTCATACCCTCTCAGTACCACCCCTTTTCCCACGGCCATCAATTAAGGTACACCATTTCACACCTCACTCCCCTCCAACGGTCACACATAGCAAATAACCCCACAAACCCCACAAGAACTACCAGATCACACTATTAGCACATGATTCTCCCATGTAAACCAAATTGCTTACTCACAATAAATACACAAACAGCGTAAACGCCGCATACCCCCTCTCCCCCATAGCTTGCCCTCCCGACGCATATCCCAGAACCATCGCGACACCCCAAACAAGAGCGCAGCCGACAGATTTGCGCGTGCGCTCGCGCCGATGTATTTCCAAAGCGGTGATTTGCGCTTCCAGTTCCGCGACGTACGTGGCGTTTGAGTGGACGGGTAGTATTTTAGTGTTGGCTGGGGTTTGGGTGGTCATGACTGTGAGAAATGGATTGAGACAATGATGTTGAAACATGGACCAATTGATTGTGTCGCCTGATACGAAGACGGTAAATGTACTGTTTTTTGTTTTTGTTTTGATTATCGCGCGCGCAGTAGTCTGCGTGGTGAGGAACCATGGTACGCATATCTGCACTGCAGCATCACGAACCGAATTCTGCACTGTTGCATTTAGGGCTTGATGGCTACCGGTTTTGTACACTGAAGATGTGATGACGGTGGGAATAAGTGACGAGCTGAATGGTATGTATAATTTCTGTTGGTCGATGTTCTGGACTGAAGTTGTTTTATCGGCTCATTGAATTTATGGAATGATAGAGTCGAATTTTCACCATGTAAGATGAATGTAGTGGCTGTGCAAAGAAGATATACTGCCTTTGAATACTGCGCAAAGAGTTGTTGAAACAAATCGATCAGGTTTGTGGATCTTATGTCACTGGATGTAGCAATGATTCATTTTACACCACCAGGTGCAGCAGTAACTCACGCACCCTGTTTGACCTAAGTCTATTATTAGAGAGTAGCTGTCAACTTACCATATGAGCCCGAATAGAATTAATGGCATGTCAGCACGTAACGAAGGTTCCAAAATAATATGTATGCAGACGACTGGATGAAATTCAGAGCTTTCAGGCATGATACTCGCGACTTGTGCAGCGCTTGGTGATATCGACACAGATTATGTGCAATATTTCTCCATGTGACTGAACGTTGAAAGAGAGATTACATAAATGCTACACAAAAGCCGTGGGACGACGGACATTGTATTTCTGCTGTGATACACAGGCGCATGATAGTAGATGGTTGATCTGTTCGTGTCAACCGTGCTAAGCATTACTTTCGACCTGCAACCACACTACAAATCCAATGCAAGTACATGTCATTCATGTCAATGCACCATCCCACTTTGCACGGCTCAATCCATTCCGAAGATTTTTCTAACTGTCAAGCCACGAAAAAAAGCGGTCTGTACACGTCGTACACGACAATTGGCGGGCTCTTGTCCAAGTGAGGGATTAAAATGTAGAGCACCTCGCCAAGCCGTGCTCCATAGTTTGGTGTGGAGTGCCGAACTGCCCGATCTCGAGATTAAGCCCTGCACGTGAGCTGGCGGAGAGGCTTGGCACAGCCACGTACAGTCATGTCGTCAGCAGCGGAGATCGCTGGTCAAGAGGTACAATCAGCGTTGGGGAAGGACATGATGCAAGGCAGTTGACGTGTCATGCGGAGTTGGGTCGCGCAATTAAGACACAACGCAAGTCCGGCCCTTGGCGTTCCGGAACATAGCTGGTGTCCGGCAGAAGAATGCACGATGTAAAGTGGCGAGTAACAGTATGTTGCAACATTCGGGTTTGAGATGAGGCGGAAGTGGAAAGTTCCAGGTTGTCTGGTTGCACTGATATGGGCGTGTGGTTATGCGAGTAACCCCAGACTCTTGGAAGATGAACAACTCAACACAGTTTGATAATGCTGGCTGGCCCTTGTTCCCGGAGCCTGAAATCGCAAGACATGAAAACGCCGCACGCGAGCAATAAGTCTTGCACGAAGCTTAGCGCGCCATTTTGCTATCGGCCGCGCAATTGCAAAGTCGCCAGGCAGATCTACTGCAGCACAATGTGGACAGATACACTCGAAAGCTCCAAGCCTTGGCGTCTTGGTGGTGCGACGGAGATGACCTCTGGCGCGCGCAGCGTTACGTTCCTGATTGAGTTGATGTAATTGCAATCAAGAATCGCCCAGGCAAACAAAAAAGGTTGATGGAGCGGACAATATCGATCGACGTTGCTTGAGACGAGCCTGCGGACGTGGAAGGTGGACGGAGTCTTGGCTGCCAAGAGAGATCTTCACCCCGTGTTGTCCCACGTTCACTGATCTGCTTGGGGCGAGCTTCACAGCAGAAAGCGTGGCGCTGCAAACATGTCGCTCTTAATTGCCAAGACAGTTGCTGTTTCGAGTTATACCGACTATAGCCTCAATGACCACGAACCAAGAGATTTTGAGTTCAAGCGGCACTTGAGTTCATCACACAGGAAATCTTGACACAATTCTCGCCAGTCGAGTGTGATCTGCCGCCCGGGGACGTCGATCACCAGGGAGGGGATGCGGATGCTCCTCAATTGGTTGTTGAAACGGACAAAGTGTGCTTCGTTGCTCAATCGCAGACGGTTTGAGTCTGCCTCAGGACCTGGATGGAAGAAGATGCCGGCTAGGCGATCGGCAGAGAAGGATGGGTATGGTTGCGCTTCTAGAGGACTGGGGTCAGATGAGGCGTCACACAACTTCAAGACAATCTTTGCTTTCGAGTCTACAGGGACGAATGCACATGGCTGGAAGCGAAAGGTAGGCGGTTGGTACCGGTAGTCCCAAGCCGAGCGAAATCCATAGTTGACGGGATGGCCGAAAGGCACAGATGCCCGTTGATTGTCCCAGATGTTCTGCAAGTCTTGGTTCAATGGACTGAGGTGATGAGCGGAGATGTCCTCGCGACGCTCAAGCAAGGCTTACGTGGGGAGAAACAGAAGCTTCTTTGCATGCTCGCCAGCGAAGCGAACAATGCAAGTGCGGAAGACATAGAGTGCAAACAAGTCCTCGGTGACAAGCCTGAAGAAGTGTGAAGTGCGTCGCAGAACGAACCAGACGAAACAATGGTCGTCCAGGTGCGCGATGATCAACTGCCAAAGCTCGAATGGCAGGCGGGCCTCAGGCAATATGGAAACAAATGAGGGTTGCGGTCCGACACCGGTAGAAACATGGGATTCAGAACGGGCGGTGGGCATGGAGGCGATCCACAGTGCTAGACTGGCTGGAATGTCCGGGTCGCAGTGCGATGAGGGCTGTTTCATGCATCCGGCGAAGCATCGGCACTGGAAGGGAGGCTAAGAGCGGCCTATGAGGTGAGGCTCGGCTCTTATCACGTGCTCGCTTAGGCGCCGTTCGCAGCTGCCGCGTTGGGAGGGCGTGTGACAGACTGGGAGTGGCACAAGAGCATCTGGATGGCTGGGCAAATACTGAGACACGACTCGACTCGTCGTAAGATGCAGTGCTAAGACTCAAGGGTTTCCGGTGCAGGACGGTAGGGACGGACCCTGCGTTATTAAGAGTTTGGTTGCACTCAACGGCGCGCTGTCAAGCGTTGTCAAGCAGTATACAGTTTGTATGACAATATCAGGGCATGTAATTGGCGGGCGCGTCGCCACGGCAACTTGGCGGCTCTGCACCTGATTTGGCCGATAGGGGGCGACTAAGCATCGGTCAGACTGATTGCGAGGCATGCGCCGAGATGATCTCCCAGGATAGCTGAGTAAGAGGCCGACGGGGGGTGGTAGAAGTGTCGCAGTGTCGCATCCCGGGGCATGGGGGCGCCGTTTTGAGGAGCAAACAAACGCAGGCCCCCTGGCGGCCGAGTCGCTTAGGGTGCAGAAGTGCTGGGAGATGCGATACAGAAGAGGTCGGGGATGGATATTGCGTCTGTGCCACGCATCGTGGGTCGAATTGTGGGTTGGGAAAATTGTGTATTTCCCTCACTGCACGATAGTGTTATTGCGTGGGGAGAGTGGCTCGCACGAGGGCAGAGGCCGAAGCCGCCGGCTACAGCGGGCGCGGGCAGCAGCGAAAATGCCTCGCTCTGGCGCAGGCAGGAGCAGCGAGCCAAGGTGGGCGCAACAGTGCGAAGCTTTTCTCACGCTGAGTGCAGAAGCTTGACGCACGGCGTCGCAGGCGTTGCAGCCATTCCCAGTGAGGCGTGCTGGCGAGGCGTGGAGTTGAGGTGTTGTGACGAACTAGGACGGCATCCCTGCTGCTCGCTGGGGATGCTCAGGCTTAATTTCGAGGCACCCGCTTGCCGCTTGCCGCTTGCGGACGCGCTACGCGGGCTGCAAGATGGGAAATGGCCGCGCTGGGCGAGCGCGCATATTTGCAGATGCAGAGGCTATGGGACAAGACAATTGCGCGCAGACAGATGCTGGCGGTAGCTGGTAGACGGTAAAGCGGTACCGCGGTCCTGCGCGCGCGTCCACGGTCAGCAGTGTGGTAGCGCGTCATCGGCCGTAGACGCGGGCATTCTGGTCGATCTTTCCAATATCGACGGGCCTTGGGAAAGCCGATGCATCATCGCGTGCGCACGGCCCTTGGGGGAAAGCCGAGCGCCGGCAGCCTTTGCAAGGTCCTGGAGGGCCCCAACGTCCCAACCACTGATACCGTATTGACCGTGGTAGCTTCATTTGCGCGATTTACAGAGGGTCGGTGCGCGCTCGGATTTTTTCCTGCTTCGTCCTCAGCGGCTGCCGCCAACGCTATATATCTCGCCTGTCGCACCTTCTTCTGCCTTTTTTCACAGAGGAGGCCTTGCTCACAAGATACCTACGCTGAGCTCGCTCGACCTTGGACAACCGCACCTCAACCACCTTCCACCCGCCCGGTCGCGTGGAGCCTTCTCTGTGAATGAGAATATCGACCTAGTCGTCACCACTGTCGTCGACCCTTAATACCCAGCATTCTTTCCAGCATGGCGCCCAACGACGATGTTGAGCGGCCTCGCGCCAGCTCTGCTGCTGAGCGGCAGAAGTCCATTGTCTCCATGACCGAGTTCGAGGGCATGGACGAGTACACGGCGCTTCAAAAGTACATCCTCTTCTACCGCGACACGCGCACCAACCCGCACGCAGAGAAGACCGTCAAGAAGAAGGCCTGGTGGCAGTTCTGGAAATCCGGCTCTGCTACCGCTGCCGCTCCCATTGAGGACTCCGGTGCCGTCCCCGACGAGCGTAAGTCTCACCCCATCATCATCCGCTCATCGCCCAGCTGCATTGCATCACTCCGGGTCACCTGTCCGCGACCGCATCCTTTGTTTTGCCCGTCGATACGTTTCCGG
>Ga0265780_10005790_pt1 | contig 15550 bp, 17 predicted proteins | sample P1T30metagenome_FD_192432 | JGI IMG/M metagenome (GOLD analysis project Ga0265780, IMG submission 192432) | Plant litter microbial communities from East Loma Ridge, Irvine, California - P1 T30 | ecosystem: Environmental > Terrestrial > Plant litter > Unclassified | place: USA: California... | reverse complement strand
AGGTGAGGTGTTCAGTGCGCTGGCTATAGTGCAGAGCTTGCTGTTCTCCAAGGCTAAACCGCTCGCTTCGAATGGGACGGAAGCTGGGGGTGGTGACAACGCGACGCAGAGTGGGGATGCGTCGGGTACATCTGGAGCTGAAGTGCCCAAGGAAACGGGTGCGGCGGGGACAATCGCTGCAAGTGTCACGGCTGTCTTGGCTGTGGCTTTTGCCGCGGCACTCAGCTGCTAGACATATATCTTTTAGCTGATCAAAAATCCTAGAACAAATTACAGGCATCATGATATCAGGCGTGGGTGCAATGAGGCTATATTGAACCGCGTCGAGTGGACGCTTCCCTTTTGTCGTCTTGTATAGCGATGTCAGGACTATCTAGAAGAACTTGGACGATACCGATGTTGACGCTGAAAATTCGCCATCGATGAATTGTGCTTTCATCCACCCAAGTAACCGTAATCTTAACGCGGCGGCCGTCTGTCGATTCAAAGGCGGCTTCAGATCTTACCTCAGGGTGATCATTTCGACTTCCCACCTCGATATCCAGTGTGTACGATGATGGGGATGGTCCAAACCAGATTGAGAACTCCAGAGATAACATATCCAGTGGGTCGTCTCCGGCGAAGTGTGTGTAAGCCATTGTTGATGGATCCCAATCTTTCGGATCCCTGTTTCTGTAACGTGGCAAATGAAATTCTGGCATTTGAGACCATCCTGTTACATCTACGATGTACCATTCTAGGTTCTTGCAGAAGTCTTCTGAAAAATTGATGACATATGATTCGTTGAACCAGCCGGATTGTCGGTTCTTCCGGACGATAGTGACGTTACTCTCAGTGCGTCTGATGGCATTTCTGGTACTCACAAATATCGTGGTCGAGTAGTTGGATCTGCTGACAGTACTCAGATGTCCAGTGGTACCTCTGAACACAGACCGTGTGGTGTGTTGACCGTCATCTCCGTGGAGGGGATGAAGAATAATACCAAGCATGTGAGAGCGCATGACGATGCCTGACGAGCAGCCAAGAAGTCCGACAAGACAGTATCCATGATTCGACCCGCCCTCTGGTAACTCTATGGAAATTGTCGGAATCCGCAAGTTGATTCCAGTATTGGTAAGCGAAAAGGACACATCTGAGGAATGCGGTAACACGAGATCCCTGCAATTCTCGAATGCTTTTGGTGACCTCGCTAGCAGCTCCTGTGTTGCTGGTGCAATGGCGAGGTTTGACATATCTTGTGGTGAGAAGACGGTTGCCTCGCTACTCAAACCCCATGCCAGGATCGAGTCATCGCTGTCGCTCCTTCTGATAATTTCTTCTTGCAGGCGTTCAAAAGCACAGTCGCGTTCTCCGTACAAAAGCGGCATATTGATGTCAAATATCCCCAGCAAACAATATGCAATGTCCTCCTGGCGGCTTGTGACGCGGTTGGACGCCCACGACATCTTCTTTGCTATGCACAGGGAGTTGAGTGATACCGCCTGATCAGACCAATGCCTTCTGCCGACCAAACCATGGCGAAGTACATCTAGATCGATTCGCGTAACATGAGCGATCTTTTGCGCAAGGATCTGACGATCTCCAAACTGCTTCCAAGATCTGTCGTAAAAGTATACTTTGGCGGGCGCTATAAGCTCTTGTAGTGTCCAACCTCGGGTGAACCATCGGCTTTTTGGGAGATCCCTCTCAATTTCGTTCGCCGAAACGTCACCTAGAAAGGCGTAGCAAGTGGCAGAATCTGAATACCAATTAAACATAGAGTTGATAGCCTCTGAAAGCTCTGTGCTTGACGTCTTGTCGATACAGCACGTATCCACCCATGCGTATTCCAGTTCATCGTCCAACGCTTGATCGCAGGTGTACTTTATCTTTTGGAATCCAGCTTTCGTTGCCGTTGAAGCTTGGTGCAGAGGCAAGTCAGAGAACAATACTTCTTCGCGACCCCCTAAAATTGAAACTCACGAAATCAGCGTTTCCATCACACACAGCTCGTACATGGGGACTTTACATGTGTGAGATAAGATAGCGTATCCTGGCACACTGCTGCCGATGAATTCCTCGAGCTCCAGAGTCCTGCAGTTTATAAGACGCATTTAGAAATACCTCGTTGTGCGTATAATTTGCATGTGGTGGTTGAGGAAGAGTTGTGCGTACAGCACGATAGGGAAGGCATCAGGCTGAGACTTCCCCGCTCTGACGTCTACCAGGCTGAATGAGGCGATCACATGCTTTATACCTACGCATGCATCGACCTCTGAGGTGACCGTAAGCAAGCGACTGGAACTTCCGCAATCTATCTATCAATGTCAAATGGGTACTCTACACTGCAGTCGGTCGTGACGTGTTCACTTGTTCGTCCCATTTGGGTATAGCGTCGTCCTTTGCTTATGTCACACAGGAACGATAGTCCTAGGAGCACCACGAGTAGGGGAGTTCAAGCACATCTCATGCGGCAGTAGAGCGATAGAATCCATGTGAGATGCCTACGATGAAATGTACAGTGACCAAGAGTTGGCTAAATCGCTATGATGCCGGCGACATTGGCTGTTCCCGCGGTGAAGGTGAAAGCTGTATGTGATGGTGTCTATCGTCATGGACTTATTGCAAAGCCAGACTTTGGCTGTTACTATGATGAGAGAGCTACAGTCACTGCGAATGGACACAGCCACAATGATGGAAGCCATTGTAGTTCTCGTGGCCACGGTCCTGGTGTGTAATTTGCGCCCTTCACCCCGTCCGGACAATAGCGACTTTCGCATTGTCGCAACCTACGATAGTCAGTAGCACAGTTTACAGTTCTCAGCCAGCATATAAAGTCAATCTCCTGCTCTTATCTTGCTCATCTATCTTACACTTTCCTCATAACGACATACAAACCCTCAAAAGAAACCGACATGTTGTCCACTTTCCTCTTCTTTGCGCTGGTTGCAGTCATGTTCTTCGCTCTCCAGGTCGCAACTTCATTCGGCCTTCTGGATTTCTTCCCAGCCGCGCTGGAGGATGGGGCTGGTCCCCGTCTATCCTTTGGGGCGTGGTTCTTGTTGTTTGTGACAAGCTGCTTTACTGTCAAACCTTATAACAAAGAGGAGTAGGAGGGTTATAAGGAGTAATTCCTACATCGTTACAACATAATCTGAATATAACAGTTTCAACAGTTCTTTGCCGGCTGCTGTGTCCTTCGGTCCTCGCCGCCCGCCTGCCGTGCCCTGTCTTCCTCTGTCCGGGCTCTCGCCGCGCTGGTTCGTGAGCTTGCTGTCCTCTCTCGCGACACCACGATAGCGGCCCTAAAAGCTCAAGTGCTGGCATTTGAGCAGAATTCGGGTGCCGCTTACGTCCCCCCTCTCGGTAAGCAGTCGCTGGTCGACTGTGAGGCCACCATCGAAACGCTCCGGCGCCAGATCAACAAGTTGACTGGCAAAGTCGCCGTGTATGAGCGACACTACAACGTCACCGCCGTTGACGCTGACCGCCTCACCTCCCACCAGACCATCGCCAAGCTGAAGCTGGAGCTTCAGTCGAGGTGCGACGAGATTTCCCGGCTGAAAGATGCCATTATCCACAAGCGCAACGACACAACGGTGTCGACTCTTCTCTGCGAGCGGAACCGGCTGGAGGTGGCCCTTGAGGCCAAGAGGAAGAGGGTGAACGAGCTGGAGCCAATCGCTCTTCAGCACGGCCGCGATATGTACCAGCGCGACGCCCAGGTGGCCATATTCAACGCCCTCAAGGAGTATATCCACCGGATGGTGGAGGCGGGAGGTCTTCAGATGACCGTCGTGGTGTTGTTCCTTGGGGCTCTTGCGGGCAACGCTGGCATTGACCTTGCGGAGCTTGGTATCGACGGAACCCAGTTCCAGACTTACTTGGACTACGCCATGGCGGTCTGTGATGGCCTCCCCTGTCCTCTCCTTCCACAAGGTATGTTCTCCTAACATATCCTCTACTGATTTGAAGACCATTTACTAATCATTGTCTAGGTGGCTTGCGCCTTCATGGCATTCGGTATCCGCTGTCTGGTCTGCGCGTCTTTGGCAACAGGGTTGTCGAGGCTGGCCCCAGTGTCGTCGTCGCCTCCACTCCAGCCATCGTGGCCGCTGCCTCTTCGGTACCCCCCGTCGGGTACAACACCTTCAGTGCCCCTCCTGATATCATGCAGAACGCACGTAATACCTCCTGCGCGACTCAGCATGTCGCCTCTGCCGCCCCTCCATTTGTGTTTGCCGGCTTCACAGCCCCCTCCAAGTCTCCTCCGGCAATGCCATGTCCGGCGAAGACCTCCGCGCCTGCTCTGCCGGATCCCGTTCCCGTGGCGCCCTCCCAGCCCGCCACAAACGAGACAAGACAGATGAGCTTCCAGCCAAGCAAGAGGCCGGGTACTTTTGGCGTAGGTGGCGGCGGGATTGGAAAGACGAGTTCGGCTTCGAGGAGGCCTTGAGCGCGTTGGGTTTGGGGGTTGAAGCAGAAGCGTGCTTATGCGGTGGCGGACGTGTCGGTCGTATGTATTTCTGGTGATGAGCGTGATTCAATGCTTTCAATAAAACCTGTTCAGATGCGCCAAATATCTCCTTTGTGTCTAAAGTGACCCAATAAGCAGGCTTTCTTACTTTGAGCAACCATTGTCGTGCGTTGTTTTAATACAGACTTAGAAATGCTCGACGATGCGAGGTGTTGCTGTTGGGCCCAAGTTGGCGCAGGTGGTCAGAAGGCTGAGGGCGGAATGTCGCGTCATCTTCGCGTCGCGGAACCATTGGAAGGAGACGCGACGCCAAGAAGCTTTGACCAGGATTCTGCCACCCCACCCAATGCCTCGCACCCTGTCGCGAGCTAGATGCGATGTCCACCACGTTATCACTTTCACGCATTCCAGGTACATCGCTCGGGTATCCTTAGAGTCCTTCTCTTTCAACAGCTAGACTGGATGCAATACGGCCGCCTTACGTGTGGCTGATCGAGTGCGCCTCTATTGGACAGATACACGAAGGCTTAGCATCTATCTGCGGCTCAACTATGTGCAAGGGCCACGCAACCTCGAGCTACCCTGGGTGTTGTCACTGCATAGATGCTGGCACTGGACAACACTGCAAGTAGGCGATTGGATTGAGCTGTTCCCCCTGGTGCAGCAGTTACGGTAATCTTCTAGAACCTTCTCTCCTAATGGATCCAGTCAACATTGTGGAGTTTCGGAGACGTAAACATCTGTTTCACCTCCCCATTCCGCAGCTGTTTAGTGACATATTGCAGGAGACTTTGGTTTCCTGACATCTGATTATGGTCTCTTCTCGAAATCGCCATAGAAGCCATGGTATCAGGAGAAATGATTGTCTTTTGTGTGTCGTAGTCGCTTGCCCACCCGTGAGAAAGTGATTCCAGGGAGACGGACAAACCTTTCCAGCTCACTTCCTCGTTATACGTCGCTAAATGCCTTTCCTGATTACCACTTCGCAGCTTGGCACACATCCAACTATCTTCCGCACGAACGATGTCGCAGCCGCCACTCCCTGGAAAACCAGAACCTACATTTGAAGGTTTACCTCCTGAGATCTGGACGCAGATTTGCCACTCACGGTCGTCGTACGCAGACGGAGAGAGCTTCATCCTCGACCCCATAAGCCTTTCTAGTCTCCGTCTCACTAGTCGAATCATCCATTCGAAGACCCAAGACGCATTTCTACAGCGTCATCTCGCTTCCTCCAAGTTCAGCCTGATGCCATGGAGTCTGGCGATTCTGAAGGACTTGTCTGAAAACGAGCATCTGTGCACGTATGTGGAAGAGTTGGAGTTCGGCCCAGAGGTATTAAACACGAATCTGGATGTGGACCTTCGATATATCAAAGAGCCGTGGGAAGAGCCGTCTATGGGATGTCCACACCCTCAAAGCTACATATACATGGATTCTGCCCGACCCGTATGGCCCATGGTCAAGCTTCCGGAGCCGCTTTGGAAAGGCCCTACTGGAAGAGGTTCAGGATCAGCATTAGTGGTTCGTTGGAATGACCGAGGTGGCTATACCCACTGGCTTCAAAAGTACGAAGGCACACTCAAGAGACTGGTCGAGCACCAGAACCGCTTTAGCACAGCGGCCAAATACGTTCGAGATGCCATCGGAAAGCTTACGAACTTGAAGAGTATCAAGATCAATCCCCGTCCTATAGGGGCATATTACGAAGAACGATTCGCCAAGCCCATACTACGAAGTAGGGGTACCATGTCGCTCTATCGCGCAGTCGGAGCACACGACATCGAAGTGGCCACCGATTTGGCCCCATCTGGCTCGAAAGCTCTATTGGAGTTTAGCCTCGATGGCCTTCTCTTCATGGAGTATTACGCCGAGATCATCCTGCTGGAGAATCTCTCCAAAATACTGAGCACGGTTGACTTGGACAAGCTCACAGTTGACCTGACAATCACTGCGGCGAACCTTCCATCGAACGGCAGGATTTATGATCCCGGTCATCAAAGCTGGAGAGCCATAGCTTCGCGGATACGAAGTCTAACTTTCGATTGCGCAATGAGTGCTATCGATGGCAGCGAGGTTCCTGCCTTGCTAACATGGATATCGGAGATGATGATCTACGCTACTGCAGTCGAGCACTTCTATGGACGCAGCTGTGACTTTGAGTACCAGATGCTGCGGACTGTCTTTGTGCAGTCCTCCTGGACCAGTCTTCGAACGCTACATCTCTTCCGATCTCGCAGTCACGGGCGCAATTTGCTTCGGATGCTTCTCCGTCATCGCTCGACACTGGAAGATGTGAGCTTTTCGCACGTCACAGTCACAGGCACGAGTATAGCAGCATGGAGAGAGATAATTGTAACAATGAAAGACATGAATCGGCTCGGGCGCGTCACGCTTGATCAACTCGAAATACAAGGCGATCTCGATATGTCTAGCAATGCGCCGTACTCATGGGCTTCTAAGCCACTCACATCTGATCGGCTGAACGCCAAAGGGTACGAGAAGGTTCGCTCGACGTTGGACTTCGCGACGCAGCGCGTATTACTTCTTTCGGGTCGAGATATCACGTTCTGGCTAGTACATTTCGAGCTTCCTCGGTAGGAACTCATGTTGCACCAACTTGACGATATTGCGAGCTCAGCCGCTTCTATGGATCCCAGAAGCAAACAAGTACATTACGACGCTGCGATTTGAATTACTTGTTTGGAAGCGCAAGCGGCGCACACGGGGCGAACTCAGGTAGGAAAAGAGGGTCCGACTGTAGCTCCGGTCATGGCCTAGGTAATTATAGTTCTCCTGACATCAAGCCACTCATTCAGAGATAAGTAATGTCCCTGAATGCGTCTTCTGGTACGATCGCAACATGCGATCATCGACCAAGTTCGTCTGAGTAGAGCAACGAGTGCGCGTACATGCGGAGTTTCAGATGCACAACGTGCAGCACAAGACTACCCTTGGTTCTATGCCATGATGACGTTGTTACATCACTCGATTCTTCACTTTTACCAATGCAAAACACCAACTCGGCGGAGAAGAGTAAGCATGCCAATGAGGTATCAGACAGTATAACGCAGGTTTTTGCCATGCCGGCGTATGGTATCCCTCCAGTATGCAGGGCTGACCAAGCTGGTACCTATGATTTGGCAATGCAGCATTATCATACGCTCTACTCATGGTGGGGTCACCATCGGCGTGGTAATACTCGAGCTTCTACTGGCATCTCTAGAGATAGGTTACAGGTAGCGACGCCGCGAACCCTGGTACCACATATGGGGCCACCGTGCTAAATCGCACCTCATTAACAACAACCAGGGGTCTATGAAGGCACACGACTTTATTTAAAGCCCCAAAAAGTCTTCTTCATTAGCGATTCTAACAGCTTCACCAAGATCACAACATTCACGATACAAAACTTCCCGACCAGAAACCCAATATCTGGTAGCAGCATACATATATTAATCGCTCGCCATGTCTTCCTGCGCTTCAATCAACTCAGTTGATTCTCTCGAGGAGCTCTATGGCACCAACACAGCTACCGTCTCGGATATTATTGAATCGCCCATAGAAGAGGTCCGACGCTTCTTCCTGGGCAAAAGCCATACCCAGATATTGCAGTATGGCCTTGGTATGGAGATACCTGGCGCACCACCACTAGCGGCGCATACCATCGTTGTCACCATGGACTGCGAAAAGCACGAGGTAGTGCCACAACAGAATATGGGCTCAATACGTTTTCGCGGAAAGAAATGGCGCCACTTCTGAAGAATCCCGGCATACATGGGGAAAAGATCTTGCGGAACATCTACTACTACCACATTCGTGTCCTGGAGAACGCGCACCTTATTAACTTCAGGTTTGTCCGAGGAAACCCCGAGAGAAATCACTTCGGCTCAACGCGCTTTGCCACGAAGGAAGACGCTAAAGAGTTCCTGGTCGAAACACTCACGTGGCCTATTGATGATGATAACGAGGATGGCCCTAAATGCCCAGTTATTTTTCTCGGCCACTCAGTCAAGAACGACCTGCAGATGCTGCAACAAGATCTTGGTATCGACCCCAGATTCGACAGCAACGTCGTCGCTATCATTGACACCCAGAAGATCGCGAATGAACAGGGTATTCGTGGAAAGGGCCAGCAAATCGGACTACCACCTTTGATCCAACACTTTGGCGTGGAGTTTCGCGATGGTCACACGGCTAGTAACGATGCGGCATACATCATCATCAGTGCCGTACAGATGGTCTTGAAGAATTCGCTGCCGACCGACCCAACCCGCTCGCTGCAGGACGTTGTGAACGGTGTCGCGAGCGATAGTAAGGGGACTGTTGTGGCATTTGGGGTGCCTAGATGGTGCACTGAATGTAAGGTTGCCAGCCATCTTGTTCAGCCAGGATGCAGGAAAAAGTTCATTAAGATAGAAAGAGGGATGAGGAGTAAGTCTTATAAGTGGCCATGATCTCGCTGCTTGCGCGCGTCCTATGATCATATTTTTACGGATGGGGTGCTGGTGGAGGCCTGTTGGGCTGACGGGCATTAACCTCCCTGTTTCTTCAAGACGTCGCTTAGTAGTCACTCCAGTTCAACAAGCTGTATTACTTGTATCGCAGTGTATAGTATTGACACCTCACTTTATCTCGAAGACCACCGCATCCATATGCTACCCTCCTCACCGACCGCGCGATCGCTCAACCTTCATTCCCTTACCATTATCATCCGATCTAACAGCACCTCCCCTTCTTCCCAGCTCCATTCCAATAAGTTGTCGTCACATAGCCTCCTTAGTCGTTGCGCTTCTTCTCTTTAGGCCAGCAGCACGCCATGCAGACGAGGATGAAGAAGAGAAGCGCAACTGTGGCTGCGAGGCCGATCATGATGGCCTTGCCGTGAACGCCGAAGTAGACATACTCGTTGGGGTTGGTGGAAGCGGCGCTTTCTGCTGGTGAAGTTGAGGCTGTAACAATAGAGGTAGCGAGTGTTGTAGTTGCCATGGTGTCTTTTGCTTGGGATATATGGCTGTGATATCTGATGTTAGTCGTCATGGCTACAGACTGATAATGGTGGACTTTGTACCTGTGAATGTTTTGAACTGATTCCAGTCTGACGTGTAGGTTCTTCGATGCTAGTTGACTGCTAAGGCGTGTGAGATCGAGCTGTCAGACCGCATAGAGCTACAGCGTGCTTTTATCCGTAGACTCAAAGGCTTCTGCGCACGGTATCCTCTTACGATTCCTATTTCGACATGGGCAATGGTCTCCTCAATATTCTGTCTTAACGTTCACAACATACAGAGCTCGCTTATTGAAACTCGCTGTTCACACAAACTATCGCGAGAAGCGATGACCTTGCGGAACAACACGCGGCTCTCTTTCTAACCAAGCCACTTTGTGCATGTATACCAGTACATGGCCATAGAGAGGCCGGTCTTAGTACTTCTTAATTTCCCAACGAGCTGAGAAAATGCCCGATAAGGCTGAACGGCCGACCCGTCAATACTTACACTAGCGGGAACCTGCATGGAAGGTTGATAGAAGGTCCAAGTATCGTGGAAAGAAGATCGTGCGACTCCAGTTCTAGTGAAGCAGAATAGTAAGACAGTGGAGCTTGTTGGGTAGAGCGACACTCAACATCTTCCAGAGTGAGCTGGTTATCCAACGGCGTTTCTCGATCCTATGTCGGGCTTCGTTGCGTCCTTCTTGTCCTGATCTGTAACGATTCTGCCTTGCGACAACATTGTTCCACGATCCAATAAGACGGATGTCACTTCACGAAATGTTACGCGAACGTGGCACTGCAACGGCGACGCATGTTCGTACATGGCGCCGGTGAAACGGACCCTTACAGACACTGCAGTCGAGATGCTTACTGGACGTATCCTTGTCTATACATGCTTTTGAATTGGAGAGTATGACGAAAACTCAAATGAACATTCATGGCGAACTTGAAGTCTAACGGCGGATTAAATTCTGTGGCTTTAAACTTGCCGTGTAACATCGCTCTTCATTACTAATTACCTTTAATCGTACATTAACCGTCTTACTACTCCCGGTTCACCTCTGGTAGCGCAAAATCAGAAGTTCGTAGATACCCCAGGTCGATGTCCTCTATGCATATCCAAATCCTCCATCTCCGCGACGCCATCCGGTACGTTTCCTTGACTTCTTGGATCAAGCTGCGGCGGAAGTAGAGGCTCGTTGTGCAGTTCAGCAGCTTCGTGAACAACACCGTGAAAGCTATCAGTACCAAGCTAACTCATCGGACTCATGGTTCCCGCACCATGTAGTTAAGCCGAGCGTGTGGAGCGTAGAGGTGCATTCGTGCCAAGCTCACTCACTGGACTTCTCACTCCCTCACTGCGCAGATCGGCGCTCCTTGCCCTGATAGTAGGTCCACCGGAAGGCGAGTTTGCATGCCAGCCTTGCATTGTTGAAGTCTGGGAGATGGGCGAGGTGGGTGATGATAGGCTCGTTACGGCGTGCGAGCTCATCTCAGGATATCGAGAGTCCATGTTGCTACCATGATGATGCGGGTCGGGTCGCTGAGTGGATTGGTAGTATCGCGCGGTTTCGCCGCTTCCACCATGCATCTCCGGAGGTCTGAAGTAGTCTGTTTGGGGACGTGGCACTGGTATATCCTCGCTGTGTAGTTCGGCTTTCGAGCGTTGACGTACCGATACACCGGCTCCCATCTCCGAGTATCGACCGAAGCTCGAATCATGCTGGATGTTTGGTAATTTAGGCTTCGGGCTAGTGTTGCGAGAGGGCTCCCATAAATCTGCTGGAGACGCGAGTGAAGATTGGCGTTTGCGACGACGCATAAAGAGGAATATGAGGCCGATGATGAGCGCAATACCCACGGTACCGCCTGCTGCTGTGCCAGCGATAGCGGTGGTGCTGAGTGTAGGGGCAGCAGCAGCAGTGGCGGTGGACTGAGGAGCGGCGTTTGAGGTTGCAGTGATAGTGACATGCGAGTGAACAGTCACGTCATTTTGTCCCTTTGACGTAGATTGCGCGAGACCAGTGTCGTTCGGGAGCGGCGCCGGCCGAACCGGAGTCGTTTCTCCTTTGTTTGTAGAGCTTGGTGGTGTCGAAGTCGCGGATAGTGGTGCCTGTGATGATGCTTCTGCCGACTGCTCTGTAGAAGTAGAAGTAGCGACCGATACTGTTGATACTCCAGTCATGATACCATCTGTGATGGTAATAGGTGCATCTCCGCTCGATTTCGTTGACGTGCGTTGATCAGTGGTAGATGAAAGTATAGTGACAGTGATTGCCGCAGTACTACTCGGTGTTGTGTCCTTGAGCAAATCCTCATAGGTAAACTCATCGTCATAGAGACGCGAAAAGTCCTCCGTATTGTCATTGCAGGCCGCGGAGAATATAGCGACGTAATCTATGACCTAAGTTCAGTAATCGTTGAGGCATAGGTCTGGCGCAGAATGAAGGCTCACCTTGTCTGTCTTGCAAACTCGGACATGCACTTAAAAGACATGGGCCGTATACTTTGAAGTGTATATGAACAGTGTTAGAAAGGTGACAAATGCCTTTGAGGTCATCGGCGCAAGTGCCATCGAGAACCTTGTATTGCCCGACGAGACATTGCCTCTGGTATTGACGTAAGTAATAGGCCCTACCAAAATGACTGCGCGTTCGCAAAAATCACTTACTGTACAGTCAGGAAGCGGTAACGGTGGCTTTGGAGGCACACAGGATGGATCACGCGCTTGCGCCGCGACGATGCTGATCAGCAAGAATAGCACGTAAAGTATCATGTCGAAAGTAAGCGTTGATGGCTAGATCGAGTCGAAGAAGAAGAAGCCCATCAAGAGCAGAAGAGATTCAGCCTTACTCGCTTTTAAGTGCAGACGCCCGCGTTTGCTCTTTCACCTCTCACTCGCCCTGCTGCCCAATCATAGCACATCTCTTGTCTTACCTCGCACGAACCAACGGCAAGCACACACTCGAGGAGACTTCGCAAACGGGTAGCCACATAAAAGCCGCACTTGAAATTATTCTGTACTACCAATTCGCATGCACCGCTTAGTCCGTACGACTTAGTCAACGGAGATAAGCCTAGACCAAGCTTGTCGCCCAATGGGCATCCGCATGAACTGCTACACGAGTCGCAAGGATGGATTCCGAAGCAATTCACCGGTGGGAACAGGGAGATATCAATAAAACCAAAGCACGCAATCTCAAAATGCACCTCCCCGGTTGTGGCGCAGCTCCAGATCCCCATTTCTCGCCCACTCATCCCGCTGCATCCGTTCAAACTGTGCCCTCGATTCCCTGTCCTGCCTTATGTCGATAGAGTCATCGCCGTAGCTAGGTCGGCGTGCACTGTACTCACTCGCCGAGTCATCTTGCGTATTGCGCTGGCCCTGCATGACTTGACTGCCGCGAAGCTGGTTGTTGGGTAGCTCGAATTGGCCGTCATTGTATGGCTTATGACCGGGGTACCTGACGAACGTCGACATAGCGCAGTCTTCGTCGGCTGTACCGTACTCAGGAATTGGGCTCTTAGGGGTTGTAGGGCTGAGGGGGAAAGCAGTCGTGCTCCGCGGCGAACCCACGAGTGTCGCGTCGTTGTAGGTAGATGCGGTGCCGTGCCTGGATGCCGCGGCGTCGGAGTCTGCACTGCGGGTTCCCTGGAGATCTGAGAAGTCGCGGATTGATGAGTGGCCCCTCAAGGTGTTGATCCTGTTGCTGAAGCCGTCAGGGTTCATAGCGTCTAGCATCTGAGCGTTTTCGACGCGCAGCTTCTTGGCCTCCCTCTTTTTCTTCCACCAGAGCCACAGCAATCCGAAAACAATACTGAGGACGAGAAGGGCGCCGATGACAATTCCCACAATGGATTGGACGTTGAGCTTGACACCGGCTGGAGCAGGCGCAGGATTCTTGGGGTCACTAGTCGTCGAGTCGGGTGCGGAAGGGAAGGTGACTGGAAGGTAGGGCTCCCATCGTTTCGGTATGTCGGTGAGCTCCTTGTCTACCTTCTTGCAGTGGTAAAAGAGACTGTCAAGGAACTCTGTAGCGAGGTTAGTGGTGAACGACGTCGGTTTATACTTCACATAATACGACTTACCTTCCCTGCCAACGTCACCGTAGCAAGCGTCGAGAACGCACTGCTGGTGGAACTCGGTATTGTGTTCGAGCGAGTTGCTAGCCTTGCAGATGCAGTCTAGATCGCCCATGACACACAACGCCTCGCCCTGTGGCTTTGTCGTCATGCATTTCTGTGGGATCTAGTATATGTTAGCGAGTGTGTCGAAGAGTGCAAACGGTGGCGCATACTCCGCAGATTGGTATCTGCCCATCGACCGGACCCGTCGGAGTTGGCATAACTGTAGCTGTCGAATTAGTGATCGTGATGGTGAGTCGCGTCGTGGTAGTCTTCGAGGGCTCCGCGGAAGTGGTTGCGCTTGTAGCCTGAGTCAGTGTACTCGGTTGAGTAGACGTACTAGGTTGAGAGCTCGTGGTGGTGGTGGACTGCGCAGTGGTAGAAGTGGAGACTGGGATATACGGATTGTACTGAGCCCAGGCTCCAGTGAGATCGATCAAGGTCTTACCAATACAGCCTGAAGAGTATTGCTTGAGAAATACTAGCCAGTTATGGGTTAGCTCTCTCACTCATTCTCTAATTCCCTTACTTGGGGCCGGGGCACGGTACGCACGCCTTCTTTTGTCGTCACCGACCAATTCCCTCAATATGCAATCGGCGGAGAAGTACTGGTTGCGGCCAAACTCTTGTGTCTTGTCACAGACGCATCCAAAATATCCAAGAGTGTCCCCGCTCTGGTTCTCACAGTACAGCCATTTGTGCTCGTTGTTCGGATTGTCCGGCTGGTCTGGGTACATGGTCCCTTCTGCTTCTTCCTGGCACTGCTTGGATATCTGAGCTAGTTAGCTGATCTGCAGCAAAAAACATAGCAAAATTCCACATACTTCATATACAGGCGGTACATATCCAGGCAGGTCCATGGTGGGAGATGCTGGCGCTGGTGTATCGGAAGCGGAAACGGCATCAGGAGCAGGAGGAGTGTACCCTGAGGGGTTGTTGTTGTCCGCCATGTCTCAACTCTGCAGCAGTGAAGTACTCAAGATGTGAAGAAAGATGTGATGAGAGATGTTTGCTGATTCACAACTCCCACGCCTTCCAACGTCCTCGTCTAGCCCCCTCAGTACGGTGAGTGAGCGCCAGTCAGGCGATCCGATGTCGGTGACCGAACTCTCGTCAGAAGCTCATCTATATACCCGTAGCGGGGATGCTTCACAGCCTTTCTAGTGTAAGTACAGGAAATCGGGCGGTTATAGTTGAGAAATCAAGGGCCGAGAGTGAGTGTACATCGGTGCTTGCGTGCCAGCAATCAATTGCATTTCGCTCGACTTCGGGAGTGCGCATTGGCTCATTGCGGTGAATGATGGCACCTCGGACTTTACTTGCGTGGCACGCAAACCGACGTTCGTTCAAGTCGCTGCACTCGGCGTGCTGGCAAACGGTCCTCGAGCGCAATTACCTGTACAATCAGCCAATAACTATAACTATGGGCGTTCGAAACAGGAACAAGTACGAGCGGAATTCCGAGAAAGAAATCGTCGAATTAGGTAAGTTGATAGCTGGCAGCACTCCTCGATATGCCTCCAAATCGATAATCAGTCATATCCAGAGAGACCCCAGTGTGAACAAAAGAAACCTCGGTCTATAGCTTGTACGCGAATTCCTCGTCTTCTCGATCCGTCTTCGCATGATATACGCATCTCAGGCGGCCAAAAAGCCAAACTGCTCCATCTGGTATGCCACCTCTTGCGCGTCCCATCCCCATCATCCCATCCAGCCTTGCTTGTCTCGACAACGCGTCTAGAACAAGCAGTCCAAGCAGCAACAGCACGCCAAACCAGCGCACAATCCCGCAAATAGACCGCCACCACCGCCATCAGCCCTCCTGTCGTCCTGGTAGTAGCCGCCTGGGGGCGGTGGGCCCTGCTGGTACTGCATCTGCTGGCCGTTGTATCCTCCTTGGGGAGGTCCGTATTGTCCTTGAGGAGGACCGTACTGGCCCTGTGGCGGTCCGTAGGGGCCAGGCTGGCCTTGTTGGT